>Ga0315281_10003491_pt1 | contig 22981 bp, 17 predicted proteins | sample YL17G07_0_MG_FD_204540 | JGI IMG/M metagenome (GOLD analysis project Ga0315281, IMG submission 204540) | Sediment microbial communities from Yellowstone Lake, YNP, Wyoming, USA - YL17G07_0 | ecosystem: Environmental > Aquatic > Freshwater > Lake > Sediment | place: USA: Wyoming | collected... | reverse complement strand
GAGGGGAGAGGGCCGGGTCCTGACAATTGACATGGCTGGTGAAAGGACGGCATAACCGACGCATGGCGCGCGCCTTGCGGATCGAGTACCCCGGGGCTTCCTACCACGTGCTCAACCGGGGAGTGGAGCGTCGGACGATCTTCGGCGGCCCCCGGGACTACGAGCACTTCCTGGGCATCATCCGGGCCCTCTATCCGCGCTACCGCGTTGTGCTCCTCGCATACTGCCTGATGCCGAACCATTACCATCTGTTCCTCCAGACTCCTCTTGGGCGGTTGCGCAGATTCATGCAGGAACTCAACGGTCTCTACGGCCAGTACTTCAACCGGCGAACGAAACGGGTTGGGCCCCTCTTTCAGGGGCGGTACAAGGCCGTGCTGGTCGAGAACGAGACATACGGAAAGAGTCTCGTCAGGTACATCCACATGAACCCGGTGCGTGCGGGGCTGGCGGAGCAACCGGAAGACTACCGCTGGTCGAGTTACGCGGCCTACGTCGGGGAGCGGAAGGAGGACACCTTCCTGTCGACGCGGATGGTGCTGGGGCAGTTCAGCCGCGACAAAGCCGAGGCTGCGCGTCGACTGAGAGAGTTTACGCTCGCGGAGGAGGCGGCGCCGGGATCTCCGGCTGAAAGGTTCGATGGGGGAACAATCCTCGGGGGTCAGGCGTTTGTGCGGGAGCAGCAACGGGATCGCGTCCCTCGAGCGGCGGACGCGTCAGTGGCATCCCTGCGCGAGCTCCGAAAGCCACCGACGGAGGTGGTGCGGGCGATGGAAGAGAGAGTCGCGGGGATGGGGGTGTCACCACGACTACGGCGCAAGCTGATCGTTTACGGGCTTCATTGGGGGACCAGCCTCACGGAGAAGGAGATGGCGGTGGCACAGGCGATCCGGCGGCTCAGGCTTGAACGGGGGTGGAATGAGGAGATCGGCCGGCTGATGACGGTGCTGGAGGCATCGGTGCGGGGCGGTAGAGGCGGCCCGATCTCGGGAATGTCAAATGTCAAGCTCTGACCCTCTGTCGCTCGCGCGGGAGCATTGCCGGAAACTCGCCCTCCGGCATTACGAGAACTTCCCGGTGGGACGGTACGGAGTGCCTGCCGATCGCAGGGAGCACATCCATGCGATATACGCGTTCGCCCGGGTGGCGGACGACTTCGCCGACGAGCCCGAGTACGAGGGCGTCCGGTTGGAGCGGCTGGACGAGTGGGGGGCCAAGCTCGAGGCCTGCGTGAGGGGCGACCCGGTGGACGACCCCGTGTTCGTCGCGCTGGCGGACACGATGAAGCGTTGCGACCTGCCGGTCCGGCTCCTGCACGATCTGCTGAGCGCCTTCCGTCAGGATGCGGCGAAACAGCGGTACGGGAGCTGGGACGAGGTCCTCGATTACTGCAGGAGATCGGCGAATCCCGTGGGGCGGCTCGTCCTGTGGGTGACCGGCCACCGGGACGAAGGACTCCTGCCGTATTCGGACGCGTTGTGCACGGGGCTCCAGCTTGCGAACTTCTGGCAGGACCTCTCCGTCGATCACGCCCGGGGCCGGTGCTACCTGCCGAGGGCGGACGCGGTGGAGGAGGGTGTGGACGTCGAGGCCCTGGTCCGGGGGGAGTCGCAGGAGGGGTTCCCGGCCCTTCTGGACGCGCTCGTTGCCCGGACCCGCGAGTTCTTCGACGCTGCCAAGCCCCTGCCCCGGCGGCTCCGGGGCCTCCTGCGGTACGAGATCGCGGCGACCTGGCACGGCGGACGGCTGATCCTCGAACGCAGTGCCGCTCTGGGTGCGCGGGCGCTCAAGGTCCGGCCGTCCGTCACCATCCTGGACAAGGTCCTGATCCTGGCGAAGGCGGTGAGGTATCCTTAGATGAGCGGGCTCATATGGCTTCTTTGGAAAGACTGGGCCTCTAGCTCAATGGTTAGAGCAGCGGGCTCATAATCCGTTGGTTCCGGGTTCGAGTCCCGGGGGGCCCAGTCTTTCCAAAGAAGCCATGCCGCAGAGGATGGTACTGCATTATTGGGTTCGCCACCTTCGGTGGCGTTTGCGGTAATCCGTTGGAGAGGAGAAGCGGAAGGTGAACCGCCGGATCCTGATCGGAATCGTCGTCGCGATGGTAGCGGCGCATGCGTGGCTGATCGTCGAGAACCTGGCCATGGACGGCGACACGCTCCGGGTCGCGGGCCAGGTCGTCCGGACCTCCGGGTTCCGCGGCTCCCTCGTCCTCTTCGGCCCCAAGGTCGTCCTTTACGCCGCCCAGTCCCCGCTCCTGTGGCTGACGGCGAAGGCGGGGGCCATCGTCCGCCCCGCATGGAGCCCGATCTCGGCCTCCCGCCTCGGGGCGATCCTGGCCATTGCCGCGATCGCGTGGCTTCTCGCAGCCCTCGCGCGCGAGGCCGGCGCGGGACCGGCGGGGCAGTGCGCGGCCGCCGTCCTTCCGTTCTGCTGGCACGGGTTCTCGTTCCTCGCCGCCTCGTGCGATGACAACGTGGCTACCGACGCCCTGCGGCTTGCGGCCGTCCTTGCGGCCGTCCGCTGGTTGTCCGTTCCGCCGGGCGGCCGCCGGCATCTCGCCGTGGGCGGCTGGCTCGGCGCCGCCCTCTGCTGGCACTTTCAGTCGTCGCTCCTCATCCCCGCGATCGCGGTGGCGGGTGTCTGGGGCTGGCGGAGCGGGGGTGCGGTGCGGGTTCGCGAGACGGTGGCGGCGATTGCGGCCGGCGTCGCGGTCTGGGCGGCGTGGACGGGGGTCTGCGTCGCCGCGGGCCGGCCTCCCGTCCCGTCGCTGGCGGCACTGGCGACGGCGACCGTCGAGAACCACCGCGACGCCAGCCTGTGGCTCTTGAGCTCCCCGAGGTCGCTCTGGGCACAGCCGGCCCTGGTCTGGGAGGGCTGGAGCCGCATGGTTCTCGGGTTCGGGTGGCTGAGACCCTCGGGCGGCGGAGTCGCGGCGGGGGCGGCCGTCGCCCTGGCGGCGGGATTGCTGGGAGTCTCGATCGCCCTGATCCGGGGCACCGTGCTCGGGCGCGTGATCATTCCCGTTCTCGCAATCGAGATTGCCCACTCGCTTCTTTACGAGTCTGAGAGCATCGAGCGCTGGGATGTCCCGGCCCTGCTCGCGGGGCTCGCGCTAGTGGTCGCGGTTCGGGGGGCGGGCCCTTCGACTCCCTTCGGTCGCTCAGGGCGAGGACTCGCTGCGGTTGGGGGAATCCTGGCCGTGCTCCTTGCTGTCTGTAATGTCACGGCGTACGCCCGGTTCGTCCGGGACGCCGAGCCCGCGCTGCTCGAGGTCATCGCCGGTCGCCGCGCGGTCCCGGACCTTACCCTCGATTGCGTCGGGGGTCACTGGCGGCTCTGCCGCGCCGCGCGCGAGTTCGCCGCCATGATCGGGCCGTACGACGGATTCGGGGGGATCGTGCAGGGGAAGGCCGCGGACGTCTACCACCAGTACTGGCTCACGAACTGGGCCTCGATATACCTCATGTGCTACGCACCCGGGTTCCTGGACCGGCCCGGGATGCGGACGCTGTCGCTCTGCCTCCTGAAGTCGGATCCCCCCGGGTGGCGCGTCGTGCGCCGCGAGGGCTTCGTCTGCCTGCTGGAGCCTGCGCGTCCGGGCCGCCCTCAAGCCCCCTAGGCCGGCGCGGAGTTTCGGCGTCCGCCGAAACTCCGGGGCCGCTCTTATGCGGCCCGCGCCTCGGTCTTCGGCGGGAAGGCCCAGTCCATCCACCGCGCCGCCACCTTCGCCGCGTTCCGGTCGCCGTCGTGGAGGAAGATCCGGTAACGGAACGGCATTGACGCGCCGCTCCGGAGCACGAACGATCCGTCCTCGGACCAGCCCGACTTGTAGTCGTGCCACGCGAACGGGTTGGCGGCGAACAGGCCGTAGTCGCGGATGTGCCAGTGCGCCGGGTACCGGAAGCTCCGGGGATGGTCGAGGACCGCGATCCCGACGGCCTTGCCGTCGAGCTCGCCCGAGTAGTCGATCCAGGGGGCGCGGTGGCCCCAGCTCTCGCCTTCGCCCAGTCCGCCGAGCGCGTGCGCGATCAGCCCCGACTTGTCGCCCTGGAGCGGCTCGCGCACCCGGATCGCGCAGATTCCGCCCTCCTTCGTGTCGCCGAACGTGACGTCGCCGTGGGCGGCGCGGAAGACGACCTCGAGGTCCAGGAACCGGCCGCCCGGCACCGACCGCCACGCCCGGAAGGTCCTGGTCTCGTCCACGAGCGGAGCGCCCTTCGCCGACCGCCACGCCAGGGTCTCCTCGAATCCGACCCAGACCGGGCCGGACTTCACCACCCAGTTGAACCCCGTGTGCCGCTGGATTCCGTGGCCGGGCTCCTCGCTCCAGAGGTCCGACCCGTTCACGCTCCCGTGCGCGACCCAGAGCGACCGATGATGCGGATGGTCGATCCGGGGCTGGGGGTCCTTCTTCGCCGTTACGCTCCTGGTGAGCGGGAGCTCGCCGAGCCGGACCGGCCAGAAGTACGGGCGGGCGGGGACCGGGAGGGGGCTCCGGTCGCCGAAGTGGTACCGGGTGATGAGCGCGCCGTCCGAGAGGAACGCGAGCGTGTCGCCGTCCTCCTCGACCGCGAGCGCCTCGCCCGCGGGCGCGCCGGGGGAGCCCCGGAGCACGACCGGAGCGCCGGCCTTCATCTTTCCGGTGACGAGCCACAGCTTCCGGCCGGAGGCCTGCGCCACCGCCGGGCCGCGGCCCTCGCCGAGCCGGTAGACGCCCTCGGGGACCCCGACGGGCAGGTCCGCGCATACGGGCGCGTGGTCGCGGTCGTGTCTTCCCGGGTCGATCGAGATCTCAATGGGCATGGGTTCCTCCGAATGCGTTCTTCAGCGTTTCGAGACTGCGTCGCGCGGTCTCCTCCGGCCCCGGCCCCGCGGCGAACGTTTCCACCGAGACCCACCGGTCGTATCCGACCGCGTTAAGCGCGGAGGCGATCGGGGCGAAGTCCTCGCCGCCCATCCCGGGCCCCAGCAGGTTGGGATCGTTGGCGTGGAAGTGGTGCAGGTATCTTCCGCCTTCGGCCAGGATCGTCTCGGCGGGGGATCGCGCTTCCGCCCCGCGCATGGCCTTGACGTCGAGGTGCAGCCGGAAGTTCGCGTGGGCGACGGCCTCGACGAGCCGGACGCCCTCGTGCATCGTGTTGATGAAGTTCGTCTCCGCCTTCGTCAGCGGCTCGAACGCGACGGTGACGCCGGTAGTGCCGGCGGCCGCCGCGAGCCGGCGGAAGAGCCGGGTGGCGCGCGCGAAGGCGTCCTCGAAGGACTGCCCGGGCGCGAGGTTGCGCTGGGCGGGCGACCCGAAGACCATGAGCTGGCCCCCCAGGTCGCTGCACAGCGAGAGCAGGACCCGGAGGTACTCCCCGGTCCTGTCGAGGACGGCTTCGTCCGGGCTGTTGATCGACATCCCCTGCGTCTTCGCCAGAAGCCAGTGCAATCCCACGATGTCCAGCCCGGCGTCCTCGTAGGCCTCGCGGATCTCGCGGACCTCCGAGGGCCGCATCCGTCCGGGGTCGGAGCCAAACGTGAACGGGGCCAGCTCGACGCCGTGGTAGCCGATTGCCCTGACCTTTGCCGCGATGCCGGTGTGGGCCCACTTGTCGAACATCTCGTTGCAGACCGCGAAACGCATGACCTGCATTATACTTGTCATCATGCGTGTCGCCGCATGGCTCCCCCCCCGCCGCGCGGAACTTGTGGCCGTCGCGCTCGTCACGGCGGTGGCGGCGCTCCTGCGGTTTCCCGGCCTCTCGCGCGTGCCGCCGGGCCTCTGGGTGGACGAGGCGGTCCAGGCCCTCCAGGGCGAGGCTTTCGGCGCGGGGCGGTCCCTGCCCGATCTCGCCCAGATCAAGTTCCCCGAGTGGCCGGTGTGGTGCGCGATCGAGGCGGCCTCCGTCAGGATCTTCGGGCTGTCGATCCTGGCGGCGCGCTACCCAGCGGCGCTCGCGGGCACGCTCACGGTCCCGCTCGCGTGGTGGACGGGCCGGATGCTGCTGGGACCGGTGGGCGGCATCGGCGCGGCCGCCTTCCTCGCATGCTCGTTCTGGCACGTGCAGGCAAGCCGCGTGGGGATCGCGCCGGTGATGACGCCGGCCGAGGGTCTGCTGGTCGCGTTGCTCCTGTTCGCGGGCGTCCGGCGGGCGATGGAGGGCGGCCCTTCGACTCGCAAAGCCTCGCTCAGGGCTGTCGCGGCGGGGGCCGTCGCGGGCCTCGGGTGCTGGGGCTACGCGGCCGGATGGTCCCTGCCCGCCTGGGGGGTGGTGGCCGCCGCCGCGGCCGCGGGGGGGCCACGGCGCCGGACCGTCGCCGCGTTCGCGGCCGGGGTCGGCCTCCTCGTCGTTCCCCTGCTGGCCGACGGGGGCCGCCGGACCGAGCACGTGCGGACCGTCGGGATCGCCCCGCCGGCCGCGGTCGCACGCGCGGCGGCGCTCGTCGCGGGCAACCTCGTGGCCGCCGTGGAGCCGGACCGGGAGTCCTCGTGGCAGAACCATCCGGCCGGGGCCGCCCGGCTCTCGTGGATCGAGCGCGTGGCAGTGCTGGCCGGATGCGCGGCCGCGGCGACGGGCGTTCCGGGGATGCCGGTCCCCGGCTGGCTTCTGCCGGTCTGGGCCGCGTTAGCCCTCCTGCCCGAGGCCCTGGCCGGGCGCATGCACCTCCTGCGGGGCATCGCGATGCTGGCTCCGCTGTCCCTGCTCGCGGGCGCGGGCGCGGCCGCGGCGGCGCACGTTCTCGTGCGCTCGCGGGGAAGGGTGGTCCGCCGCGCGTGGGCGGCGGCGGCCCTGGGGGTGGTGGCGGCGAACGCGGCGCTGACGGCCGATCACTTGTACCGGCGGTTCGCGCGGGATCCGCGGGTGGCGAGCTGGTACTTCGCCCCGGCCGTCGAGTCCAGCCGGTTCCTCGCGGCGGCGGCCGCCGCCGGCCGCCGGCCGCTCGAGGTGCTTCCGCCGCTCGAATACGCGAACGCGCCGATCCACCGGTTTCTGCTGGCCCGCGAGATCGAATCGGGCCGGATCATTCCGGGCGTCCGCCGGCCCGGCCGGGATCGTGTCCTGCACGTCGCGCGGGATCCCTGGTCGCACGAGCCGGTCCTGTTCCTGCTCGGGTCCCCGCGCTTTCCCCGCGATCGGGCCGTCGAGCTGGTCACCCTCGGGGAACTGCTCGCGGCGGAGGCTCCTCCGGACTCCGCGGCCCCCCAGGCGCCGGCGGACGCAGGGCCCCCGTGACCCGGCGTATAGTACGCCCATGACCGGCGGAGACGCTTCCCGCATATTCACCCAGACCGCCTCGGCCCCGCTTCCCGACCTCGACCGCTGGAAGCAGATGGGGGAGGAAGAGGCCCGGATGGCGCACGACATGGTACTGCGCAACGAGCTCTCGGGCGGGACCCCGGTCGTGCGCGAGTTCGAGGCCAAGTGGCGCGCGATGACGGGGCTCAAGTACGCGATCGGGATGACGAACGGGACGGCGGCGCTCTATTCCGCGATGTACGCCCTCGGCGTGGGGCCGGGCGACGAGGTGATCACGCCGCCCTGGAACTGGATATGCTCGATCGCGCCCGCGCCGCTCCTCGGAGCGACACCAGTGTTCTGCGACATAGATCCCGGGACGATGCTCCTGGACCCGGAGGATCTCAGGCGGAAGATCACCCCGAGGACGCGCGCGATCGTGGCCGTCCATCTCTGGGGCTGGGTCTGCGACATGGACGCGATAATGGGGATTGCCGGCGCAGCCGGCATTCCCGTTATCGAGGACTGCTCGCACGCGCACGGGGCGATGCACCGCGGCCGGCCCGCCGGGTCGATCGGCGCGATCGGGTGCTGGAGCCTCCAGGGCAGCAAGCCGGTCAGCGCGGGCGAGGGCGGGATCATGGCCACGAACGACACGGCCCGCTACGAGCGCGCGTGCCTGATCGGGCAGGTGAACCGGATGGCGGGCATGGACCTGGTGACGCCCGACTACGAGCGCTATCAGCCGCTGGGGACGGGGATGAAGTTCCGCGCGCACCCGGTCGCGATGGGGATAGCCATGGTCCAGCTCGGCCGGCTTCCGAAGCTGAACGCCGGCCGCGGTGGTTGGGTGGAGACCATCGAGGCCGGGATCGCGGGGATCCCGTTCCTGAGGCCCCTGGACCGCGTGCCCCACTCCCAGCGCGGCGGCTACTACGGGTTCCCGGTCCATTTCGTGCCGGAGAAGGCGAACGGAGCGCCCGCGAACCGGTTCGTGGATCTCCTGAACGCCGAGGGCGTGAAGGCGGGACTCAACCCGTACCCGCTTCTCCACCTGCTCCCGTACTTCGCCGAGGGATTCGACCTCTTCGGCGGCAACCGCGGGCCGCTGGGGAAGGGCTACCGGGGGTACAGGCGCGGGGACTTGCCCCAAGCCGAGCGTGCGGTCGAGAACGTGATCTTCCTGCCCGTCCTGACCGACCCGATCGACGGTGCGGCCGATATGGTCCTCGCAAGGGTTAAGAAAGCGGCCGCGAACCTATAGTGCGTGGTAATATGGAATATCCATGAACACGACCAGCGATTCCATGCCGTCCTGTCCCCGGAGGGGACCGCAATCATGACGCCGGCGCCGAAGCCGGCGTCGGGGAGACCCGGCAAGGGCAAGCGCGACGACGGGCACGTGCGCTCAGGCGCCCGCATCATCGTGGACGCGCTCGAGGAGCTTGGCGTCAACATCGTCTTCGGGTATCCGGGCGGGGCGATCATCAAGCTCTACGACGAGATCACGAGCTCGCACATCAAGGTGATCCTGTCCGGCGACGAGCGTTGCGCGGGTCACGCGGCCGAGGGGTACGCGCGCGCCACGGGCAAGGTGGGCGTCATGCTCTGCACCTCCGGCCCCGGCGCCACGAACCTCGTGACGCCGCTCGCCGACGCGCGGATGGATTCCACTCCCGTGGTTGCGATATCGGGGCAGGTGGCCAGCGGAGTGATCGGGCGCGATGCCTTCCAGGAGGCGCCGATGCAGGCCGCCACGATGGCCATCACGAAGCACAACTACCTCGTGACGAGGGCCGAGGACCTCGGGCGCGTGGTGCGCGAGGCCTTCCATATCGCAAGGACCGGACGTCCCGGGCCCGTGCTCGTGGACGTGGCCAAGGACGCGCAGGCGGCGACGGTGGATCTCCGCGAGGTCTCGTTCGAGTTCAAGCTCCGCGGGTACAACCCCGTGCGGAAGCTGAACATGAACCAGATCGACCGCGCGATGGAGATGCTCGCCGGGGCGAAGCGTCCGCTCCTCTACGTGGGCCAGGGGGTCGTGCTCGCGGACGCGTGGCGCGAGCTCCGGAAGCTCGTCGAGATCACGGGGATCCCGGTGACCGAGACCCTGCTCGCCAAGGGCGCGTTCCCGGCGTCCCACCGGCTCTGGGCGGGCCCGCTCGGGATGCACGGGTCCGCGTACGCGAACTACGCCATCCACGAGGCCGACGTCGTGGTCGTGCTCGGGGCCCGGTTCGACGACCGGGTGACGGGCAATCCCGCCGCGTTCGCCGCGCAGGCGAAGTGGATCCAGGTGGACATCGACCCGTCCGAGATCAACAAGAACGTGACGGTGCAGGTGCCCGTGGCCGCCGATGTCAAGGAGGCGCTCGCGGAGATGGTGAAGCGGGCGAAACCGGGCTCGTACGGCGAGTGGCACCGGCGCATCGACGAGCTCAAGCGCAAGTTCCCGTTCCACTACAAGCCGGGGAAGGGGGAGATCAAGCCCCAGTACTTCCTCGAGAAGCTCATGGAGGCCGTGGGGGGCAGGGCGATCATCACGACCGGCGTGGGCCAGCACCAGATGTGGGCCTTCCAGTACTGCCGGTTCGACGAGCCCCGCCGGTTCATCTCGTCCGGCGGGGCCGGGACCATGGGGTTCGGCCTCCCCGCGGCCGTGGGCGCCCAGTTCGGGCGGCCGGGCGAGCTCGTGGTTGACGTGGACGGCGACGGGTCGTTCGAGATGAACCTGAACGAGCTCCGGACCGTGCGCGACAACAACCTCCCCGTCAAGATCGCGATCATGAACAACCGCATGCTCGGCATGGTGGGGCAGTGGCAGAGGAAGTTCTTCAAGGGGAACTACTCGTCCACCGAGTTCACGGAGGACATCCCGAACTTCGCGGCGGGCGTGCACGCCCTCTACGGGGTGCCCGGCCGCAAGATCGCGAAGCGCGAGGAAGTGGTCCCGGCCATAGCCGAGATGCTGAAGGAGAAGGGGCCGTTCCTCCTCGACGTCACGATCCCGAAGGACGAGGACGTGTACCCCATGATCCCGGCCGGCGGCACCATCAAGGAGATCATGCTCGGCGAGGAGCAGGGACACACGCCACCGGTGTGATGAAGTCCAGTTTCCACTGGGGCATCCGGTTCATGCCGAAGGAGTCGCGCGAGGCGGTGGCCGCGATCTACGCGTTCTGCCGGGCGGCCGACGACGACGCGGACCTGGATCCGTCCAGGGGAAAGGAAGCCATCGCGCGGTGGCGCGAGGAGGTCGCGTCCTGCTACTCGGGCTTCCCCCGGCACCCGGTGATGAAGGCCCTCCACCCCGTGGTCCGCACGTGCAAGCTCAAGCGCGAGTACTTCGACAAGATCCTCGAGGGGATGGAGATGGACCTCGCGAAGAAGCGCTACGCGGGCATGGACGAGCTGCTCGGCTACTGCGATTGCGTGGCCGGCGCGGTCGGGCTCCTCGTCCTCCAGGTCCTCGGCCTTGACGACGACCCGAAGGCGCAGGAGTACTCGAAGAACCTCTCCCACGGCCTCCAGCTCACGAACATCCTCCGGGACATCCGGGCCGATGCCGGCATCGGGCGCGTGTATTTCCCCCGGGACGCGATGGAGGCCTACGGATACACGGAGGCCGAGCTCAAGAAGGGCGCGGCGACCGTGCCATTCTTCAAGCTGGCGCGGTTCATGGCCAAGAAGGCCGAGGACTGCTTCGCGAAGGCGGAGGATGCGCTCGACCCGCACCTCCGCAGGCGCCTGATCGGCCCCGAGATCATGCGGGCGACGTACCGCGCGCTCCTGCGCAGGATCATGAAGGCCGTGGATCTTTCCCTCGACGGGACGCCCCCGCGCCTTTCGGCCGTCGAGAAGGTCGTGATCGCGGGGTTCACCTGGCTGTCCATCCGGTAGCGCCCCGCCGCAAGGTCGCCGTCGTGGGCGCGGGGCTGGCCGGATTGCGCGCGGCATGGGAACTCGCGCGCGCGGGTTGCGAGGTCGTCGTGCTCGAGCGCCGGAGCGCGGCGGGCGGACGCGCGGGTTCCGCGCCGGACAAGGAGACGGGGGAGCCGGTCGACACCGGCCAGCACGCGTTCATGGGCTGTTACCGGGCCGCCCGGCGCTGGTTCAAGGCGCTTGGGACCGCGGAATTGCTGGAGTTCCAGGGACGCCTGCGCGTCCCCTACATACTGCCCGGCGACGGGCGCCGCGAGTTCCGGGCGGCGCCGCTGCCCGCTCCGTTCCACCTCCTCGGGGGCGCAATGACGATGCCGGGACTGCGGCTGGGCGACCGGATGGGCCTCCTCCGGCTGGCGTCCGCGCTGGCGTTCAACCCAAAGCCGGAACTCGACCGGCTCACGGTGGCGAGGTGGGAGGACGCGCGCGGGATCCCGGGGGCGGTCCGCGACTACCTGATCGACCCTCTCGCCGTCGCCGCGCTGAACGAGGAGCCCGGCACGGTTTCGGCCCTGCCTTTCCTCGCGGTCCTGCGCACGCTGGCGCGGTCCGGGAACGCGGGCTCGAGAATCGGGTTCGCCACGGCCGGGCTCGCGGACCTTTACGTGCCGGCCTCGGTTCGCGCCATCGAGGCCGCAGGGGGCTCCCTGCGCACGGGCGCCTGGGCGGCGAAACTCATCGTCAGGGAGGGCCGCGCCGCCGGGGTGGAGCTGGCGGACGGCGAGGCGGTGGGGGCGGGCGCCGTCGTGGCTGCGGTGCCGCCGTGGGACCTCCCCGCGCTCCTCCGCGACACGGGATCGCTGGAGCCGCTCGCTTCGGCCGCCGCGGCGTTTCATCCCTCGCCGATCGTGACCGTGCACCTGTGGTGGGACCGGCCCGTCCACCCCGGCCCCTTCAGCGGCCTGCCGGGCGGGTCGTTCCACTGGGCCTTCAACCGGACGGCGATCCTGGGGGGTGGCCCGCCCGGCCGCGAGCACGTCTGCCTGGTCCGCAGCGGCGCGCGCGGCCTCATCGGGAAGAAGCCGGACGAGCTCGCGGCGCTGGCGGCGGATGACCTGCGGGCGAGGCTCCCGGCGGCCCGGGATGCCCGCGTGGTCTTCGCGCGGACGGTCTGGGAGACGAAGGCCACGGTCTCGCTCGCGCCGGGGACCGCCGCGCGGCGCCCGGGCCCGGCCACGCCCCTGCCCGGATTCGTGCTGGCCGGGGACTGGACCGCCACCGGACTCCCCGCCACGATCGAGGGCGCGGTCGTGAGCGGCGCGTCCGCAGCCCGCGCCGTGCTATCGTCTTTCGCATGAATGTGAACCGGCGGCTCATGGCCGAGGCGCGCCGGCACCTCGTCGGCGGGGTCAACAGCCCCGTACGTGCCTTTCGGGCGGTCGGCGGCACTCCGCCGTTCATCGTGCGGGGACGGGGGGCCCGCCTCCGGGATGCCGGGGGCCGCCGGTACCTGGACTTCATCGGCGGCTGGGGCCCGCACATCCTCGGCCACTCGCCGGCTTCCGTCGTGGCCGCCGTTCGAAAGATGGTCCGCCGGGGCACCAGCTACGGGATGCCGACCCCGGTCGAGACCGAGCTGGCGGCGCTGATCAAGTCGGCCCTTCCGGCGATCGAGAAGATCCGGTTCGTGAACTCGGGCACCGAGGCCACGATGAGCGCGATCCGGCTGGCGCGGGCCGCGACGCGCCGCGACCTCGTGGTCAAGTTCGACGGCTGTTACCACGGCCACGCCGACGGACTCCTCGCCGGCGCGGGGTCCGGGCTCGCGACCTTCGGGATCCCGGCCTCGCCGGGCGTGCCGCGGGCCTTCGCCCGGCTCACGCTCACGGTGCCGTTCAACGACCCTGCGGCGGTGGAGGCGGTCTTCCGCCTCCACCCGCGGCGCATCGCCGCGTTCATCGTCGAGCCCGTGGTGGGGAACATGGGCGTGATCGCGCCGCTACCAGGGTTTCTTCAGTTCCTGCGCTGGTTGACGCGGCGAAACGGCACCATCCTGATCTTCGACGAGGTGATGACCGGGTTCCGCGTGGCCTGGGGCGGGGCGCAGGTCCGGTACGGGATCGAACCCGACCTCACGACGCTGGGGAAGGTGATCGGCGGCGGGTTCCCGGTCGGAGCCTACGGCGGCCGGTCGGACCTCATGCGCCGGGTCGCGCCCGAGGGGCCCGTCTATCAGGCGGGGACGCTCTCGGGCAACCCCGTCGCGATGGCCGCCGGACTCGCGGCCCTGCGGGCGCTGGCGAAGAAGGACTACGGGGCGCTGGCGCGGACGACTGCGGGGTTCTGCGCGCGCCTGCGGCGCGAGGCGGCGGACGCGGGCGTGGACGCGGCGGTGGGCGAGGCCCCCGGGATGTTCACGGTCTTCATGACCCGCGGGCCGGTTCAGTCGGCCACGGACGCCCGCCGGGCCGACACCCGGAGGTTCCGCCGGTTCTTCCACTCCATGCTCCGGCAGGGCGTGCTCTTGCCGCCGTCGCAGTTCGAGGCCGCGTTCATCGGGTTCGCGCACACGGCGAGGGATCTCGATCTCGCGGTCCGGGCGGCAGCGAGGGCGTTCCGCCGCTAGTCCTCTTTCTGCTTGTTGCTGTCCTGCCTGGCGCGCGCGACCTGACGGATGATCGTCGAGATCTGGGGGTTCCGGAGCAGGACGGCCGTGAAGGAGTCGCGCGACAGCGTGAACATCTCGCCGTCCTCGGCTCCCACCACCGTGGCCGACCGCGGCGTGTTGTCGAGGAGCGAGAACTCGCCGAAGAACTCGCCGGGCCCGAGGTTCGCGAGGGCCTTCTTCCCGAAGAGCTTCTTCCGGAAGACGTCCACCCGTCCCTTGAAGATCAGGTAGAAGAGATTGCCGGGCTCGCCCTGCCGGATGATCGTCTCGCCCTTGACGAAGTGCCGGAGGTTCAGCGAGTGCGCGAGCTCCTCGATTTCCTTCTGCCGCAGGGTCTTCAGGAAGGGCACCGTGTTCAGCATCGTGTGCACCTGCTGGAGTGTTTGGACGGGGAGCTTCACGGGGCTACTTGAGGTCGAGGGCGCGGTTCTTGGCCTTGCGGTAGTCGGCCGTATGCCGGATCAGTTCCCCGATCTCCGGGTTCGCGAGCAGGATCTTCTTGAAGGCCTCGCGCGGGAGGAAGTAGAGGTCGCCGGGCTCCTCGCCGAGCACGGTCGCCGTGCGCTTGACGTTGTCGATGAGGGCCATCTCGCCGAAGATGTCGTTGGACGCGAGCGTGGCGATCTTCTTCTTGGAGAGCCACTTCTCCTTGTACACGCCGACCGATCCCGAGGCGAGGATGTAGAAGGTCTCGCCGATGTCGTTCTGCTTGATGATGACCTCGCCCGTCTGGAAAGGCCGCTTGTCCAGCGCCTTGATGAGCTCGTCGAGCTCGTTCACCTTCAGGTGCTCGAGGAAGGCGATCTTCTTGAGCACGAGCCGCAGGTTCGAGATCATGTCGGCGCCCAGGTCCATGAAGCTATCCTAGGGCAGGCGCGGCTGGCGGTCAAAGTGGTGTAATGGAGCGAAGCGGGCGTGGCGGAACGGAAGACGCACCAGACTTAGGATCTGGCGGGTTAAGTCCCATGGGAGTTCGAATCTCCCCGCCCGCAGTCTTCTTGGACCCTGAGCGAGGCCCCCGAATCCCTCCCCCGGGGCGAGTCGAAGGGCTACTTCTTCAGGAATAGCTCGACCACGGGCACGGTGACCGGCGGCTTCTTCACCGGGAGCTCCAGCGTCAGCAGGGACGGCCTCCGGGCGGCCTTCATCGCCCCGTACTCCTCCTCGGGAACCCGCTTCAGCATCTTGACCTCGGATCCGTCGTTCAGGAGCTGGGCATACTCCACTTGGGTCCCCATCCCGTCCAGGTGCAGGTGCCGGTAGGGCCAGCTGTAGACATGCAGGTACAGCCGCCGGGTGTCCGGATTCCACGTGTACCGGCAGTGCTCGGGGCACTGGTACTGGTCGGGGGCCTGGTCGCATCCATAGATGGCCCTGCCGTGCCGTTTCATCCACTCTCCCATTCCCGCGAGCCGCTCGAGCGCCCGCGCGTCGAACTCGCCCCGCCCCGTCGGCCCCACGTTGAGCAGAAGATTGCCGCCGCGGCTCACGCAGTCGATGAGCATCTTCACCAGCTGGTCCACGCTCTTCCAGCTCTCCTCGTCCCGGTGGTAGCCCCACGAGCCCGAGAACGTGTGGCAGGCTTCCCAGATCACGGGCTTGCCGCCGACCCGGACCCACTCCCGCGGCACGTACTGCTCGGGCGTCTTGACGTCCTGGTCGATCTGGAGCCGGTCGTTGAGGATGATCTTCGGCTGGAGGCCGCGGACGAGCTTGATGAGCTTCTCGCTCTGCCATTCGTCGCGCCCCTTGCCCTTGAACCGCCCGCCGGCGGGCACGCTGAAGTCGAACCACATGATGTCCACCTTGCCGTGCCGGGTCAGAAGCTCGCGCGTCTGCCCGTGCAGGTATTGGACGTACTTCCGGAGGTCCCGGTTCGCGTCGCCCTTGATGTATTCCTCGTTGTCGCGCATGGGGTGGCAGGAGTCCGTCGTGTAGTCCGGGTGGTGCCAGTCGAGGAGGGAGTGGTAGAACCCGACCTTGAGCCCGCGCTTCCGGAACGCCTCGACCATGGGTTTCAGGAGGTCGCGCTTCGCCGGCGTGTTCGTCGCCTTGTAGTCCGTGAGCTTGGAGTCCCAGAGGCAGAACCCCTCGTGGTGCTTGGTCGTGACGACGAAGTACTTCATCCCGGCGCCCGCGGCGGCCGCCGCCCAGGCGTCCGGGTCGTAGAGGTCGGGGTCGAACCGGCGGAAGTACCGGTCGTAGTCCTCCGTCGGGATCCGCTCGAAGTTCTTTATCCACTCGTGCCGCGCGGCCATGGCGTACAGGCCCCAGTGGATGAAGAGGCCGAACCGGTCGTGGGTGAACCATGCGGTTTCACCGGGGGTCTTGGCGGGCTTCGGGATCAAGGGATGCCTCCTTGGTTCGTTTTCGGGCGGCTCCACGCCGCCGCCCGTCATCATACTCCGTCCACTATGATGCTGGGAGGGGAACAAGGGCGTGGACGCGGTGGCATTCTGGGTATTCGTGCTGAACGGCGGGATCTCGGCCGCGATCTCGCTCGGGTACGCGCGGTCAATCGAGCTGTCCACGATGGACTGGGCGTACCTCGCATTCGTCTGGCTGGCCCACTTCGGGCTCCTGTATCTGCTCGCGGGCCTCCTGCTCCGGGCCTTCGGCCGGATGGTCGGGTCCGCGGGCTGGCGGGCCGCGGCCGCGGTCGCGGTCCTCTCCGCGGGCCAGGTCGCGCTTGTCGTGGACATGAAGATCTACCAGCTCTACCGGTATCACTGGAACGCCTGGGTCATGAACGTGGTGCTGGCGGGGCTCGGGGACTCGGTCCAGCTCGGGGCCGGGGTCGTCCTCGGCGCGCTCGGCGCGGCGGCCGGGGTCCTGGCCGTGCAGGCCGGGCTGTTCTGGGGCGCGGCCCGGGTCGTCCCTCTGCTTCCCGCCCCCCTCCGGGCTCCCCGCCCGGGCCGCGTCGCGCTGGCCGTCCTCCTGCTCGCGCTCGCGGAGAAGTCCGTGTACGCGGTGCGCGACCTCGCCGGGGACCGGGGCCAGGTCCGGTTCGTCCGGCTCATCCCCCTCTACCGGGGCGTTACGGTCAAGAAGTTCGCCGAGCGCTGGTTCCGCTACTCGCCCGCGCGGGGCGAGGGGAGGCTCGCGCACGGGGGAGGCGCGACCATGCTCAACTACCCCCGGCTCGAATCCCTGGACTGCGGCCCGGCGCCCCGCGTCCTCCCGAACATCCTGGTCATAGCGGTCGAGGGCTGGCGCGGCGACATGCTGGGGCCGGAGGTCACGCCGTTCCTCTGGCGGTTCCGGTCCCGGTGCGTGGTCTTTCGCGACCACTACAGCGGCGGCAACGCCAGCCGGTTCGGGATCATGGCCCTCCTCTACGGCCTTCCCGGGACCTACTGGGACGCCTTCCTGGCGGAGGAGCGGGGACCCGTGGTCGTCGACCGGCTGAAGGCCTGCGGCTACGTGATCCGGGTCGTCTCGAGCACGCGGTTCACGTTCCCCGAGTTCCGGCGCACGGGCTTCGTCGAGGTCCGGGACCGCGTTGACGACGAGCTTCCGGCCGAGGGGGCGGTGGCCCGCGACGCCCTGCATCCTGCAAAGATCATGGCGCTCGCGGACGAGGCGAGGCGCGCGCGCAAGCCGTTCTTCGCGTTCATGTTCCTCGACGCCCCCCACGCGCCGTACCACTACCCGCCCGACGGGGAGTTCTTCCGGCCCGCCGCGGCGGGCGTGAACTTCGCCACCCTCGGCCCGTCCACGGACCCCGTCCCGATCCGGAACCGGTACCGGAACGCGGTCCGGTACGACGACCGGATCATCGGGGAGGTCGTCGCCGGGCTCGAGCGCCGGGGAATCCTCGACAGGACCGCAATCTTCATCTGCGGAGACCACGGGGAGGAGTTCCGCGAGAGCGGGTTCTGGGGCCACACGAGCGCGTTCACGGACCAGCAGGTGCGGACGCCCATGCTGTGCCGGTTCCCGGGCGCGGCTCCGCGCGAGGTCAGGGTCCTCTCGAGCCACACGGACGTGCCCCCGACGATCATGGAGCTGACCGGGTGCCGCGCCCCGGCGGATTCCTACTCGACGGGTATGTCCCTCCTGCACCCGCGCAAGCGCGACTGGATCTTCGTGGCCGGGTTCAACAACGGCGCGCTGGTCTCGGATAAGTCGATCGTGGTCGTGCCCACGGCCGCTTTCTTCCCGTCCGACATCGAGGAACGGGATCATTCATACCGCCTCGTGGCCGGGGGCCGGGCCGCGTTCCAGCGCCACCGCGACGCCCTGACCACGCTCATGCGCGACACCTCCCGGTTCTCCCGATGACCGTTGGCGCGGGATGATGCCTGTCGCGGTCTGTCCCGCGAATCCCCACTACCTCGAGTTCAAGGGCGCGCACTTCGTGGTGAACAAGGGGGACTGGCGGGGGGAGAGCGTGTCGTTCGTGTCGGTTCCCGCCGGCGCCTACGGGCTGGAGTGGATCGACCCCGCGACGGGGGAAGTGGTCAAGTCGGAGTTCTGCATACACCCGGGCGGGAAGCTGACGGTTACGGCCCCCGGCTACTCGGTCGACATGGCTCTCCGGATGCGTTCCCGGAGGCGGAAGCTACCAGACCGGCTGGGTCCAGGGCTTCGTCAGCGGGTGCCCGTCTAGCGGCGGGGTGAGCGTCGCGAGGTCCACGCCCAGCCGGTCCAGGATCGTGGGGGTGATGTCCTCGCGCAGTCCGCGCCGGATCACCGCCCGGTCGTTCGTCCCCAGGAAGACGTACGGGGCGTCGCCGTGGCTCTTGAGTCCCTCGTCGAACCCGTGGTCGGCGGTCACGTAGACGAGGGTCTGGTCCGCGATCCCGAGGGATTTCAGCTTCTCCACTATCCGCCCCGTCCACTTGTCGGCCGATCGCAGCGCCGCGTCGTACTCGGGCGAGTTCTCGCCGAAAGGATGCCCCTTGTGGTCCACCTCGGGGAAGTGCACGAAGAAGAAGAACCGCCGGTCCCGGTACTTCTCCAGCAGTTCCAGCGCCTTGGCACCGACCTTCTCGTCCAGCATGAGCCCGTTGATCCAGACGTCGAGCGTCGGGGCGGCGTTGAAGAACGGCTTCGCCGGTATGAGCAGGTACGGCTTCCCGCCGTCCGATGTGACCAGTTGGTTCGGCCCGATCCTGCCGTTCTTCCGCATCCGCTTGAACCGGTTGGAATTGGCGGGAATCCGCTGTTCCGCGTCCGCGTCCACGTGTTCCTTCTTTCCGATGACGGCCACGGTCGCGAACGAGGGGCCGAACGCGGCCTTGAGCCGCTCAAAGATCGTGAGGCCCGGGGGGATCGGGGCGTACCGGCCGTTGCTGAAGACGCCCGTCGTCTCGGGCTCGAGCCCGGTCAGGATCTGGGTCCACCCGGCCTTCGTGTCCGTGGTGCGGACGACGTCGATCGCGACCAGGGCGCCCCCGGCGGTCAGAGCGCGCAGGGCGGGGAGATCGCCGCGCGCGAGGCTCTCCTTGACGTGGTTGCGCTGGGCTCCGTCCCAGCCGATGAGGACGGCGTTGAGCGATGTCGCGGACATCTCGGAAGGGACGGGGGACCCCAGGGCGGATCCCGCGAGCGCAAGCAGGCCGATCATCAGGTGCATGGTGCCCCGATTATACACGGCGGAAGATGGACGGGCTGAGGGCCAGGGGCTATGATGGCCTCGGGGGGATTGTCTCGATAATGTCTTCAGGTCCGATCGCAATCCGCGCGCGTGTCCTCACCCTTCTCGTCGTCCTGGCCGGATCCGCCGCGGTGGCGCCGCGCGCCTCCCGCGCCTGCATCCTGGACATGTACCTCAGCGGCAGTAACCCGACCTTCTCCCGGATCTTCCCCAACTGGACGAACACGCCGATCACGGCCTTCGACATGGTCTACTGCGACGCCGTCACGTGCCTGGGCTACGAGCAGGGCGACCTCGCCGGCCTCACGATCCTGAACTACGGCACCGCGACCGGGGGAGCCACGGGCGACCTCACGAACATGTACTTCTACGTCTTCTGCACCGCGTGGGGAGCCAAGTCCCCCCTCGTGCAGACGATGACGTACGCGGGCGTCTGGACCGTCGGCGGGACGCCGTATCCGGCCTGGACCTGGGAGCCCGCCGTGCCCTGGGTGTTCGCGAACGATCCCTGCGGCAAGAACTGCACGGCCGACTGCCTGTTCACGATGTCCGTCTTCGTGGACGTCGGATCGTGCCCGGCCGAGGGCGCGACCGTGGCGCTGGGACCCAACTACGACGAGATCACGGATCCGGTCGAATCCGGCGGTGCCACCGACCAGTACGATTGCCGGGCGCCGTGGGACCAGTTCCAGGACACGAATCCCAAGACCATCTTCTACACCTACAAGGAAGTCGACCAGGACATGGCGGCGCCGGGGGATACCGTGACGTACACGATCACCTACGGCCTCCCGGGGTCCGCTCCCCTGTCCGGCGTCGTGATCACGGACACCCTGCCCCCGTACACGCACTACGCGGCGAACAGCGCGGTTCCCGCCCTCGATCCCGGCTGGGCCCCGGACCCCGGCCCGCCGCTGCGTCTTCGGTGGACGATTCCCGGCCCGATCGCGGTGGCGGGGGGTCCGACCGGCGTGGTGACGTTCCAGGCGACCCTGGACTGGGGCAACGGCGAGAGCTTCGAGCCGGGTTCCGGCGACGTGTCCGCACCCGAGGGGGTGAGGGTCCAGAACAGCGCTCACGTGACCTTCGCGGGCACGTCCTGCACGCGGACGAGCGCGGTCGCCTCTCCCGTGGGGACGATCGTGCGGCGGTACCTCCTCTGGGAGGTGGCGGACAACGACCTCCTGTTCGGCCCCTCCCTGGGCCAGCCGCCGGAGGAAGTGGTCTACACGATCTTCATCAAGAACATGTCGGGGACCAGGACGTGGTGGGATGTTCGGGTGTGGGACACCGTGCCGGGGTATCTCGACACGTGGTGCGCCGACTGCGGGCTGGACGACCTCTGCGTGGGGTGGACGATGACGCCGACGGGATGCGCGGCGGCGTCGCCGGGCGCGTCCGTCACGGGCTCCACCACGCTGCTGACGTGGCGGCTGGACATGGGTCCGGGGGCGACCAGCGAGATGCGGTGGAAGGCCCAGGTCAAGCCGACGAGCCCCGCCGGGTCCACGGCCATCGGGGTCGCGACCGTCTGGGACCGCGGCCGGACCGGTGTGGTCGGGGGTACGGGCCGGTCCATCCGGCCGAAAACGTTCGCCCATCTCGCGATCATCGCCCTGCCCACCACCTACGTCAGCTACGTCGCGTTCGGCGGCCTCTGGGCCGAGAAGGGCACCTCGCCGCCCTTCTTTCTCGACTTCTTCTCGCTGAACAAGAAGACGCAGTTCGAGCTCCGGAGCCTCGAGTACGCGGGCCTCGGGTACGCCACCGTCGGGGGGCCCAGCGCGTCCATCGGGTGCCTGATCGGAGACTGCCTCGGGGGGTTCCCCGGCAACGGCAACCCCTGTCCCCTGGCCGCGATTCCCGGGGGCGGCATCCCGGGGTGCAAGGTGGAGCGCATTCCCGCCCAGTACTACCATCCGGGGTACGGGACCCAGCCGTTCAACTTCCTGTACAAGGTCGTGTCCAACTCGCCCATGTGCTGGCAGGCGCTCATCGACGACGACCGTGACTGCGCGGACCACCTGACCTTCGCGCCGTCCACGACCATGTCCTACACCGGGCTCATCCACTACTTCTGGCGCCGGACCGACTCGGGGAACCAGGTGTCGGGCATGGGGGACTCGATCGCGCTCGCGAGCACGGGGAAGAACGTCTACGGCAACTACGATCCCGCCCAGGTGACCACGATCCATCTCTTCCAGTTCGACTACCCGACGCTGACCTGGATGTACCGGCGCTCCTTCGAGGTGGACGGGGAATGCCAGGCGTTCGACGACCACACGTACACGGCGGACGAGGGTCCCTGGCGGTCGATCTCCTCCGACACCAACCTCGTCGTCGTCCAGGGCTACAACTGGCACGCCTCGACCGTATGCTGTTGCGGCTGTTGCGGCTACGAGGCGGCCTCGCTCTGGCCCACGCGGGAGCTGGGCAACACGGTGCTCCGGACGGGCGACACCGCCTACGGGTGGGTCTCCGACGCCAAGAACTATCTCGCCGGCGATCCGAAGTGCATCGTCGGGAACGTCGGCGCCGTGGACGCGACCTGGGAGGTGCGCCGGTACGTGCCGGACCCCGGGGTGCCGAACCGGGCCGGGATTCCGCCGGGGCTGAAGGCCACGACGGGCACCTGGCTCCCTGCCGTCCAGCTCATCACGCCGGCGGGGTTTGCCGCCCCCGGGAATCCGGGCATCTTCCCCAGGGACGGTGGCGTGTTCAAGAGCGGCACGACCTCCCTGTTCAAGGTGCGCCTGGTGTCGGGAGGGCCGATCCAGATCTTCGGGGGCATCAACGTGTTCACGCACTGGGGAGGCGGCGCCGTCCTGCACGCCTCGAGCCCGATCGGAAGCCAGGCGGGCATCGAGTTCTGGCTCCATCACACGTACAACCTCGAGAAGAACGACAAGTGCGGGGCCGGGGGGGAATCCACCTACACGGTGGACGTCTTCTGCCCGCGGACGGGCATGACGATCAACGCCACCTCGGAGCTGGGCATGAGCGCGACGTACACGACGACCGGGCCGGACCAGTGCGTGGCGTTCATGGGTTTCACCCAGGAGGCCGTGCCCAACAAGGTCAACTACAAGTACACGGTGCTTCCGAACGCCTCCCAGGGGAACGTCATCGCGATGTACATCCTGTGCTGTTTCGAGAAGGGCTACACCGCGCCGTTCCTGGCCACCAGCACGCACTACCAGATCGTGGCGCCTCCCGTGGTCTTCGTCGGCCAGAACTTCTGGATCACGCTCGTGGTCGTGGACGCCACCAACACGACCGTGCCGGACTACTGCGGCACGACGTCCTTCACCTCCACCGACTCCAATGCCAGGATCCAGGGGTCCGCCATGGACGGGTACAACTACACGTGGACGAGCAGCGTGACTCCCTGCGGTTCCGCGCCGTGGGACAACGGGGTCAAGGTGTTCGTCAACGTGACCCTCCAGCACCTGGGACCCCAGACGATCATCGCCGTGGACACGAACGACGGCTCCATCACCGGGATGGGAACCCTGACGGTCGTGGGCGTGGACGTCAAGCTGTCCAAGGAACCGCGGCTGGCCGTCGCGGCCTCGGGGGACACGATCCAGTTCAGGCTCTGCTGGA
>Ga0315281_10003490_pt1 | contig 22985 bp, 15 predicted proteins | sample YL17G07_0_MG_FD_204540 | JGI IMG/M metagenome (GOLD analysis project Ga0315281, IMG submission 204540) | Sediment microbial communities from Yellowstone Lake, YNP, Wyoming, USA - YL17G07_0 | ecosystem: Environmental > Aquatic > Freshwater > Lake > Sediment | place: USA: Wyoming | collected... | reverse complement strand
TTCGTGCTTATATAGGGTCGAAAAAAGAACTTTTGTTCTCCTGGTTTTCATTAGCCAAAAATTTATTTCTTAATTTCTACTCCCATGACATTTCCACGTTTCTTTTCTCCCTCGGTGACCTCAAGATTGTTTGATCCTATGCCGTTGCCACGTTCCATACGTCTGCGCCGCGCGGGCAAGACCAAGGCAAAACTTCCAAGGACTTCAACTTTTAAAGCCGTGAATTTCATTGTCAAAAAAATTCCTCTTAATCGTTAATCTTTTGTCCCCTGCCGGTGGAGGCAGATGTTTGAATTTCATTACGAATACCGACCGCGAGCTGCCTCGCTCTTCTCTTACACAAAAAGGTCATCCTGTCCCAGTGCTATTCTTACGCTTACGCAGGCGCGTCATGTCTGCGGCCGGCGTAAAGAGTACGTCTCCCGCCTCTTGATGGCTGGAGACCGGTTGAATTGCTGCTGCTGCGGTTTTATACCCTGCCGGCGGCTCATCCGCTCACGATGCCAGGATGACTTTTTTGCATTCCGGGATTCTTGCTCTATAATGTGGCTCGCAACCGAAAAAAACTGGCCACTTTAGCTCAGTTGGTAGAGCAATACTTTCGTAAAGTAGAGGTCCCGGGTTCGACTCCCGGAAGTGGCTCCAGCGTTTATAAAAAAAAACCCGCTTTTTGGGCGGGGCTATTGAATATTGTAATTACAATTATTCGTTTATGGAATATTGCTTCTGCCCAGTCCGTTCTGCTGGATTTGTGTTATCCAGAGTTCGGCTGTTCCTAAAAGGAGGAGATTCGCGGGATGGAAGTAACTTCCTTTTCCAGGGGCTACATCGCCGATTTTGCTGGAAACCATCTTGATGACGTAGGTGTAGTACCAGTCGTTTGAGTGAACATCAACGTAGTTTTGAGTGTTCTGGTATGGCTTGTTTGCCAGAAATGCGGTTGCAAATAGTTTTGCGCCTTCGGCTCTATTGACATTGTTCGTGGGTTTGAAAGTTCCATCCGGGTATCCCTGAATTAATCCGGCTTTGGCGAGGCCGCAAATCGCGCTTTCATACTTGTTTCCTACAGTGTCCGGGAAACAGTTTTTCAAATTTGGCTTTGGTGCGGTTGGCAGATTCGTGGCGATTAATGCGGCCAGTTGAGCCCTTGTGATTGGATTAATGGGATTTGCTTCTGAAGTCAGCGGTCTGGCTTCGTGAGTAAGTACTTTGGAATTGTTCTGTTGCGGTGGCTGATTTTGGTTTTGGCCCATGTTCGGACCCAGATATCCCTGCAGATTTCTTCCCTGCAATGACAGGCCGAGTGCAACGATAAGGCCTGTAACGATTATTCCGGCGCCCACCATGAATACTTTTTTCTGATCGATTTGTTTGTTCATACTTTGTTTTTGTTAATTGATTACAATTTTCACTTCTTTACAGTTTAACATATTCCAACGTTTACGTCAAGTTGCCAGTATTGAGGTCGTTGACTATGATGATGACACTTTTTGTTTTCCACATTGTCATGATGGATTTTCGATTTGTGAAAATTGCGGTTTTTGTTCCGGCAAGCCATGCTGATGCTGTTCGCAAAGCCCTTGCGGAAGCGGGTTCCGGGCACATCGGCCAGTACGATTTTTGTTCTTTTACTTCCAATGGCACTGGAAGATTTTGTCCCTTGAAAGGCAGCAAGCCGTTTTTTGGGGTAGAGGGAAAAATCGAAGAGGTTGAGGAGGAAAGGATTGAAGTGATTTGCCCCCGGGAAATTCTGCAAAAGGTTTTGGCTGCCGTGCGCGTCGCGCATCCGTATGAGGAGCCGGCGATTGATGTTTATCCTTTGTTGAATGAGATATGACTCCGATGATGGCGCAGTATCGGGAGATCAAGAAGAACTATCCGGATGCGATTTTGTTTTATCGGCTCGGCGATTTTTATGAGATGTTTTTTGAGGATGCGGTTGAGGTTTCGGGGTTGCTGCAGCTCACTTTGACGGCGCGGAATAAAGGCGACCATAAGGCTCCGATGTGTGGAATTCCTTACCATGCGGCGCAGAATTATATTGCGAAACTGACCCGGCTTGGGAAGAAAGTTGCGATTTGTGAGCAGCTTTCGGATCCGAATTTGCCGGGGATTGTGAAGCGCGACGTTGTGCGGATTATAACGCCGGGGACGACGCTGGATGACAATGTTTTGGACCAGAAGGCGAATAATTTTGTGGCGGGGATCGTTGAGCGGGGCGGGCGTTTTGGGCTTGCTTCCGCGGATCTTTCGACCGGGCATTTCCAGGTGACGGAACTGGCGAATTTGAAAGATTTTTTGGTGGAGATGGAACGGTTGCATCCGGTGGAAGCAGTGATTGAGCCAAGTTTTCAGGATTCTACGGTGATGAAAAAAATTGGGGAGGCGAGATTGGGGACATTTTTTTTTAAACATGCTGCCGAACCCGCACCGGAAAGCCCTACCGGCATCACAAAGTTACCAGACGTCGCCGGTGAGCAGGCGGCCGCTTTGCTCATGAATTACCTCAAACAAACGCAAAAATCTGAGATTTCGCACATGCGAAAGGCTGAAAAATACAGCACTGAGGATTTTATGGCGCTGGACGAGGCGACGCTGAAGAATCTGGAACTGGTCTCCACGCTGCGGGAAAACGGCAGGGAGGGATCGCTGCTATGGGTGCTTGATGAAACGGTGACTTCGATGGGCGGGCGGTTTTTGCGGTATGTGCTGACGCATCCGCTGCTGCAACGGCAGCGCATTGAGGAAAGGCTGAATGCGGTTGAGGAAATTGTGCGAAGGCCCGGGGTGATGGACGACATTCGTGCGTCGCTGAAAAATATTCTGGATCTGGAACGATTGCTGGCGAGGTTGAGTTTGGGGCACGGGAACGCGCGTGACCTTTTGGCGCTAAAGAACTCGCTGAAGTGCGTTCCGACTACCCGGGATTTTTTGGGGGATTTTTCTTCGACGCTGGTGCAAAATATTACAAGAAAGCTTGAGGGATTACCGGATTTGGTTGAATTTCTTGAACGCGCGATTGTGGATGAGCCTCCGCTGGCGGTTCGGGAGGGCGGGATGATCCGCGAGGGGTTTGATCGCGACCTTGATGAGATAAAAAAGATCAGTAAAGAGGGGAAAACTTTTATCCAGGCGATGCAGGAAAAAGAGATCGCGCGCACGGGGATCAATTCTTTGAAAATCCGGTTCAACTCAGTTTTTGGATATTACATTGAAGTGAGCAAAGCCAACCTGCATGCGGTTCCGGAGGATTATATCCGAAAGCAAACATTGGTGAACGCCGAGCGATACATAACGCCGGAACTGAAGGAGTATGAGGAAAAAGTGCTGGGCGCGGAGGAGAAAATTGTGGCGATGGAGTATTCGATTTTCAATTCTCTGAGGGAAAAAGTGGTGGCGGAAATTGACCGGATTCAAGAGCTGGCGCGGGCGCTGGCACAGCTGGACGTGCTGTGCAGTTTTGCGAAGGTGGCGGTGGTTCAGGGCTATTGTAAGCCGAATATTAGCGACGATTTTCTGCTTGAGATCCGGAACGGTCGACACCCGGTGGTGGAGAAAATGAGTTTTTCCGGAAGGTTTATTCCGAACGATGCGGTGTTCAATGATTCGCAAAAACTGCTGCTGATTACCGGGCCGAACATGGGCGGGAAATCCACATATTTGCGGCAAACCGCGCTGATTGTTTTGATGGCGCATCTTGGGTCGTTTGTGCCGGCGGAAAGCGCTGCGATCGGCTTGGTTGACCGGATTTTTACACGCGTGGGCGCGTCCGACAATCTGGTGCGCGGGCAGAGTACGTTCATGGTGGAAATGCAGGAGACCGCGTACATTTTGGATCATGCCACGGCGCGGAGTTTGATTATTCTGGATGAGGTCGGGCGCGGAACTTCGACGTATGACGGGATGAGCATCGCTTGGGCGATTGTGGAATTTTTGCACGACAAAGTCGGAGCGAAGACGCTTTTTGCGACGCATTATCATGAATTGATTACGCTTGCGGAACGGCTTCCTGCTGCGGCGAATTATTCCGTGGCGGTGCGCGAGAATGAAAATGAGGGCGTGGTGTTTTTGTATAAAATTGTGCCGGGCGGAGTGGACCGGAGTTACGGGATTGAGGTCGCGAAGCTGGCGGGATTGCCTGCGGAAGTTGTTGGCAAAGCGCGGCAAATCCTGGTGGATCTTGAAGAAGGTTCGCATCAAACGGCCATTCAGGCGGAGCTTGATGATCCGACGAAGCGCATTCCGGAAGACCAGCTGGCGCTCTTTGAGCGGCACCAGCGGACCGTTGAGGAACTGAAAAAAATCAACATCAATTCCTTGACGCCCATTGAGGCTTTAAACCGCATCGCGGAGCTGAAAAAACGGATTTAGGATTTGGGTCGCCGTGGGACGTCCGGTGTTATTACGCGGATGGAGCAGTTTTTTCGATCTTTTCTGGTGTTCCAGCCGGCATTTCCGTCCTGGCCATTCTGGCTTTTTTCATGAAGGCGTATTGGAAGACCATGCTGAAGGAGCCGATAAGAATGCTTGGGACAAGCGCCGCATATAAAGAGATGTCCTTTAAATAGGTAAGGGCTGCGGATGTTCCGGATGGAGGCGGCATGAAGATTCCGATGATCTGCACTAACAGCTGCGTTGCGATACCCGAGATGATGGCGAGTAGTAATCCTACCAGAAAGTAATTCCAGAAGATGATGCCAACCATCCCCTGTGCCAACTGGATGCTTTCATGCATCGCATCTTTGCTCGAGATTTCTTTGGAAAGGAGAATTGGAAAAGCAAAAGCCACTTTACAGTATCGTCCGATCAACGCAATGAGCACCACCAACATGATAAGCGGAAGAAGGAAGACGACCCCCATGAATGGTTTCAGCGCTGTAGAAATAGGATTATCCCCCTGAAGTCCAATCACAGCTCCAAATGTCCCGACAATCATTATCAGGCCCAATATCAAGAGAATCCAGGCTCCAGTGTATAAAAACATGTGAATGCTGAGAATAATCGCTTTCCCGATCTTTGCCATTCCTTCTTTCATCGCCTGCATAAACGGTACTTTTCCTGTGGAGTCCGCCAGATAGGCACCGCGTTGACCCATACATACCCCGAGAAGCTGGATGATCCAGCCTACAATCATCATGAATATCAATGCACCGATTACAATTCCTGTTCCCAAGCTGTTTGTTTTCACAATCATGAATGATATGCCAAAACTGAAAGCGACATTCAAGATGGCAGGAGTGAGAAAAAGTCCAGTTAAGGCAGGAATATTTTTGGTGTAAAGATTCCATGTTTCTTTGAGGACGGAGCCGATGGTTGTTTGAATGGGTGCGTATTTTTGTGCCGTTTGTGCTGGAGGATTTGGGGAATCCATAAGTTTTTTGGGGTAAAGGAAATTTAGATTATTCTACAACAAACTTTCTTGAGCTTCAACTTGAGTTTAGGGAAGGCATTGTCGTTCGAAGACGGGAGCGGTAGGTTTGTTCTGGCATTTCTTTTGCGTGTTATGGGACAGATTCATCAGCTGCCGGAACTTTTGATCAACCAGATCGCCGCGGGCGAAGTGGTTGAACGGCCCGCTTCCGCGGTGAAAGAGCTGGTGGAAAATTCGCTGGATGCCGGGGCGAAAAAAATTATTATTGAGGTGAACGGAGGTGGGGACAATTTTTTACGGATTACGGATGATGGCTGCGGGATGGATTCTTCCGATGCGGTGCTGGCTTTTGAACGGCATGCGACAAGTAAAATTTCCACCACTGACGATCTGTTTACGATTCACACTTTGGGGTTCCGCGGGGAGGCGATCGCGAGTATTTCGGCGGTTTCTTTGATGACGCTGCAGACCAAAAAACGCGGCGATCTTGAGGGGACGCTGGTGATTGCGGAGGGCGGCAAGATCAGCAAAATTCAGCCGGTCGGGGTTCCGGAAGGGACGCAAATCGAAGTTCAAAATCTTTTTTTTAATACTCCGGCGCGGAAAAAATATTTGAAAAATGATTCGACGGAATATCAACACATTGTGGATACGGTGACCGGAATTGCGCTGACGTTTCCGCATGTTTCTTTCCGGGTGGTGCACGACGGAAAGCTGGTTTTTGACCTTCCTGCCGTGGAGGACGAGCTTTCGCGCATTCGCGCGGTTTTTGGAAAAATTATTACCGACGATCTGGTTCCGGTTTTTTACGGACATTCGCAGATTCACCTCAAAGGGTTTATCGGCAAGCCGGTGCTGGCCAGGTCGAACCGGAATTATCAGTATTTATTTATCAACAACCGGGAGGTGAAGTCGCATGTGCTGGGGTATGCGGTGAAACAGAGTTACGCGACGCTGCTGCCAAAGGAAAAATATCCGGTTTTCTTTTTGTATTTTGAGATTGATCCGGCGTTGGTGGATGTGAACGTGCATCCGCGAAAATTGGAGGTGCGGTTCCGCGACGAACGCGAAATTTTCAGCGCGACGACGCAGGCCTGTAAAAGGGCTTTGGAAACGTATGTTTTGGCGCCGAATATTACGGGCGGGGTGCCGGTGAATTATTATGCGGAAAGGAAAGCGCAGCCGTTGGAGTTGCGGGATTCGGGGGCAGTAGATAGAGAATTGCAAATTTCTAATGACAAATTACAAATTACAAATGATGGGGTCCCGGCGGGGCGGGACGATATATTTCATGGGGGTGGGCGTGTGCATTCAGCCCCCTCTGCTCGAGGATGGCACGTCGCCTTAGCTCCGGCTTCGATTCAGGGGTCGGCGCATACCGGTATGGGGATGGAGAGTGGATCGGTACCGGAAGCGCCTACACAAGTGCAGAATCAAGCTGCTGCCGTGGCAACAAATACGGAAACTTTACCTATCTCAACGGCGGAAACGGTGCAGCAGGCGATGATTTTTACTTCGGAATTTCTTGGAGAAAAAAATCCGGCGGGGCAGGAAAGAAAACATCTTGAACCGATTGCCGCTTTGGCACAGCTGAACAATTCTTACATTCTCTGCCGGCAAAGTACGGCGCTGGTTATTGTTGACCAGCATGCGGCGCATGAGCGGATTCGTTACACGCAGATTTTTGAGGAATTTTCACGGAAAAAAATTGAAACGCAGACGCTGGCGGCGCCGCTTCAGCTTGAGCTTTCGTCCAAGGAAATTGCACTATTTGAGGAGCATCGGGAGCTTTTTGTTTCACTCGGGTTTGAGGCAGAACCGTTTGGCGGAAAAACTTTTGCGCTTCACGGGGTGCCTTCGTATCTTTCCGGAAAAGATATTCGTCAGGCGTTTTTGGGGATGCTGGATAATTGCGCGGCGGGAAGCGGGTCCGTTGAAGAGCAGACCGCCAAGGCGCTGACGTATCTGGCCTGCAGGTCGGCGGTAAAGTTTGGAGATCCTCTGGGCTGGGAGGAGCAGGTTTCGTTGATTGAAAAACTTCAGACGCTGGATCAGCCTTACACGTGTCCACACGGGCGCCCGACGATGATTGTGATGAGTTCGGATGAATTGAAAAAGAGATTCGGAAGGGAATATTCCGGTGGGTATTAATTTCTGACGACGGCGACGACAGCGCGGACCGGATTATTCAACGCCGATCAACGCGGAGACATACGCGTCGTTTTGAAGTGCCGTTTTATATTGAGCCACTGCGGGTTCCGGAAAAGAGAGTGTCTTTGGAAACGATTCGTAGATTTTGATTCCCTGCGCGACGACAATGTTTTTTTCCAGTGTGCTCAGGACGATTCCGGGCTGGCGCTGGGCGAAAAATTTGTAGGCGTCGCCGGATTCCACCTTCAACGCGGTGGGCAGTTTGTAGCTTAGCGTGACGGTTTGTTCCTCACCAGCCGGTATGTTCATGGTGAACATGAAATAGTTTTTTTGGATTTCCTTGGCGCTTCCGGTTTTGACGAGTGTTTGGTCAATTCCCTGGGTTCCGAGCAGTGTTGCACCTTCCGGCACGTACACTTTAATGGAGGATTTGTTGGTGCCGCTGCCTAAAATGTACTGGAGGGTTTTGGAAATGTTTGTGTATCCAAAGTCGCTTAACATGGCTTTCCACCTGGATAATTCGGCGGTCGTCCAGGTATGTTTGCGGGTTATGGTGACTTCGTCTTTCATCGAGCCGTCTTTTGCGATGAATGTGTCGTGGGTGATGGATTGTTGGATGTACACGTCGCTTTTGTTGCCACCGACGGAGGTTGAAATTACCTGCAGAAAATCTTCATTGGGTTTTGTGCGGATCACGCGGCCGCTTACGTCCATCTGGTCAAAAAAGTTCTGAATGTCTTCATCGCGGGAATAGAGCATGACGTCGCGGTTTTTGAGGGCATCAATGACCAACTTCACGATTTTTCCGATGTTTTTTGAGGACATGAGTTGTTTTTGGAACGCGGGAATAAAGCTGCGGAGGATTTTTTTGGGGTCGTCGTTACCGCTGGCTTTTGATTCCACGAGATAGGAGATAACGGTTGAATAGTTGTCTTTGGTCAGCGGGGCTTTGAGGCCGTCCAGCTGCACCGGGCCGGTCACGTCAAAGAGGTCGCCGATGAAATGCTGGTTGATGGCGATGACGCTGTCCACGCTGGGGCCGTTTTCTTTTTGCAGGAACCAGGCCGCTTTTTCGGCGGAGACCGCGAAATCCGGGGAGTAGTTTGAGTCGCGCATGCGCCAGTTTTTGGTGATCTGCGCGATGTCCTCCGGCGCGGGGATGTCTTCCTTCAGCTGTCCGTCGGTTTCGTAGATGTCGTGGAATTCTGTGTTGATGACGTAGCCGTTGTTTACGTCGACGATCAGATAGCTGCCGATGAAGCCGCCGGTGGGTCTTGCTTCCGCGTCGTTCTGCAGAAGGATGAGGTAGCGCTGCATGTAGCGCTGGCCGAGAAGTTTCATAAGTACCGGCATTTTGTCCTGCGCTTCCTGTAATATTTCCTGAAGTTTTGATACGGCGGTTTTGGCGGTTTCAAGTTTTGATTTCATTTGTTCGGGCAGAACGTCGGGGCTGACCAGTGACAAATTCTGGCTTGCGGCTGCCACATTGCCGGAGGATTTCTGTAAAAACACGAGATCCTGCTGGAGTATATCCGTCAGCGGCTGCGAAGGAGTGATGGTTGATTCGTCCACCGGCGTCGGCTTTATTTTTGAGAGATCATCGGAGGAGTTTTTTTTGAGCACCAGCGCGGGGAGGTCCTGCAGATGCTGGATTCCCTTGGCAAAATCGGTTCCCGCCTCGCTGATGTTTTTGCCGGCTTCGAGAAGATTCTGGACGGATTCCACCGTTTTTTCACGCGTGTAGAAGACGTTCTGATTGGTTTCCAGAAATCTCAAGGTGTTGAGCGCGTCGCCAAAATCTTTGGTGGAAGCGGTAAAGGAGTTTTGCGCGTCGGCGAACTGCGCGTCTTTTGACTGGCTGCTGGCGTGGAGCAAGTTGTCGTAGCCGCTGAACGCCGTTGCAATGACGTCGTTTTTGATGGTGACGCCGCGCTGATAAATGTTGATGACATTGATGGAAAAAAGGATCAGTGTGCCGGCGGCGGCCAGTTTGATGAGTTCGGTCAACTTTTGTTGCGACCTCGGTTTTTCGTCGCTCACTTCCACGAACATGAATTTTTCCTCTTTCTTCTCAGGGGCGGTGCCATCGCGCATGCCCGCGGCGGAGGATTTTTTTCTGGAAATATCCACGATTCTTTTGTCCCGACTTTCAATCACCGATTCCTTATTGTGGATCATCGAAAGATCCAAGACATCTTCCTGGTCAGAAGTGGTTTTGGGCTTTGTTTGAGCCCGGCCGATGGCGATCGGGGTTAGCATTTCCTTCTGCAGGTCGCGGAAAGTTTTTGGTTTCTTTTGATGTGACATCCTGATTTATAAGATATCGAGGACGTAGATGGTTGAAATGCCGTCGTCAAAGAAATTTTTGGCCATCGTCAGACTGTTGAAACCTTCGACGTACGGCTTGACCGCGGGATTCTGGTCAATCCCAAGCATGGGGACAAGCGCACCAAGCCGGATCTGGAAAATTTCATCGGCGGTGTGCATGACCGGCAGCGCGGTTTTTGCAAAATTGTCGGAGGTGCGGAGATTTGTCTGGAGTTTGCCCCATTTGCGGTCAATGATGTTGTAGAGAGCTTCCGGAGTAGTGGTGACCACGAGGGTGTTGTCCAGTACGGTGTAATTGATGCTCCAAGGGAGGCTTCCCAGCTTAAGACTAGTGACGTTGTAGCTGTTGTACGGATTGTCGGTTCTCGTGATTTCTTCCGCACTGGCGACGATTTCCTGACCTTTGGTGCCGTCCGGCAGAGTGACCTCCTTGACCTGCGGTGAGAAAATCGCGCTTTTTTTCATGAATGCCGCGGCGAGTTTTTCGATGTGAATCATATCCTCATTTTTGTCCGTGAGGCCGATGAAAACGGACACCACCGGGGTTTCAAAATTATTTTCAATCGTGACAAGATATTCATTTTTCAGGAGTGGATAGATGTCCGATTCCAGAGAAATGTCTTTGCCGAAGAATCTGTCTTTTTGCGCTTCCAGAATGCCATTAAAGAGCGTGCTGCTGACGCTCGTTCCGGACTTGAAAATTTCCCCGATGCGGCTGAGTTCCTTGTTGAGGTCGTGTCCTCCGGCAAAAAGGATGGAATTCTCGCTCGCCAGATTCAGGAGTTTACCTTCGTATTTGTCGTTGTAGGTTAGGTAGCTCTGACCCTGGAGCTGCGTTCGGTCAATGGCTTCAAAAACCTGGAACGTCAGGTTGGTGTCGTTGACCACTGCGGAAAAACCTTCTGCGGAAAATATTTTCATAAACGGCTGCATGGCGACGAAATCGTGCATTTTCTGTCCCTGGAACAAGGGATTATTCTGGAGGGTTTCAAAAAGTTTCTGCATGTTGCCGTAGCCGAACATGATGCAGGTTTGCGGCAGATTGTTGCTGATTTTCTGGAATACCGTATCGTCCTGAAGTTTGGTCCCCTGCCCCGATTGGGCGTCAAGAATCTGTGTCATAAGATTGTTGTCCGCCGCGAGAACAAGATAATTGTTGATGAACGCGAAGTAATAGTTTTGGCTGAGTTTGTAATGGTAGACACTGTATCCATTGTGCATTTCAGTCAAAAGTTCGTCGCCGGAATTGGCTAACACGCGGCTTTTCAGGAAGTTCATGGTTTTTTCCGAACTGTGGTTTTCGACAAAAAGCGCGGGTTTGAGGACGTTGGGGTCCTGTAGTTCTTTCATCGCGACGATACCAATTTTCCGTCCGATCCAAGGCTCAAGGTCGTTTTTGTAATCAACCGGAAAAACCAGATTCGCCAGTTTAACAAGGTTGGAAGCCTGGTAGACCGGATATTTTTCAAAAAGTTTTGAGAATTTTTTGGCCTGATCAGAATCGCCGTCGATGTTCACCTCAACAAAACCAACGGTGCTGTCGGCCGGTAAAAAGTGGGCGATGGATTCGGGTCTGAAGAGCCTGGTATACAGGAAATAACTCACGAATCCAATCATAAAAAGGCCGACCAGAACCATGGCTCCGCCTTTCAACTTTTGCCTTTGCGTGTCCGTAAAAATCGGTTTTCGCGGTTTTTTTTCTTTGGGAGGTTTGGGTTCATGCTTCTTTTCTTCATGCTTTTCCGATTCCTGTTTCGGTTCTTCATGTTTGAGTTCTTCATGTTTGACAGTTTCGGCTTCTTCCTGCTTTTTGGCTTCCGCGAACTCTTTTTTCAGAGCTTTTCGTTTTCTTCCGCTTCCAAAAATCTTTTTCAGAAGTTTTTTCTCCTCTTTTTTCTGCTTTTCCTGCTCAAGCTGTTCCGGTGTTTTGACGAGTTTTTTGGTGGAAGCTACGGTTTTCTTTTTGCCTTTTCCCATAGAGAAATATATTGAAAAAATGCGCGGGCTGGTGAGCAATAGTATGCCCGAATGGGCCTGAAAGTTCAAGCGGAGATGCTTCCGGTTTGCCTGATTTTTGCCGATGTGGTAATTTTTGGGTACTTTTTTACCCGTATTTTCTCTTATGCAAGCAAAAGAACTTCGACGGCGGTTTATTGATTTCTTTGTTCAAAAACATCAGCATGCGGAAATTCCGAGTTCTTCGCTGGTGCCGGAAAATGATCCGACGGTTTTGTTTACCACGGCGGGGATGCATCCGCTGGTGCCGTATTTGATGGGGGAGGTTCATCCTGCCGGAAAAAGGCTTGTGGACGCTCAGAAATGCTTGCGCACGGATGACATTGACGAGGTGGGCGACGCGACGCACTGCACGTTTTTTGAGATGATGGGGAACTGGTCGCTTGGGGATTATTTTAAGAAGGAGGCGATTGAATGGAGTTTTGAATTTTTGACGGGGCCGTTGAACGAAGGGTGTTTGGGACTGGATCCGAACCACTTCATGGTCACGTGTTTTGCGGGTGACGCGGATGCGCCGCGTGATAACGAAGCTGCGGAGTTTTGGAAAAATCTCGGGTTTAAAATTTATTCGGAGGCAAAGCCTGACGATCACCGTTTGATTTTCTTTTATGAGAAAAAAAAGAACTGGTGGGGGCCGGCCGGGCACATTGGTCCTTGCGGTCCGGATACGGAGATGTTTTATGATCTTTGTCCGGAGTTGGCTTGGGACAAACATAAACCGGGTTCTTCGCTACAGTCGCACGAGCGTTATCAGCCGGGGGATTTGAAGGGGAAATGTCATGCGAACTGCGAATGCGGGCGGTATGTTGAAATTTGGAATGATGTTTTTATGCAGTACAACAAGGAACCGGATGGGTCGTTTGTTCCGCTGAAGCAGCAAAACGTGGATACTGGCATGGGGTTGGAGCGTGTGGCGGCGATTTTGCAGGGCGTTCCTTCGCATTATGAGACTGAACTTTTTGCTCCCTTGAAAGCCAAAATCAAGGAATTGTCGACGGGGCCGCGCAGCGCGGAAACCGATGAGGAACAAACTTTTTCAGGGAGGATTATTGCAGATCACCTGCGCGCCGCGACGTTTATTATGGGAGATCCGTGGGGTGTTGCTCCGTCAAATAAGGATCAGGGATATATTTTGCGCCGTCTGATCCGCCGCGCGATTCGTCATGCCAAAATGGTTGGCATTCACGGGAATTTTACGGATATTCTTGGGCAGATGGTGGTTGATATGTACGGCGACGTGTACCCTGAAATTAAAGCACGCAGCGCTCAGATCATTGATGAATTCAAGCGGGAGGAGGCCAAATTCCAGAAGACGATCGAACAGGGCCTGCGGGAAATGCGCAAAATCTGGAACGACGATACCTGCAAAAAAGAGCTGGCTGTGGAGAACGGAGACAAGGCGTTTTTCGTATTTGAAACGTTCGGTTTTCCGATTGAAATGATTAAGGAAGAACTGAAAAAACTCGGTTATTCCATTGACGAAAAAGCTTTCATGAAGCGTTTTGAAGACGCTCACAAAGCGCATCAGGAAAAGTCCCGAGCGGGTTCGGAGATGAAATTTGCGGGCGGGCTGGCCGATCATTCGTGGGAGTGCACGATGCTGCACACGGCCACGCATCTGCTCAATCAGGCTTTGAGAACGGTTCTCGGAAATCATATTGAACAAAAAGGCTCAAACATCACATCCGAACGCCTTCGGTTTGATTTCAACCATAAAGAAAAAATGACTCCGGAACAGGTCAAACAGGTGGAAGAAATTGTGAACACGCAGATCCAGCGCGATTTGCCGGTGAGTTTTGAAATCACCACGGTGGAGGACGCCAAGAAAAAAGGTGCGATCGGCGTTTTTGGTGACAAGTACGATGAAAAAGTGAAGGTTTACCGCATGGGAGATTTCTCGTATGAAATTTGCGGTGGGCCGCACGTGCCCAACACCGGCTCGCTCAAGAAATTTAAGATTCTGAAGGAGGAGGCTGTTTCCGCAGGGGTACGCCGTATTAAGGCGGTCGTGGCGGGGGCGGGGTTGAAGGAGTGATATTTTTACGGCCATTCGGTTTTGCCCGTATTTACGATGAGAATTTTTTTATTTTTGGGGATCTTTTTTTTCAGCTGAAGCAAAAGGCCCAGCCCCGCGATTCCGGAAGGTTCACAGTGGATATTTTGCTCTTTTGCGATTTGAAGCGCCTGGTCTAGATATTTTTCCTCCAGATGATAGACTTGGCTCATTTCTCCGGTTAGGCTTGTGTATCGGTAAAATCTGATCCATTGTTTTGAATAATTGGAATACGGCAGAAAAGGAGCATACAATTTCACGGCTTTGCTTTTTGGATCCGCGGTGGTGGCGCCCAATACAGAAGCCCTTTTCAATATTTTCCTGTCACCTTTGAAACGGGGATCTTTCACATTGTAACCTAATTCTTTTTTAATAATGTTCATGAGATTTTCGTAGAGCTGCCCCGTTCCGAATGGCACAAAAATGTATTCTGCATCGTTGTTGATAATTTCGAAACTTAACCAGTCGTAAAATCTTACCGTCGGGTCGTAGGCCTCATTTGATGTGATATCAAAGCCCTGTTCATTGTCCGTCAGCCGCAGGATGTCTTCGGATGTAAATATTTTCCTTCCAACATTTTCCGGAAAAATTTTGCATCCTATTTTTTTTAGGTTTCTTACTATTTCGGGATCCGTCTGAAAGTCCATCAATACGTGCAGGCTCGGCAACCCGTATTTTTTTAACTTTGTCTGAATTGCGAGCGCTGCGGAACCGGAACTCAAAATGGATAGAATCGGAAGTTTCCTGATCCTTCCCGCTTTTTTTGATTTCAGAAATTCACGATACGTCACGACCATTTCCCAAGCCATGCGGTCTTTATGGGTTCCCGTCAGATTTTTGCTCTCATCTTTCAGCCAAACTTCGGAAAATCCTGGCACCTTGATTTGATACGTTGGGGTAGCCGGAAATTTGGGTTTGTCGGGCGGGAATTCCGGTTTTCCGGGATCGTTTTCAGACGCGACGACGATTGATTTTAATATCCGTTCTTCGGTTTTGGACAAACTCATGCTTATATTGAGGCTAAAATTATGCTGTCTTCATCTCCCCTTTCATGAGCCATGATAGGCCTTTGATGATTTTGATGTCAACAATCACGCCCACAAGTTCCTGATTGCCTTTGAACTGTACGACTTTGTTTTCGCGAGATTTTCCTTCGCATTCGCCCGTTGTTTCATTGAATTTTTCGACGAGGACTTCTACGGTTTTGCCTTCAAATCTTTTGTGATTTTCCAGCGAACATTCTTCCAAAATGTCGTTCAGTTTGTGCCAGCGGCGGGCTTTTTCTTGGTGGGGGACGTCGTCTTTGAAGGCTTTGGTGGCCACGGTTCCGGGCCTTGCGCTGTAGCGGGAGATGTATGCCATGTCCCAGCGGAGTTCTTTGAAAAGTTTGTCGCTGTCTTCGAATTGTTCCGGGGTTTCTCCGCAGAAGCCTACGATGATGTCGGTGGTGATGGCGGCGTTGGGAAGTTTGGCGCGGATTTTTTTGATGATGGTTTTGTACTCTTCCACGGTGTATTTTCTGTTCATTTTTTTGAGGACGTCGTTGTTGCCGGACTGGATGGGAAGGTGGAAATATTGGCAGAGGGAAGGCAAATCCACGTGCGCCTGGATGAGTGCGTCGGTGTAGTCGTGCGGGTGGGGCGAAGTGAAGCGCACGCGGTTGAGGCCGAGTTCGCGCAGCGCGTCGAGTTTGGTGAGGAGCGTGACGAACGGGTCTTTGATGCCTTCGAATTTTTGGGTGGTTTTGTCGAGCGCGCTGAGGCCGTACGAGTTTACGGTTTGGCCGACGAGAGTGATTTCTTTACAGCCGTATTCGACTAAAGCTCTGCATTCGGCCAAAACTTCGTCCATGGGGCGGCTTTGCTCGCGGCCGCGGGCGTATGGGACGATGCAGTAGGTGCAGTATTTGTCGCAGCCGATTTGGATGGGGACGAAGGCCTGGAATTTGGTGGTGTATTTTGGATTTATTTTGAGGTAGTCGTTCAAATCTGCCTCCGCGAGTTCGGGGAGATCGAGCCGGGGTTCGGCTTCCGCAAGCACTTCTCCGATTTTGTGCGATTCGGTGATTTTGAATACGAAATCGATGGTGTCCACGCGTTTCATGAGGTCGTCTTTGATTTCTTTTTGAGAATTTCTGCTGCTGGTGCTGCGAACCATACAGCCGGTTAAGCCCACCAGCAAGCGTGGATTCCGCCTTTTGAGGCGGTCGAGATTTTCTATCTGGCCAAAAACCCTGTCCTCGCCTTTTTGTCGGATGGAGCAGGTGTTGAAGATGAAAAGGTCGGTGTCCTCCCATTTTTCCGCCCGGAGGTAACCAAGTTTTTCCAGCAGTGAAGCCACGCGTTCACTGTCGGAATAGTTCATGGCGCAGCCCAGGGTTTGGATGTAATATTTCATTGTTTTTTCGGTTATTGTATAAGGAAATTAGCTAAATTATCGTGTAAAATCAATGCTGGAGTTTCCATCATGTGATGGATAATGGCCAAGAATGAAGGGGGGCGATAGTCATATTTGATGGAAAATGGTATAATTATTTGAAAAAAGTTATTTCTTAAACAATAAAGCTATGGCAGAACAGATGAAGGGTCCTAAAAAGGCTACACTCAAATCTCCCAAGGAAGGTGCAAAAAGTAAAAGGGTTTCTGAAGGCAATTCAGATATTCGAAAAGCTTGTATGTATATTACCAAAGCGGTGCACGCAGGCGTTTTGGGTGCGGCGATTGCGACTAAAGCAATGGCGTTAATGAACTGCGGCGGCAGATCGGATCTTGGTGATAAGGCCTACGTTGATAAAGGGCATGGTGACGGCACAGTTGACGCCGGAACAGGTGGATGTATGGGCGTTGATGCGGGTGACGGATGCATGGGAGTTGACGCTGGCGACGGGTGCATGGGCATTGACGCGGGTGACGGGTGCATGGGCGTTGACGCGGGTGACGGATGCATGGGAGTGGATGCGGGCGATGGGTGCATGGGCGTTGACGCGGGTGACGGATGCATGGGAGTTGACGCGGGCGACGGATGCATGGGAGTTGACGCGGGCGACGGGTGCATGGGCATTGACGCGGGTGACGGGTGCATGGGCGTTGACGCAGGGGGTTCAATGAACTAAGAATACGATACTGATCGTTTTGAATCCTTAACTATGGAAATTACTCTTTGTCTTATCGTGAAAAATGAAGAACAAAAACTCTCCGCTTGTCTTGAATCTTTCCGGGGAGTTTTTCAAAAACTTATCATTGTTGATACCGGATCAACCGACGGGACCATTGAGATTGCTCAGCAATTTGGAGCGGAGGTTTTTCATTTTGAATGGAAGAACAATTTTTCCGATGCTCGAAATTTTGCTTTGAGTAAGGTAAAAACAGCGTGGACGATGATGGCGGATGCGGACGACACTCTTGAATCAAAAGTTCAACTTCTGAATGAACTTAAAAATATTCCGGATGGCAGCATCGGGGTTTTTCTTCCATATTTGTACTCCAACGTGCGCAACGGGCGGGGCACCATGGCTTTTCTCCCAAGAATCTGGAAAACGAATTTGCGGCTTACATACGTCCTTCCCGTTCATGAGTATTTGAACATTCCCCGGGAAATTCTACAAAGTTTTGTACGAATCAATGTTCCCGTTCTTCACCATAAAACCGATGCGGAATTTTCTAAGAGTTTTGTAAGAAACGTTCAAATCCTTGAAGACGCCTATGCTCATGGAGACCACCATCCCCGGATCCTTTTTTATCTGGGACACGATAATTTTTATGCCGGACACCTGCAGGAATCACTCAAATGGTTTCAAAAATTTCTCAGGCTGAAGACTAAACATCCTCACGAGGCGTACAAAGTCTGGATGCTGATCGCAAAAATACATACTAAAAACGGCGATCTTGCAGTCGCGATAAAAGCTTATCAAAAAGCCATCAAAATGTGCCCCGATTTTCCGGAACCGCACATTTTCCTGGGAGATTTGGCGCTCACCAAAGGAAAATTCGAAAAAGCCGTCGAATATTATAACGATGCTTTGCGCTGCAAACCTCCAAAAACGCACATTTTTCTGAATACGCATCTGGATTATGCTTATGCAGAACGGAAACTGCATGAAGCATTGAGAGCACTTGAACCAAAAAAAACATGATAACGATTTTCATGACCATCCTGCGGCTTCTTCTTGGCTCCAAACAAAAGCATCTGCTGGTGATGTTCCAGAATAATTATGAATTGCGCGGAAGTGGCGGATTTATTACACAGCTGCTTGATGTCACTCTGGGGCGTTTTCGGCTTTCTCCGGCCTTTCGCCACGATTATCATGAGCTGAAGCCAAAGGATTTTTTTCAGGCTCCACCTGATGTGCAAAAATATCTGCATCACCAGCACTGGTATTTAAGGGACTCCAATCTTTTTGGGTATTTCCGCGTTTCGGCGCAGCAGGTTCTAGCGAATTACCATTCTATTTTTCCTCAGAACGAAGTTGCTGGCGCGGTTGCGGTTAATTTTTGTTTTCTGGAAAAATTGTTGGGCGTGATCGGGAGTGTGCGTGTTGGTACAAAAACTTTTCTAGCCGACAATATTTTTACGGAACTCTCTACGAACGTTTCCGACATCGACAAGCACAACCTGGAAGAGCTGAGTGGAAGGAAAAACATTATCAAGTCGCTGTTTTTTGCAGTTATCCGAAGCTGTATGGCGAAGTTCTGGAAATGGCCCGCCGTTTGGACGCTCATGCGCAGATCGCTTGATACCAAAGATCTTCAGTTGTTTTTCACCAACGAAGAAACTCAATCCAAACTGCTGCGCAATGGTCTGGCCCTGAGTTTTTCGACCTTGGGGAGCAAGGATTTTTTGGGCATTGTTGAAAATAATTTCCTCGGGCTTAAGAGCAATCGCTATATCCGCCGGATGATTTTCCGCGATGTTGTTTTTGAGCTGAATCGTTCGGAGAAAAAACTCTCCGATGCCATGGTCAGGATAAAAATTGAATGGGAGCATGCTGGACATTTTAACTATCCGCTGTCCGGGACGTATCAGTCCGTAGCTAAAATTTACATTCCGCTGGCGGCACAGAACGTGCAGATTCTTCATGCTCCGGAACCGTGCGCGTTCGAAAAAACTTCCGATGCCACTGTGGTGAGTGCCCATCAGATTCTGGGCATCCAGCAGTCTTCTTTTCTTGAGTTTTCTTACCGCTTACCGGCGGAACTTTTTCGAGACGGAATTTACCGTTTTAAATTCATCAAACAGTCCGGCGTGATGCAGGAACATGTCCATGAAACGGTCCGATTTCCCGATCAATTCAAATTGACCCTAAAAAAATCGGAACATCTGAAGGACGGATTTTCCGCAGCAGACAATGTTGCGTTTATTGATCGCTCTCGTGTTGACCGGGATTACGACTTTGAATGTTCGGCAGAGCTTCATCATCAGCCACCGCGTATTTTTTTCCATGAAATGATCGGTCCCGGAGCCTTTGAGATGCGCTTTAACGAGCCTGTTTTCCCCGATGGAGGCAAACTTGTGGTAAAAATCATGAATCAACAGGAAACGCATTCGTACCAGGTTGATCGAACTGAATTTACGCAGGATAACCGCCATCTTCTCATCCATGCTCCCGGTATTCCAAAAGATGAGGAAAAGTTTTATAAGATTTTCCTTGAAGGTTTGGTCAACAGCGTCGGTACGTCACTGGGCTACCGCAAAGTTACGACCGTTTACCGTTCCAAATTTTTTACCCTGAAGTAGACTGATCTAGTTAAATATATTATAATTTAATGGAATAATCGATTTTTTATGTTTCCAGAGAAAAAAACCAGCTTGGACCAATCTCCTGCGGATAATTCGGATGGCGGACTTCGTGATAGACCTGAAAAAATGAAAGTCAGAGAGAGAAAAGAAGGCAAGGAACTGAAGCCTCGAAAAGGTCCGGTGAAAAAAATTCAGGCCAGGACCAAAGCCCGGGCGGAAGCTGCCCGCTCAGCGCCGGAGGTTCACAGGTTGGAAAAAAAACTTAACCGCTTTTTTAAGTGGGGGCTGCTTGTTTCTTTTTTGGCCCATGCTCCGATTCTTTTTGGGCGAACGGATGAGGAGGGGAACCATTACTGGTCTTTTGGTTTTTTTGATTTTGGCGGTGGCCAGAATGAGATCCGCGGCATTGAAAAGAAAATTGGCGATGAAGAAGAAAATCCGAAGCTCAAAGAGGAAATGAAGGATGAAACACCACCCCAGTGGGAGGAGGAGGTTCGCAAGTCTTTAGAGAAAGATCTTGGGCAAAAGGATGCGGAAAAACTCATGGAAGAAATCGATCCGGAAGCTCTGGCCGGCTTCAAGAAGGCTCAGGAAGCCATTAAACAGCGCAAGTCCGAACGCGCCGGGCGCATTGACCAGGCGAAGTTTGACGAGTACAAAAAAAATCTTTTGGAACGTCTTGAGCATGGTGAAAAAATTCTTTTCCGAGATTTTGTGTTTGAGGTGGAATTGCTTGGTTTGGGCATTGAACCGGATGTCATTGAGAAAGCAAAAGCTGTTTTTATGGAAGAAATGCAAGAGCTGGAAAAGGAAAAACCCGACGTGCCGACGCGCGAGTTTTTGCAAAAAGTTGTCGGCCTTTCAGAAAAAGATGAAAAAAATGATGCTTACGAACCGACTCGAACATCGCTGGCTGAATATCTGGTGCGCAAGAAAGAAGGAAAACGCGGGAACTGCAAAGCGCGCGGAAAGTATCAGGCCATGGCCCTGGAATATCTCTATCCCGAACGCCGCAAAGACATTCTGATGCAGGAATTCGGCGATCATATTCGCGCACTGTTTGAAGTTGATGAAAATATTTTTGTCATGGAACCCGGCGTCCAGATCCTGAAAAAAGATGATCTTGATGGGACCATTACGTTTTCGCTGGATGAATACATGCTTTCCACGGCCGGCAGGGAAATTGTGAAGCATGTTGAAAAATCTCCACAGGAAAAGCAAAAACCGGATCTGCCAACCATCAATGACGATACTGCGTTTCGAGAACCTAAAGCCGACGGCCTCTTGAAGAATGCTTCGAATAATCACCAGTTTTTATACAAACAAAAATTCACTCCTCCGGAAACGCAAAAGATGGAGTTGCCACCAAGTTCCAGAGAGATCCATGAACAGAACGAAAAGATCAGACAGCAGCAGGAATACGAGGAACAAAAACAAAAGTACGATGAGGAAACGGCGAGATATAACCGCAATCTGGAACGTGCAAAAAAAGCCGGGGAACGTCCGGCTCAACCCGTAAATCCGTTGGAGGTCGCCGAAGTGGCGGAATGGGTTGTCGTGCTTGATGAAGGCAAAGTACGCGACCCAAACGGTGTCTGGAAAGAGGAGGACCTGGAGGAGATTCTTCCATGGCGGCAAACAGATTATCCGGATATTGAACTGAGTGACCGCATTCAGTGGAAAACTTTTATCGGCGGAAGAATGGCCTTTGGATGGGGTAAAGGGCAGGGTGAAATTCCGGGGCTCACTAATCCTTCTCCGGCGACGATTAAAAAAATTAACGGTTTTGCCCTTGAGAATGTTGAGTATGAAGGCCACACTATTTACGGGCAAAACACCTGGCATGAAATTTTTGACACTTCCATCCCGCACGTTAATATCAACCTTGGAAGTGCAAGGCTTTCATTGGGTTTCTCTCATTTTCTTGCTTCAAAAAAAGGTGAGATCGCGAGGAAATACCGGGGTGAACTTGGCGTAACCGTTCAACAATATCAAGGCATCACGCAGCTCAATGACGTGGAATCACGCAAAAAAAGCCAGCCATTTTCTGAATTCAAGGAAGATGACTTACGTTTGCTTTTGCAGGGAGAAGGCGGGATTCGTTTGCGGTATCCGGAGAGGGATTTTTCTGAAAAGGAGATCGAGATGATCACGCAGAGCACCCGCCCGTATGTGTTTGTGGACGGCGCTCTTTGCAATTTTGAAGCCAAGGCGCTGTTGAAAATGAAAGATTCCAAGAAAACGGTTTTGGTTTTGACGGACAGTGTATATTTTGAGGTCATGCACCGCTTGCCGGAGCTTTTGTTGGAGCCCCATATCAAAGCTGAACATGAGTTCTTTCCACAGGAAAAGTATATGATAAATCCTGTTCATGTGCTCTTGAACGCCTATACGCTGCGGGAAACTTTGAATCGTTCGGCCGGGGAACATGCTCCCGGAGCTTCGGACCAATTGGCGAAACTCAATGAGCTGATTCGGAACGTGGAAGTAAAGTTTATGAATTCCTATCGCGATGCTTCAGCCCTAGGGCAGGCCCAGCTTGAACATATTCAAAAAACCGCTTTGGAACATTATCAAAACACGTTTTATGACGGCCCAATCGGTTGTATGGGGTTTTGCCCGCCACCGGACGAAATTGCTTCAAACTATTATGTTGATAGAGATGTGCAGATTCAGAAATATCAAAAACCTACTGAATCGAAATCCGATGTTGATTTTGGTGGCAGGCAGACGGTGAAGAGCGCTGACGGAACAAAAATATACCAGATACAGGTTACTCCATCCGGACTCTATCAATTACAGACTTTCCGAGCCGGAACAAACCTCCGTGAAAGTATTACAACCATACATAGATATTCCGATGGTGAATATGTGTTCACCGATCAAAATGGACAGACCATTCAGCCTGAACCGGAATTGCAAACCATCGTCCATGAATTTATCAAGTAGGAAAAACAGTCAATGTTCCGGGTTGTATCATTTTTCTGGTGGCCCCGGCGGGAATTGAACCTGCATCTAAGCCTTAGGAGTGCCTCGTTCTATCCATTTGAACTACGGGACCACGTTTAGTCGTTTTGGGCGGCCAGAATAATGAATTCGGTTTTTTCTTGGGGAAGGTCGCTGCGGTTGGTGACGGAGAATTTTTCCCTTGGGGTGGCGTTTGGGACGCCGGATTTTTTGAGGAAGGCTTCGAGGTCGCCGGCTTCGGGTTTGAGGCCGGAGGTTTTATAGCCGACCGGGATTACGACTCTGGGTTCGATTTCTTCGATGGTTTTGTGGAGTTCTTCGAGGTTTCCTTTGAGGGGGACGACAAGGATGTCCACGTCGCCG
>Ga0315281_10003489_pt1 | contig 22990 bp, 24 predicted proteins | sample YL17G07_0_MG_FD_204540 | JGI IMG/M metagenome (GOLD analysis project Ga0315281, IMG submission 204540) | Sediment microbial communities from Yellowstone Lake, YNP, Wyoming, USA - YL17G07_0 | ecosystem: Environmental > Aquatic > Freshwater > Lake > Sediment | place: USA: Wyoming | collected... | reverse complement strand
CCGCCATTAATTCCAAAACTTGAAAAACTGTAAATTCATCGGTGTATTCTGAAGAAAGTCGGGGCGCAGAACGAAGTCGCGGAGACGGAAGCTCAGCCGAAGTTGGTGTAAATAAAAAAGCCCTCCGAGATTTTTAAATATCGGAGGGCTTTTATTGCTTGTGTTACGGCTTAACTGTAATCGTAATCGGAAGCATTTCAGGGAAGTAGAAAAGGTAGTTCTTGTATTCTTCGGAAAATATATATACAAACTTATCTGCGTAGTTGTCTCCTGATTTTAAAATTAAAGTTTTTGAATTTACTGAAAAATCAACTACGTCAGAAGCGGTTTCGCTCTTGTATAACGTAGGTGTAAGAGTCAAACCAGAGAGCAATCCAGAAGCGTCCCCGACAAGAACTAAAAACGCGCTTTCGGGATAGAATTCAATTTTGCCGGATCCAATATAAGTATATTCGACAGTAAGAACTATCATGCGCGACGTGTCGAGCCGAGGGCTAAAAGTGGCATATTCTTTCAACATTTCCACTTTGGTAACTTTCACTTTCCAACGCGCTCCAATAACCTCGTCGCCGATTTTGTGCGCGGTAATGGGCGTAGCGGCGGGCAGAGGCGTAAACGTCGGATACGGCGTTATCGTCGGCGCGGCTGTTTGCGTTTGCGCAACCGCTTTTTGGATTTGAGAATCCAATACGCCGCAGGACGTCAGCAGCATTAAGACGGACGTACAGAAAGGAGCTAGAGCAATTCGTTTTTTGTTCATGGTTTTCTCCTTTTGATTTGGGGCGACGGTTGACACGGCAACCGTCGCAATGAATGGGGATAACGTTTAACTTTGTAACGTAGGACGACTCAATAGCCGCCAGAAAGCGTCAACTTTTAAAGCCCCCCGAGACTTCAAAAAATCTCGGAGGTCTTTTTGTTTATTCTGCTGCATTAATTACGGTTGGCTAATTTTCACCCAGTTGAAATTGACGTTAACCGCCGTGCCAAAAGCGGAGACGGATACGCCAACTTTTCCAGACTTCAACTTCGAGTCTTTGAATTTTTTGGTCGGCTTGTCATTGATGAACAGGGAGAGCGTGTCGCCTTTGCAGGTGATTGCATAGATGTTGGTGTTTTTGCCCGGCGTATTTCCTTGCACAATCTTGTTTGAGCCGCCTTGTTGCAACAACGTGTAGCTAACCGCGCCGCCGCCTTTTACTGTGGCGCGGAAAATCCAATACAACCCGTTATTTGCGACGTTAAATTCATACCAACCGTCTTTGGTATAACGACAGAACAAACTTACATTGTTATTGTTCGTGCCGATATTTTCCGCTTGGGCTTCAACGCGGACGTCCGCGTATTCAAACGGATCATAAGTGGAATAAATCCAAAGCGTCTTGGGTAAATCAAAACTAAGCGACCCGTCTTTTACGCCAAGCGCGTATTTTTCATTGGGCACAATGACGCTGTTCCAGCCGTCCATGACAAAGTATGTCCAGTATTTTGAATCTTTGTCAAATTCTTCGGTGAAATATTGTTGAAATTCAGGCGTGGCAGTAGGCGGAATGGGGGTTGCGGTGGGCGGCTCTGTTATGGTGGGCGGTTTGGTAGCGCTGGGCGCATCCGTTACGGCGGCTGGCTTTTCGGGCGCGGAAGGCGCGGCGGGCTTGGAGCCGCCGCAGGCTGAAAGAATCAGCGCAAGCAAAATCAGGAAGTTCAGTTTGTTTACTTTCATTTCAATCTCCTTTTTATTTGGCGCGACGGTTGACACGGCAACCGTCGCAGTGAAAGAGGATAACGCTCAAAATTGTAGCACATCAGGGTTTTCGCGCAATCCACCAAAAGTCCTGTGCGCACGCAAAGTCCTCATATAAGCAATCCAATTAACCGCTAAAAACCGCCAACTTTTAAAAGTCAAAACCCTTCGAGACGCTGAACGCGAAATCTCGAAGGGTTTTTTATCGTTATGTCTCCTTGTCGCCCACCCTTGATTTTTCATCCTGCCCCCCCCTTGACAAACCGCCTTTTCCGCGTAGAATACATAAAAACGAACGATTGTTCGTTTTTATGTGGAGACGCATGACGCCCGAAGAAACGCAAACCAAAGGCGAACGCACTCGCCTGCAAATTGAAGACGCCGCCGTTCTATTGTTTTTGAAACGCGGCTACCACGCGACGTCCATGCGCCAGATTGCGGAGCAAAGCGAACTGGCGTTAGGCGGAATCTACAATCATTTTTCAAGCAAGGAAGAGATATTCGAAGCCATCATTATTGACAAGCATCCGTATAAACGGGCGCTTCCCGCCATCGTTTCCGCGGAGGGAGAAAACGTCGAAGATTTTTTGCGCAACGCCGCGCGCGTCGTCTTTGCCGAGTTGGACGCCCGCCCCGAGTTTCTCAAGTTGATGTTTATCGAAATCGTCGAGTTTAACGGCAAGCACGGCGCAAAGATGATCAAAGAAATTTTTCCGAAAATCTTTCCCCTCTTTGAGCGTTTGGTCAAATCCAGAAAATCCCTGCGCGTCTCCAATCCCGCCGTATTGATGCGCTCTTTTTTTGGCATGATCGTTTCTTACTACGTCACCAAAACGATGATGAACGCTTCCATTGTCGCCAAACTCCTGCCCGACAACAGCGCGGACGCCTACGTTGACATTTTCCTGCGCGGCATATTAAAGTCAGAATGAAAAATGCGGAAGGCGGAATTTTTTTATTCTGCATTCTGACTTCTTCATTCTCCATCGGAGTCCTATGAAATCACGCTTGCTATCCATCATCCGCAAAGAGTTTATTCAAATCATCCGCGACCCGCGCACGCTGGTTATGATTATCGTCATTCCAATCATCCAGTTGTTTTTGCTGGGTTACGCGGCGAACACGGACGTAAAAAATATCCCCATCGCCATCTTGGATAAAAGTCGTTCCGTCGAATCGCGCGCGCTTCTCGACGCGTTTCGCGCCGCCGATTATTTCAACATCGCCTATCAAGCGGCGTCTGAAAAGGACGTGCAACGTTTAATCGAAACGGGAACCGTGCGCGCCGCGCTGATCATCCCCGCCGATTACAGCCGCGCCTTGCTTGACAACAACGCGCAAGTCGCGTTCATCCTCGACGGCTCAGACTCAACCGTCGGCGCGACGGCGCTGTCCACCGCGCGCCTCATTGGGCAATCCTACGCGACCAAAATTTTGCAAGAGCAAGCCGCGCGTCAGGGCAGAAGCGCCGTCGTTCAACCGCCTCTCGAAGTTCGCACGCAAGTTTGGTACAACCCGGATTTGCTCAGCGCGTATTTCACCATCCCCGGCGTAATCGGCATGATTCTTTACACAATCACATCTATGCTCACCGCGACGACGATTGTGCGCGAACGCGAGCGCGGCACCATCGAACAACTGATCGTGACGCCGCTCCGCTCATGGGAACTCGTTGTCGGCAAATTAACGCCTTATGTTTTACTAGCGTTGTTCGACACGATTGAAGTCATTGCGCTTGGGCATTGGTGGTTTGGCGTCCCCGTGCGCGGCAACTTCGGACTCATCATGGTTTGTTCCGGCTTGTTGTTGCTTTCAGGTCTCGGCATTGGATTGTTCGCCTCCACCGTCGCCAACACGCAACAGGAAGCCATGCTCACCGTTTGGATGACTTTGTTGCCGAGTATTTTCGTCTCTGGATTTTTCTTCCCGCTGGACGCAATGCCCACGGCGCTGAAAGTCTTCTCGTATATCATCCCGCTGCGATATTATCTCATTATCATTCGCTCGCTTCTTTTGAAGGGCGTGGGTTTTGCCGAATTACAAAATCAAATCCTCGCCCTCGCGGCGTTTGGAATTTTTATCATGGGCGCCGCCGCCCTGCGCTTCAAAAAACGCTTGGATTAACTTTCATCTACTCTCTCATTTCAGGAGACTAAATCATGCAACCTAAACTTCCTCCCATCCCGGTTCGCATCGCAGTTATCGCCGTCGTTGTATTAACCGTTTTATATTTTGGAATCAGAGCCGTCATTGGCGGAAACAACGGCGCGCTCACCGCGTCCGGCAGCATAGAAGCCGTCGTGGTGAACATTGCGCCGGAACTCGCGGGCAAAGTATCGAACGTGCTTGTCGAAGAAAGTCAGCGCGTCAAGGCGAACGACCCGCTTCTGCGTCTTGACCCGAATCTGCTGGCGGCGCAACGCGCAGTTTCCGCCGCTAATTTGAATACAGCTAAAGCTGGCGCGCAAACCGCGCAAGACGCGCTGCGCACCGCCAAGAGTCAATATCAAATCGCGCTGGAAGCGGCGCTGACGCAGGACAAAAAGAGTCGCTTGCAAGATTGGTATTCCAAAGACCCCAAGCAATTCAACCAACCCAGCTGGTACTTCACGCGCGCCGAGCAAATTCAATCCGCGCAGGATCAAATTGACTCCGCAATGAAAAATTTAGAAGACGCGCAAGCAAGACTGGTCAACGTCAGTCAATCCCTTGATAAAGCCGATTTTCTAAAAGCCGAAAAGCGCCTCCTTGCCGCGCGCTTATCTTATTTGACAAACCGAGACGTCAACACCCGCGCGCAAAATTCCGCCAGCGCCAACGCGCCGGTGGGAAAATATAACAGCGCCCATTGCGGCTCCAACGCAGGTTATCGAGTTAAAGAGAAATGGTTGACCAACATGGTTTATACCTGCGCCGGCGACGACAATCTCGCCAACACCAGCGACGCCCTTTACAATGCGGCAAAGAAAGAATTAGACGCCGCCCAAAAAGCCTACGACAATCTCCTCAACACGAAAGCCGCCGCCGACGTTTTGCAAGCGCGCGCCGAAGTATCCGTAGCCCAAGAACTATATTATGCGGCGTTGGATTATTTGCGCAAGTTGCAAACCGGCGAGCAATCCACCAGCGTAGTTGCCGCCGAGGGAGTCCTCTCGCAGGCGAAGGCGGCGGCGGAGCAAGCGCAAAAAGCGGTTGAGCAAGCGCAAGCTAATTTGAATTTGCTAGACGCCCAACTCGCCAAACTTGAAATTATCGCGCCGATGGATGGGATTATCCTCACGCGCAACGTTGAACCCGGAGAATACGTTACGCCCGGCGCAACCGCATTGACGATGGCGGATTTGAATTCCATCACGATTACCGTTTACGTTCCCGAAAATCGAATCGGCGAGATTAATCTTGGAGGACCAGCCGACCTCACCGTAGATTCATTCCCCGACATTACGTTTACCGCCAAAGTCGTTCACATCGCCAGCGAAGCCGAGTTCACCCCGCGCAACGTCCAAACCGTCGAAGGGCGCAGCGCGACAGTCTACGCGGTCAAACTCAAAGTCTCCGACCCCGAAGGGAAGTTGAAAATTGGAATGCCGGCGGACGTGACGTTTAAGTAAGTTTGAAGGTTGCAGGTTTAAGGCGAGCGACTTTCATCTTTCATCTTTCCAACTATGACAAACTATCTAGTTCAAGCAAACGGATTGAAAAAAAACTTCGGCGCCGTTCATGCGGTGGACGACGTTTCGCTCGCCGTTAAGGCGGGCGAAATATATGGACTCGTCGGCGCGGACGGCGCGGGCAAGACGACGACATTGCGCTTGCTCGTCGGCGCGTTGCTCCCCAACGCGGGCGCGATTAACATTTGCGGCTACGACGTGTTGAAGCAAACCGAACAAGCGCGCGCGCACATCGGTTATCTTTCGCAAAGATTTTCGATGTATGAAGATTTAACCGTACTCGAAAATATCCGCTTCTTCGCGGAGATCCGCGGACTTTCCTCCACCGAATGGTTGCCGCGCTCGATGGAAATTCTTGAGTTCGTCGGGTTGGATAAATTCAAAGACCGTCGCGCGGGACAACTCTCCGGCGGCATGAAACAAAAACTCGGTCTCGCCTCCGCGCTGGTCACCCGCCCGCGCTTGCTCTTGCTTGACGAACCCACCACAGGCGTTGACCCTGTAACCCGTCAAGATTTTTGGCAGTTGGTGATTAAGTTGGTATCGGGGAAACAGGTAGACAAGGAAACGAATAACGACCTTCAACCTTCAACCTTTGACTTGCAACCCGCAACTTCGCAACCCGACGGCGTCTCCGTCATCATCTCCACCCCTTACATGGACGAAGCCTCGCGTTGCCATCGCGTGGGATTTATGAAAGCCGGAAAAATCATCGCCGAAGATACCCCGTCCAATTTGCGCGCGCGCTTGAATGACCGCGTACTTGAATTGCGCGGCGCCCCAATCAACGCCTTGCGACACATTGCGCATCAAGACGAAGATGTCGAAGACGTCGCCGCGTTTGGCGACAAACTGCACTTGCGCGTGAAAGACGGAAAATCAAAAATGATTCTCGAACGCCTGCCCAAACAAATCGAAGCGCAAAACGCAAAACTAATTTCCCTTCGCCCCATTCCCCCCGCGTTGGAAGACGTCTTCATCGCCCTTTCGGAAATGTAATTGGTAAATTGGTAATTGGCGCTCACATCCCGCAACCTTCAACCTTTGACCTTCAACCTTCAACCTTCAACCGATACCCGACACATGCCACTCCCTCCCGTTATCTCCGTTCAAAACCTTACCCGTCGCTTCGGCGATTTCGTCGCGGTGGATCACATTAACTTTGAAGTCCATGCGGGCGAAGTGGTCGGCTATCTTGGTCCCAACGGGTCGGGCAAGACCACGACGATTCGCATGTTGCTTGGCTTGCTCAAACCCAGCGACGGCAAAGCCGTCGTGCTTGGCTTCGACGCTTTCACCCAAAGCGAAGAAGTCCGCAAGCGCGTTGGATACATGTCGCAAAAATTCGCCATCTACGACGATTTAACAACCCTCGAAAATTTGACTTTTTACGGCGGCGTCTATGGGATTACTGACAAAGCGCGCATCCAACACACCCTGAAGTTGGTCGGCCTCGACGGGCATGAAGCGACCCTGACGCGCGACCTCTCCGCCGGCTGGCGACAAAGACTTTCGCTGGGCATTGCGTTGGTGCATGAACCGAAATTGCTCTTCTTAGACGAACCCACCTCGGGCGTCGACCCCACTGCCCGCCGCGCATTTTGGGATTTGATTTACGAACTCGCCGAAAGCGGCGTGACGATTTTGGTCACCACGCATTACATGGACGAAGCCGAATACTGCGAGCGCGTCGGCGTAATGCGCGACGGAAAATTATTGGCGATGGATACGCCGACGAATCTCAAACAGTCCATAATCAAAGGCGACGTCTGGGAAGTGTACGCTCAACCGCTGGAGCGCGGCTTGGAGATTCTCGCCGCCATGCCGGGCATGGAGCGCGTCGGGTTGACCGGCGACCACTTGCGCGCAATCAGCGCCAAGGTCGGCAAAGACGCGATGCAATCTTTGTTAAGCGCGGAAAACGTCGCGGTTGAAAAAATCGAAAGAGGCGAGCCAACGCTGGAGGACGTCTTCCTCGCGCTGGCGCGCTAAGCGTCAGCGAATTCCAAATAATATTTTTAATTGCTTTTCAACTTGCGCTTGCATTCTTTTGGATAATGTTCCCAGCTCGCGCATGATAATTCCGGTTGAGACCGTCAGCATACGATGCAGTTGCAATGTGGATGAAACGCGCAAACCCGTTGCCGCAAATTCGGGATCGGTATCCTCGATGATGAAATCGGTTGGCAACGGCTCTGCTGGTATGCGACTGGTGATGAAGGCAAGGACAACGTGTTTGTGAGGTCAGATTGAGTCGGTTAGGCAAACGGCCGGGCGAACTTTTACGCTTGACAGGTCGTCAAATGGAAAAGGGACAAGGACTACTTTATGCTTCGTCATGGAACGTTTTGCCATCGTTCAGGCTGTAAATGTCTTCTTCGGGATCGTTCAGGAAATCAAATACGGGATTGCCGAGAACGTTTTTTAGCCATTCGAGTTCGTTCCATTCATCGGTTTCTTCGGTCAACGGCGAAAGGACGATGACGCGCACTCGCTTTGGGCCCACAAATGGAAGCGCGCCGTCTAACTGCAGCTGATGATTTTCGTCAACCGTGCCGGTCATTTCTATAGCTGTCATTGGAAATTCCATTTCACACTCTGCCTTTCTAAAAGTCATAACCTGAATCCGCCGATTGCGATTGCCTTGATTATACGACAGTTAAAGCCCTGACGGGTTTCCGCGCTTCAGCGCCCAATGCGCGTTTCTGTTGTTAAGCGCGGAAAACATTGCGGTTGAAAAAATCGAAAGAGGCGAGCCAACGCTGGAGGACGTCTTCCTCGCGCTGGCGCGCTAAGCTTTGTAAGCGGTTTTGTTGTATAATTCCCGTTGACAGGAGTTACGCGGAAAGAAATCATTCTTTCCCAAGCGCTCCACCCACCCACTATTTTTCAAAAAAAAAGGAGCAACATGAAAAGAAACATTTCGGTTCTACTTTCACTTGTCGCGCTTGCGAGCGTTTTGCTCGCATCCTGCGGCGGCGGCGGCGGCTCTACGACTAGCCAATACCGCTTTACAGAGAAAGTCTATTCGGCGGCAAGCTGCGATTATGGCGGCGAGATGAAATCCATCGAAGCGGTGGATCCCCTGACCGTCAAATTTACCTTGTGCAGGCCGGATGGCTCTTTCATCGCCAAAGTGGCTTTTGCCAGTTTTGGCATTCAGCCACAAGAATACCTTGAGTCGACTGGCGGAAAGGGCGCGTTGCTTGAGAAGCCAATCGGCACTGGACCTTATATGGTTAGCTCTTGGGAACGCGGCAACCAACTGGTCTACAAGGCATTCCCCGATTATTGGGGCGAGAAAGCCAAGAGCTCCACTTTAGTTTTCAAATGGGGAACAGAATCCGCCCAGCGCTTGCTTGAACTTCAAGCTGGCACAGTGGACGCCATTGACAACGTGGGTCCCGCCGACTTCGCCGCTGTTCAAAAAGACGCCAAACTCAAGTTAATCAACCGCGACCCGCTGAACGTTTTCTATGTAGCGTTCACGAACACCTTCCCGCCTTTTGATAACGTCAAGGCGCGTCAGGCGATTGGCATGGCGATTGATAAAAAACGCATCGTGGACAACTTCTACCCAGCGGGTTCTACGCCGGCGGATTACTTCGCTCCATGCGGCATTGCCAACGGTTGCGTCGGCGACCCATGGTACAAATTTGACGCCGCCGCCGCCAAAACCTTGCTAACCGAGGCAGGCTTCCCGAATGGCTTCAAAACCAAGCTTTACTATCGCGACGTCGTGCGCGGCTACCTGCCGCAGGTTGCCAATGTCGCTCAAGACATTCAGGCTCAACTAAAAACCAACCTGAATATTGACGCCGAGATCGTGGTCATGGAATCCGGCGCTTTCATTCCAGCCGCGAATGGCGGCGAATTGAACGGCATTCACTTGCTCGGCTGGGGCGCGGACTATCCCGATCAAAGCGACTTCCTAAGTTACTTCTTCGGCGTTGGCGCCACCAAAGAGTTTGGAACAAAATTTGACGACCTCGTTAAAGTCTTAGGACAAGGCGACGCCACAGCCGGCGACGCCGCTCGCAAGACTTTCTATGAACAGGCGAATAATCTGGTCAAGCAATATGTTCCAATGGTTCCGATCGCGCATGGCGCTTCAGCGATGGCTTACAAGGCGACCGTCGCGGGTGCGCATTCAAGCCCGCTGACCAACGAACTCTTCTATGGAGTGAATATCCCCGGTCAAGATACTTTCGTCTTTATGCAAAACGCCGAACCGATTTCTTTGTACTGCGGCGATGAAAGCGACGGCGAGTCTTTGCGCGCTTGTGTGCAATCCGTCGAATCGCTTTATTCCTATAAAGTTGGCGGCACGGAATCCATTCCCGCGCTTGCCGAAAAATGCGAACCCAACGCCGATTCAACCGTTTGGACATGTACGCTCCGCAAGGGCGTTAAATTCCATGACGGCTCAGCGTTGGATTCTATGGACGTCGTCGCGTCCTATGTTATCCAATGGGATTACAGCAACCCCCTGCATAAAGGCAACTCCGGCGCGTTCGATTACTGGAGCGGCTTGTGGGGCGGTTTCATAAACGCTCCCAAGAAGTAAATTTTATTTGCCTGCGGGCATAAACCTTTGACCCCCAATAAGGCGCGCGCCTTATTGGGGGTCTCTCTGCAAAGAAAAAGATGACCACCTACATCCTTCGGCGAATTCTTCTGAGCGTTCCAGTATTGATTGGCATATTGTTTTGCACCTTTACGCTTGCGCGCCTCATCCCTGGGGATCCCTGTCGCGCCATGTTGGGGGAAAAAGCGACCGACGCCGTTTGCAACGAATTTATTCAGCGGCACGGATTGAATAAGCCGATTATTGTTCAATTCGGCGTCTATGTCAACGAAATTATTCGCGGCGATTTTGGAACCTCCTTTCGCTACTCCAAACCCGTCACCGTTTTATTAATCGAACGTCTGCCGATCACGATTGAGTTGAGTTTTGCCGCGTTGCTGATCAGCATGTTGATCGGCATTCCCTTAGGCGTCATTTCCGCCGTTCGGCATAATTCATGGGTGGACGTCTTAACCATGTTATGGGCGAACGTCGGCGTTTCCATGCCAGTCTTCTGGCTTGGCTTGATGCTCGCTTATGTTTTCGCCCTGACGTTCAAAGACACATTTTTGCAATTGCCGCCCTCGGGGCGCCTGAGCCCAGGTTTAATCACTATACCTTTCTGGGAAGTTTGGGGAATAAAAAACTTGAATCAAGGATTTTTATTTTTCTTCATCGATATTATCAGCCGAATGAACGTCTTGAACGCCGTGTTAAGCGCCGACTGGACGGTTCTCAGCGACGCCCTCAAGCACCTTGCTTTGCCCGCGTTGGCGCTCTGCACGATACCTATGGCGCTGATTGCCCGCATGACTCGTTCAGCGATGCTGGATGTGTTGGGACAGGATTACATCCGCACAGCGCGCGCCAAAGGCTTAAGCCGAAATATCGTGATTATGAAACACGCTTTTCGCAACGCCTTGCTTCCGCTCGTGACCGTCATTGGACTTTCGTTAGGCGGTTTGCTCGGCGGAGCGGTTCTCACCGAAACGGTTTTCAACCTCTCCGGCGTCGGACGCATTTTGTACGACTCCATTACCGCCCGCGATTACGGTATCGTTCAAGGGTTTACGGTGGTGATCGCGGTATTTTTTGTCGTTCTCAATTTAATCGTAGATATTTCCTACGCCTACCTCGACCCGCGCATCCGTTTGGATTAGGACTCCTGATGACAACTGACGTTTCAAAAATTGAAAAGTTAGACGCCGAAGGACTGTCGCTCAATTCGGTCAGCCTGTGGCAAATTACATGGCGCCGATTATTTCGTCGCCGTTCCGCCATAGTGGGTTTATTGATTCTCGGCTTACTGGTTATTATCGCCATAACCGCGCAGTGGCTTGCGCCTTACGATCCAATTCTCTCGATGCTGGACGTCGTTCCGCCGCAACAGGTCAAGGCGCGCTCTGATCCCTGCATTCATCTATTTGGTTGTCCGCCAGATCAACCGCAACACATCATGGGCACAGACGGCAACTTGCGCGACCAATTCAGCCGTTTGCTTTATGGCGCGCGCCTAAGTTTGTTGATTGGTTTAATCACCGTCACCTTTGCCATTATCATTGGAACGGTGTTGGGCGCGTTGAGCGGCTACTTTGGCGGTTGGATTGACAATATAATTATGCGCGTGATGGATGTGTTGCTGGCGTTTCCCTCGTTGTTGCTCGCCATTGCCATCGTCACAGTTCTTGGACCGGGGCTGATTAATGCCCTGATTGCGATTGGCATTGTTTCCATCCCGGCTTACGCTCGCGTGATGCGCGCCTCTGTGCTTTCGGTGCGCGAAATGGATTATGTTTCCGCGACGCGCGCTCTGGGCGGCAACCACATGCAGATCCTTTTCAATCGCATTTTGCCCAATGCGCTCACGCCCCTTATCGTGCAAGGGACGCTGGGCATTGCCTCCGCCATTTTGGAAGCCGCCGCGTTATCTTTTCTGGGCTTGGGCGCGCAACCGCCCACGCCCGAATGGGGTTCCATGCTCGGCGCGGAACGCAATCAGGTTTTCACCGCGCCGCATCTTGTGTTTTATCCCGGCTTCGCCATCATGCTCACCGTGCTTTCCTTCAACCTCATCGGCGACGGCTTGCGCGACGCGCTTGACCCCAGACTCGCGCACACCAGTTAATGCGCCCTCGCCCTCTCCCGCAGGGAGAGGTAAAAAAACTCCCTTCCCCGACGGGGGAAGGGCTGGGGATGAGGGCTGGTTTTGCAAATCAAAAACGCGACTCGATTTTGAGTCGCGTTTTTTTTAACAGACCGCGATCTAAATTTTCAAAATACCCCAGAGCGCCAACGCGCCGAAGATCACGATAACCGCGCCCGCGCCCAAAACGATCTCTCTAAATTCGCGTTGATCCTCTAAACGCAGAGTCGGGGGCGTTCCCGTTACTTCCCAGCGCGCGCCCGCAAACCAAGTAAAGATCGCGCCGCCGAGCAATCCGCCGACATGTCCCCAGTTGTCAATGCCGGGCGACAAGCCGATAAACAAATTAATCGCGATGATAAAAACGGCGTTGCCAATCGCCTGCCGCGCCGCGCCCCCGAATAATTTTCGGTTTTGATAAAAGAAGACAACCTCCGCCGCGACCAACCCAAAGACCGCCGTAGACGCGCCGACTGAATATCCGCTTTCGCCCGTCAGCAAAAAAGAAAATACATTCCCTGAAAACGCGCCGAGAAAATACAACAGCGCAAATCTGCCATGCCCAAACTGCCGCTCTAAAAACGAGCCGATAGACAACAGCGCGTACATGTTGAAAAAAATGTGCATGAGCGAGCCATGCAGAAAAACCGGCGTAATAAAACGCCACAACTCCCCCGCCCGAATGGCGAGATTAATGCGCGCGCCGTAGATTTCCAGCCAATCAATTCGATACACGGCGTAGTCGAAGATCGCGACGCTGAGCAATTGCAAAACATACACAAACGCGGTGACGCCGATAATCGCATAAGTCAATTTGGGCGTGATGGGTTGCGAAACGGAGATTTCGTTCATAGCGTCACTTTGCGTTGTTGCACGCGCAAATGTTCCGCCGAGATCACGGCGCGGACTTGTTCCACCGTGTCGTCCAGATGAAAATCTTGATTGACGACGACGTAATCAAACGCCTCGATGCGTTGCAATTCCTTGCGCGCGGTGGCGATGCGCAAGGATAAAGAATCCGCCGTTTCAGTTTTGCGCTCGCGCAGACGGCGCTCCAATTCGTCTTCGCCTTCGCAGGTGATAAAAATCAACAGAGCCTCCGGCGCAAGTTTGCGCACCGTTTCCGCGCCTTGCACGTCAATCCGCAGAATGACGTCTTGTCCGCTTGCCAGCGCGTCGCGCACTTCCCATTTGGGAATCCCTTTGTAATCGCCGTAGACGATGGCGTATTCAATTAACTCATCCTTCTCGATCATGCGCGCGAACTCGTCTTCCGAAACGAACCAGTAATCCTTGCCATGCGTTTCGCTTTCGCGCTTCTTGCGCGTTGTGGCGGTCACCACAAAATGAAATGGAAAACGGAGTTCGATCATGCGTTGTAAAATAGCGTCTTTTCCGACTCCCGATGGACCGGAAATGACGATGAGAAGCGGGTTAGGTTTGCGGCTTCCAAATGTAGAGGACATGCGTTTATTTTACCAAAGCTCCCGCCGTTTTTTCCTGATTCGGGTTAAAATAGGCGTATGCCTACTTATGACTTTATTTGCAACGACTGTGAAAAACGCTTTGACGTCTTTATGACTTTTAGCGAATACGGCAAAAAGCCCGTGAATTGCGCGCATTGCGGAAGCGCTAAAACGCGCCGTCGCATGACGAAGGTGCGCATCGCCAAATCCGACGAAAGCCGCTTGGAATCTGCGGCGGACGATTTTTCGGGCATGGAAGGCATTGAAGAAAATCCGCAAGCTCTGGCGAGCATGATGCGTAAAATGGGCAATCAAATGGGCGAAGACCTGCCCCCCGAATTCGACGAGGTCGTGGATCGGCTGGAAGCGGGGCAAAGCCCGGATGAAATCGAATCTGCAATTCCTGATTTAGGCGCGAACGACGCGGGAGATGAATAAATAAAACGGGTCGCGTTTCAAACGCGACCCGTTTTCAATATCAACTCCAGACGGCGTAAGCTTTCTTCGGGGTCTTTGAACAAAACGCCCTTCATGCCGACTTTTTCACAGGCTTCAATATTGACGGCGACGTCGTCCACGAAAACCGCCTCGTCTGCGCGGACTTTAGCTTGTTCCAGCGCGATTTCATAAATCCGCGCATTCGGCTTAACCACGCCTGCCTCCGCCGAAACGGTTACGCTGTCGAAGGCGTCGGCGATTTTTTCTTTGGCGATGTACGCGCGCAAACCGCTCCACGCATTGGAGATTATGCCCGTGTGGAATTTTTTGCGCAAAGAGCGGATAGATTGAATCAGATTGCGATCAATAACGTCTCCGCCAAAAAACGCATCGCGAAACGCCGCGATTTCAGAGACGGGCTGTTTGAATTTTTTCAGCGTATCTTCCCAAAACGCCTCTTCGGTTATCTCGCCCGTCGAGGCGCGTCGCGCCGCAACGCTGCCAAAGACCGCCTTGTCCATTTCAGCATAATCCATGTTGAAACGCTCGGCTAACTTTTGGCGCGGGGCTTGGAATTCGGTGCGCATGATGACGCCGCCAAAATCAAAGAACACTGCGCGGATCGGCATTCTCGCGCCTACTTTTTCTTAGGCTTGGCGGGAACGGCTTTTTTAGGCGCAGGCTTTTTAGCGACAGGTTGCTTTGCGACTGGCTTTTTAGCGGCGGGAGATTTTGCGGCAGGTTTTTTAGCGACAGGTTGCTTTGCGGCAGACTTTTTAACGGCAGGTTTCTTATCTTCTGGTTTTTTCTCAATCGCCGCTCTCGCCGACTTCGGCAGGGGTTCGGTCTTAAGAAAAGCGGAAGCGGGAGGCTCAACCTGAGGCGTTGGGGGCGACGCAACGGGAGGCGGCGCGGCAGGCGCTGAGGCTTGCTGTTTTGCGGCTTCTTTCCAGTTTGGGAAGAACAATTCCATCCGCTGGCGCGAAATAGAATTGGCGCGCCGACAACGCGGACAATGCGCGTCGTAGTGGTTTTGGCTTTTTTCGTTCATAATTACGATGGCGCTTAACATTTCGGAGCGGGCGAGGGTAAACGGGGTCTGGCAATAGATACAACGTAGGTTCATTTATGGGTATCCTTTCGTGGATAGCGAGTGTTTCCTGATTCTACACTGATTTTCCCCGCCCTGCGAATCAATTTTCTTTTTTTTTAGATTTCCGTCCCCCACGCCACCCTCAACGTCAAATGTATTTTTGAGATAATTGTGTTAAACTTACGTTTGAAAAAGGAGCGAATAAATGCCACTCAAAGACGAAATTAGTTACGCCATTGCTTCTCACAGTATATGGAAAACCAAACTACGCAATGCGATTGAAACGGGAATGCTGGAAATTCCTCTGGACACGCTTAAACGGGACGACGAATGCGTCTTCGGCAAGTGGTTAATTGGGGAAACCATTACGCCGGCGATTCGCAATTCTGAAAGATATAATCGAGTTAAAGAATTGCACGCCAAGTTTCATATTGCCACTGCGCAAGTCGCCGAGTTGGTTATAGACGGCGATAAAACCGGCGCCCAGAATATGATGGACGACGTCAACGGCGAATACACGGTAATTACCTCGAAATTAGTCATGGAACTATCGGCTTGGATGAAGGAAGCGTCTTGAGGCAATTGGAATTTTAGCCGCAGGCAACCCGCGCCCTCATCACATATTGATTGAGCGCGCCGAATTTGTATTTATATTCTTCATCGCCGCGCATGAAGTCGAATTCGGTGCGCCCATTTTCGCAACACCATTGCAGGACATAACCGAGCAAAACCCAGCCGGGGGAAAGGTGCATAAAATCGCGGTCTACGCCGGCGTTGTACCCCCATAATTTATTATTGTAATCAAAATTAAGATTCGCCGCGACGCGCTGACCGTTGATTTCAAGGAAGGCAAGCCACAGCCAGCCGTTTTCATGCGCGACGCGCATGATTGCGCGCATTTGGGCGCGCATCGGCTCATGGAGAAAATCCGCTTTATTTTTGTCTTGCTCCATGAGACTGAGAAAGGCGTTCATTTCGGTTTCCGGGTCCGCCATGTCGGAAATGAACCAGCGCGCATTGTGCTCGCTTTTTTCGGCGCGACGCATTTTGCGGCGGATTTCGCGGCTCTGTTTTTTTTCGATGCGCTCAAGATATTCGTCGAAAGAACAATTCAACGTCACGCGCGGCGCGGGGTGATGAATCTCTGCGCGGTAAGTCCAGTTGCGTTGCGCGGCTTCCGCTTTGAGCGCGGCGAGGGTGGGAGACGTATCGGGGAGATTAACCAAATCGAAGCAAGCCCAACTGTCTCGGTAGCGAGAGACGAGAAAATCCAATAATCCAGCGACGAAGCGCGCGTGGTCGTCCTTCCGCGCAATTAAATCAAGATAATCGGATATTTCAACGCTGCCAATTAAAAGAAGCGCGGGACGCCCCTCGCGTTCTGAAATAAAAAAAGGCGCGACGCCGATAAGTTTTTCGCGCTCGCGCGCGACGATCAAAAATAACTGCGCTCGCTTCCATTCGTCGCCGCCGCGATGTTCCCACCATGCGCGTTGGTATTCGTAACGTAAAAAGGGGGAGTCGCTCACGGATTCCTTCAAGAGCGCGTTCCATTCTGGCTGGGCTATTTCTGAAAAATCTTTGTGAAGTATATATTCCATAGGCGTTGAATTTTAGGCGATATTCCTGTCATGCGCGCGATAAAAATGGGATTGGGAACGACGTCTGGATTATACGACACGATAGACAACGCGGCGGACTGCGTTTCTCAACCGCGACGTTGTCCCGACCAACTCGTTGCGCAATCCTTAACGCTCTTAAAATGTTTTGTCTTCCAATTTGGCGCTATTATTTTTATGCGAGGGCGCTCTTTTTTGCGACGCTGTTATCGGCGCAGGAGCTTAGCCGAGTAGCGGGGAAGTAAACGCTAAATTTTGCGCCTCATTGTTCGAGTTTATGAGCGGCTTCCAATAGACTGAGGAACCCTTGTTTGTTGGCGCAAACGTTTAACGGTTCTCCAGAAGGAGAAAACGATGAATTCCAGACAAAGAAAATTTACGGCGCGAGTTGTCGCCGCAACGACGACGCTTGTTTTGTTGGCAGAATTAACTCTGTCGGCTTATGCGGCTCCAGGCGAGATTGCGCGCGTTTCGGTTGATTCGAGCGGGGCGCAGGCAAACGGCGCTTCTCGAAACGCTCAAATCTCCGCGAACGGACGTTACGTTGTTTTTGAATCCTCCGCCACTAACTTGGTTGCGGGCGACGCAAACAACGCAGGCGGCGTTTTTATTTTTGACCGACAGACCGGCGCGACGACGCGCGTCTCCGTTTCTTTGAACGGGGAACAAGCGAACGGAGGTTCGGGAGGCGCCGCCGTTTCCAGCGACGGGCGCTATGTCGCTTTTGAATCAGACGCTACAAATTTAGTCGGCGCGGATACAAATGGAAAGAGCGATATTTTCGCGCGAGATCGTCAGTCGGGCGCAACAACTCTTGTTTCGGTGGATTCTACCGGGTTGCAAGCAAACGACGCTTCGGAGAATATTTCAATTTCAGGCGACGGACGGTTTGTGGCGTTCACCTCCAAAGCGTCCAATCTTGTCGGCGGCGACGCGAACGCGACGCAGGACGTCTTTGCGCACGACCTGCAAACAGGCGCGACGATGCTCGTCTCAGTTAATTCATTGGGAGCGCAGGGAAACGGCTCCGCGTTTGCTCCGAAAATTTCCGCAAACGGGAGGTATGTGGCGTTTTCTTCCGCCGCGAATAATCTCGTGGACGGCGATACAAACAACAGCGTGGATATTTTTGTCCGCGACCTCCAAACGAGTCAGACCGTTCGGGTCTCGGTTAATTCGAGCGGAGTTCAAGCTGATAAAAGCGCGATAGATCCATCCATTTCAGGCGATGGGCGCTATGTGACTTTTTCCTCGTACGCCAATAATTTAATGAGCGCAGATACGCTGGGTTTTGAATACGTTTATTTGCATGACCGCCAGACCGGAGCGACAACCGTCGTTTCGGTCAACAACGGATACCCCATGTACGGTTGGGCGGATAGTTCGGTCATATCCGCCGACGGGCGGTATATCGCTTTTTCGTATGACGATAAAGGCGACAGTTTAGCGGTGCGTTGGATTTATATTTACGACCGTATAACGGGTTCTACCGTTTTGCCGACGTCCGGCGGCGATACGACTCCCCCTATTCACCCATCGCTTTCCGCTGATGGACGCTACCTTGCTTATCATTCTAAAAACGGCAACTTGATTCCCGGCGACACGAATGGAGCGGAGGACGTTTTTGTAAAAGAGCCGGCTTATCCGCTCGACCTTAATCCAACTGTGAATTCGACTCTCAGCAAGTGTCCTTTGGGATGCGGCAATCACGCCGACGCGGTTGTAAATTTCACCGTGACTTTTTCCGAAAGCGTGACGGGCGTAGACCCGTCTGATTTTGCCCTAGCTGCGAGCGGCGTCTCCGGCGCGACGATAACCGGCGTGAGCGGTTCCGGACAGGAATATATCGTTTCGGTTAATACAGGCGTTGGAGACGGCGCGTTGCGCTTGGACGTTCGCGACGACGACACGATCAAAGATTTCACGCAAAACCCACTGGGCGGAATAGGCGTCGGCAACGGAGCTTTCGCCAACGGCGAGATTTATATTGTTGATAAAACCTTTCCCTCAGTCGCCGGCATTACGCGCGTAGATTCTAATCCAACCGCGAATAACAGCGTCAACTTCTTGGTGACATTTTCCGAAAATGTCAGCGGAGTCGACGCCAATGATTTTGCGCTTGCCGTAACCGGAAATATTTCAGGCGCGAGCGTGGCTGAAGTGTCAGGCTCCGGGAAAAATTATACGGTTAAAGTAAATACTGGAACGGGCGACGGCGCTCTGCGGCTCGACCTGCTTGACAACGATAGCGTTCAAGATATCGTCTCCCATCCGTTAGGCGGAAATGGCGCGGGCAACGGTTCCTTTACCGCAGGCGAAACGTATGCGATTAATAAATTCGCCATCGTTAGCGTCGCGTTGAGATCCACTGGATCAAGCGACGGTTGGACGCTTGAATCAAGCGAAAACAGCAATGTGGGCGGCTCAAAAGATTTCGCCTCCGCTAATTTTATTCTTGGCGACGACTCCCAGAATCGTCAATTCCGTTCCATTTTGCATTTTCCAACGCGCCACCTGCCGGATAATGCGGCGATTACCCAAGTCGTCCTAATGATCAAAAAACAGGACATTGTTGGAACCGATCCATTCGCCGCGCGCCAAAATATCTTAGTTGACGTCCGCAATGGTTTTTTCAGCGGCTTCAACCCCTTTGGCGCCGATTCTTTGCAACCGCTGGATTTTCAAGCGCCCGCAGATGTGTATTCGGCAGGCGTTATACAGAATAACCCTATCGGCGACTGGTACTGGGCTGTCTTGGATAGTAGGGTTTTCCCATATATTAGTCTAAGCAATGTGACGCAAATGCGACTTGGTTTTCAATTAGACGACAACAACATGAGCGACAACTACATCAGGTTTTATAGCGGGGATTACGAATCGCAAAAAGATCGTCCGCAGTTGTTGATAGAATATTATCTATCCAGATAAACGGCGCGTCAAAAATTCACGCTGGGAATTGCGAGATAATAAAAAGCCTCCGAGTTTAAGCATTCGGGGGCTTGCTTTGATCTATTTTTACTTGACAACATACACCGCGTATCCGCGCGGGGCGGCGAAGAGTTGCGCGCGCCCGTCTACGTCTGTGTATTGCGGGGCGGGTTGCGCCATGTCCGCTTTGCTCCACCATGCAACGGGAGTCAATTCCGCGTTGCGCCATTGCGCGTTGACCCAGGCGCCGTTCCAGCGGTCTCCGCGATTATTGAGGACGTAAATCAAACCGGGTTGGTCGCCGTATCCGCCGCGTTGCATGACGTAAAAATCGTCTGAAAGATACAGAACGGAGGTCGCGCCGCCCGCGTATTTTTCATGCGTCGAGACTAGCGCCGCGATTCCGTTGGGCGTTCCATCCAGCGCGAGATTGAAATTAAAGTAATCTTTCCAAAACACGCAGGGATAGCCTTCGTGAGTCAAGATGTAGGAATACGCCAGCAGTTTATCGTTGGCGATGGGACGCCCCTCGTCGCGCAGGTCGTGATTCTCGACGAAGGTTACTGTGGTTTGCGATTGCTTCTGCAAAATAGATTCGCCGCCGACGAGATTCTTCAAACTAAACTCATATTGATCGCATAAACCTTTGAGCAGTTCGCGCAACGGAAAATCAAAAGCGTCCACCGGGTTGGAGTTGGAGAAGTTCGCGTTGTTGACCCAGTTGAGCGTGTTGGTGGTCGAGTCCCAATATTCCGCCACGCCGTAGGGGATAAAGGGTTTTCCAGCTCGCATGTAACGATACTCTTGAATGGCGGTGATGGTGTTCGCGCCGTAGCCTTTTACAAAGTCGTAACGAAAACCGTCGAAGCCGATTTCTTCAACAAGCCAGCGCGACAACTTGAGCAGTTCGCCGTAGACATACGGGTTGCGATGCGAAAGGTCGGGCATATCGCCGAAGGTCATTTCGTCCCACGCCTCGTACATGCTGGGATGAAAACTCTCCCAGTTGCGCGGGAATTTTTTGCTTTTGGGCTTGAAGAGCGTCCAGCGCGATTGCCCCGTAATTGGGTTGACCTCTTGCGCGTCCGCGCCTGAGTTGTGGTTGATCACGATATCCGCAATTACGCTTAACTTGTTCTTGTGCGCGTTTGCGATGAGCGTATCCAACTCCTTGCGCGTTCCAAACCATGTTGGGATGGTTCCTTTCTGGTCGAACTCGCCGAGGTCGTAATAATCGTAAGGGTCGTAGCCCATCGAAGGACCAAAAAGATTAGCCGCCTTGTGAACGGGGGGCAACCAGAGCGAAGTGAATCCCGTCTTCGCCAACGCGGGGATTTGTTTATTAATATATTTCCACCATTGAAATTCCTTTTTGTCCTCGCGCGGACAATCCCAGTAAAAAGTTTGCATCATTACGCCCATGATATTTTCTCCTGTGATTAATGAATGTTTGTTCGCGCAAGTATAGCATAAGCAAAAAACGCGGCGGTTTTGATGCATTGCAGTTTTTTAAACGCTTGATCGTTTTTTTGTATAATCAACATACGGGAAATTGAATGCCGTTGGGTTTGAACGCAAAAGGAGAATGATTAATGAAACGCTTACACAACACAAAGGGACTGCTGGAAGCCTTGGGCGTCATCGGGCTGATATTGATTATTCCATAAATTACGCGGAGCGAAGAAAATAGAGAGTAGTACGCCGCACAGTTGACGAAGTTTTCCGTCGTAGTTACAATTCAAATTATGAAATTTACTTGGGATGAAGCAAAGCGACTTTCCAATATTGAAAAACACTGAATTGACTTTGCCGAAGTTCCACCCATGTTTGACGGCGCTGTTTTTACCATTGAAGACCAACGCTTTGATTACGGCGAAACGCGCTACATCACATTTGGGCTTTTGAAATTTCGCGTTATTGTAGTCGCGCACACAGACAAAAATAACGTCATCCGAATTATCTCCGCGCGAAAGGCGACAAAAAATGAAGAAAAAACTTGTTTCAAAGAAATCGGGAACTGATTTTAAACGGCTGGACGCAATGACCGACGCGGATATTGACTTTTCCGATATTCCCGAAGTCACGCCTGAGATGTTTGCCAAGGGAATTGTACGACGCGGACTCAAGCCGATTACCAAACGCCAACTCACACTACGGCTCGACAGCGACGTAATTGAATGGTTTCGAGGGCATGGAAATGGATACCAAACAAAGATGAATGCTTTGTTGCGCGCCTACATGGAAGAACAAAAAAAAAACGATTGGCGGTCATGCAAAAACTGACGCATAGCGCAAGCGTTTTTTATAAAAAAGTCCTCCGAGATTTTTATTCGGATGACTTTTTCGTTATGTGAATCCGTTTCCATCCGCTTGGACATAGGCAGAGAGCAGAAAATAGAATCCGCCAAAGACCTGACAGGCGTTGCATTGACGCGAAGCGTATCGAAAACCGCTTTTAGGGTCTGTAAATAATTAACTTCCCGCCATGTCATTGCGAACCGCCGCTCTTGTTCTTTGGCGGCGAAGCAATCTCCGTTCATTGCGTGGAATTGCTTCGGGCGAAGAACAAAAGCGCCATCGCAATGACAGCGTTTCGTTCGGGAGTGAGGGAACTTATATTTTTACGAACCCTAATTACGCTAGTTTCAATGTACGCATTCGGTTGCATAGGATAATTATACAGCGCTGGCTTTACGATAACCCATGTAAACAAAAGCCCTCCGCGACTCCCCAAAATCTCGAAGGGCTAATCATTTGCCGTCTGCCTCAAAAATCATTATTAGACGTCCAACAATTTTTGGGTTTCTTGATTAACCTGTTCCATTGCTGACTCCACTGCAAAAAGGTCTTTTTACCGCAAACGACTTTGATTTTCTTTCGTGTCTTTCGTGCTTTTCGTGGTTCAAACAGGTTTTTGCAGTAGAGTCATTGCTTTATCTTCAAGCTGTCCCAACGATTTGACGACGCGGCGTTTATCAATTGCGCGGACGAAGCGCTTGATGGAGTTGTTCGGAGTGTGCACGCAAAGGTTGTCAGGCTGCGAGAGGAAAAAGTGATCGGGTTTTCACCAAATTTTCCCAATCATTACTCAACCAAGCGGCGCGGGCTTTGGCAGTTAAGATGGCGCCGTCTACATTCCATTGAGCGCCAGAAATCTTAAGTCGTTGAGTCACGATTTGTTTGCAACCACTTTCAATAATACCGCTGCCAATAAAGTATCCCGCCGCGCGAAATTGAGCATAACGCATGCGCTCGATGTTGTCGCCATAGTAAGCGAGTGATTGTCGCGCTAAATCGGATTTCAGCGACAATGCTTGACAGGCT
>Ga0315281_10003488_pt1 | contig 23001 bp, 22 predicted proteins | sample YL17G07_0_MG_FD_204540 | JGI IMG/M metagenome (GOLD analysis project Ga0315281, IMG submission 204540) | Sediment microbial communities from Yellowstone Lake, YNP, Wyoming, USA - YL17G07_0 | ecosystem: Environmental > Aquatic > Freshwater > Lake > Sediment | place: USA: Wyoming | collected... | reverse complement strand
CTCGTCGAAGACTTTGTGCATGGTATTCGTGCAGAGGAGGCCGAAGTCCGCGCCTGCGGCCTCGATCCTGCGGAAGGCCTCGACGAGCATCTCGGCCATGCGGTCCCATTCCCCGCGTTGCTGCAGGACCTCGATGCCGGCGAAATCCACCGAGTAAAGGACGATCTGGCCCGAGTGAAAGCCGCCGAGTTTCTCTTTGACCGTCTCGTTGATGATCCGGTAGTACTCCAGGGTTGATTCCCAGCTCATCCCGCCAACGAGTCCGATAGTCTTCATCTTTTTTCCTCGATCTCTAATTGTAAGCTTCCATGATCTTTTTGTCTTCTTTCATCAGGGCCCCGGCGATCTCCTCCATGCCCGTCTCCCTCCAGAAGTCCAATTGCTCGTGGACCTTGAGATATTTCAAGGGGATAGGGTGGGTGCCTATGACGACAGGAACACCATAGCGGGCCTCGATGAACTGCTTGAATTGCCGGATCCGCGGGCACGGGGGGTAGCCGACGACGAGCCCTGTGGCCAAATGAATGACCTGGGCCCCATTCTTGATCATTTCTTCCGGGACATATTCGACGTTCCCGCCCGGACAACCGCCGCAGGTCGAGTAGCCGACGACCTCGACAGGCTCCTCTTTGGGATAAACGGCGAAGGCCCCGGCGCGCTCGCGGAGCGCCCGGAAGCATTTCCCGCCGCCGCAGCTCTGATAGCGTCCGCAGATGATAATGCCGATCTTGGTCATTGGTCCTCCTCGACGGTGACGAACGGCTCCTGCCGGACCGGCCGCGCTTAATGGCAGCCGTGGCCCGCGCAGGAGTTCTCGAGGGTCATTTCCTCGAGCTCGCCCGTTCCGAATCTCCGGACGACTTCCTCGACCGTTCCATCGATCGTCCGGTAGACCCTTATGCCACCTTCGTTGAGCCTCTGTAAAGCCCTGGCGCCGATGCCGGCGCAGACCACGGCCTCGATCCTCCGGCCTTCAAGCATGGCCAGGGGGTGGCACATCCCATGGGCGTGGTGCTGGCCGTCGTTGCCGATGATCTCATAGGAGCCCGTGACGGTATCGACGATGGTGAAGTGGGGCGCGCTGCCGAAATGGCCGTAGGCTGGAGCCTTCGCTCCCTCGGCAGTCGCTGTGGGGACGCATATTCTCATGGTTTCTCCTTTCCGTTCAATTGATAAGTTCCGCCTTCGATCCGGATCGCCTTGCCGTTGACGATGGCATCGGCGATCTTCTTTCGAGCCGACGACAGGATCCTGTGGAACGTCGGCTGCGAGACGGCCATCCTTCCCGCGGCCGTTTCCTGCTCCAGTCCTTCCAGGTCCTTCAATCTCAAGGCCTCGAATTCGTCGACCGTCAGGACCGATTCCTCGAGGTCGACCAATCGGATCCCCGCCGGCTTGAAATAGGTGAGGCCCGGCGGGAAGCACACTCTTCGACAGAGCCTTGGCCGGGGCATGTCAGACCCTCCTCGTCATGGGGCCGCCGCACTTGGGGCATTTCGCCGACGAGCACGGCACACCCCGTTCATGGGCGGCTTCCGTTCCGCACTTCGGGCAGACGCACCGCCCGCCGCCCGGCCCCGGCTCCCGGTTCGCTCCGCGCCGGCCCGGCCAGCCAAGGCCCCGCCCCAACATCAGGCGCGGCTGATAGGCGGCCGCGGAGATCTCGCGGCTCCTGATCTGGACGGCGACGTAACTGAGGTTGCCGAGGCTTTTCATCAGCTCGTCCTTCAGAAGGTCGGCCATCCGCGTGGCCGCGTCGATCGTCAAGGCGGCGGGCAGCTCAATATCGAGATTGGCCGTGACCATCGGGCCTCTCTTCTGTGTGCGCAGGCCGGCCAGGGCGATCTGCCGCCCCTCGACGATCCCCCTGATCCTGCGCTCGACGTCCTCGCCGGCCGAGGCGTCGAGCAGCGAGTCGGTCGCCTTGCGCCCGAGGACGAAAGATTCCCAGAGGATGTAGAGACCGATCAGCAGGGCCATGAGAGCGTCGGCGTGAGCGAACCACTTGGTCAGGAACAACCCTGCCACGACCGCCAGCGAGGTGAAGACGTCGAGCCGCGAATGGACGCCGTCACTGAGCAGGCTGAGGCTGTCGTGCGTCCGGCCGGCCCGGATCTTCACGCGGGCCATGACCGCATTGATCAAGGCCGAGAAGGCCATGACGCCCAGGGGCACGACGCCGACGAGGGGCGTCCGCGGCGAGCCGAGCGAGCCGACCGCCTTATAGATGATCCAGGCGGCCGTCAAGAAGAGGATGACGGTGATGAACAGTCCGGCCAGGACCTCAGCCTTATAGTGCCCGTACGGGTGGCCCTCGTCCCGAGGCTTCCGGCTGGTGCTGATCCCGATCAGGCTGATGCCCGAAGAGAGGACGTCCATCCCGGAGTGAAGTCCTTCGGCCAGGACAGCCGTCGACCCGGAGACGAGACCGGCGGCGATCTTGCCTGCGGCGAGGAGGATATTGGCGATCAGGCCGAAGGCGGCGATCTTCTTTTCCATGGCTTGATACGCCGCTTATTATAATGAATATATATTCATAAGTCAAGGGCGGGAGGCCCGGCTCACTTATCGAGCAGGAAGAGGGTCAGGTGGGTCAGCGGAACGGCCTGGCCGCGGCCCGTTCGAAGCGTACTGCCGGAATATATGTCCGCGCATCCTCGAGCATCGGTTTCTGGACGTCGACCCCCGTCACCTGGAGCTCCCGCCCAGCAAAAGCTTCGGCCATGGTCGCCCGGTCGAGATCGAACATGGTTCCCTCCGCATCGGAGACAGACCAGCGGGTCTATTTCATAGACCTTCAGTTTCAACATCGCTGCGAAAAGGCTTGACAATTTGCCATGTTTCCGTCAAATATTAGGTTATCCTAAATATTAGGATTACCTAAATGGAGACGTATAATGAGCACCAGCACTGAAGAATACCTAGAAGCTTTATATACTCTCACCCAGGATAACAAGACGGCCACAACTTCGGAAATTTCGAAAAGGCTCAATATTACTCCAGCCAGTGTAACCGAAATGCTGAGGAAGCTGGCCGATGTCGGTTACGTCAATTACTCACGTTACCAAGGTGTGACGCTGACGGCTCAAGGCTATGAAATAGCCGAGAAGATGACGCGCAAGCACCGGTTGCTGGAACGTTTTTTACATGATGTGCTGAAAATCGGAAATGACAGGGTCCATAAGGAAGCCTGTGAAATGGAGCATGCGCTCTCGGACACCACGGAGAGGGCCATCTGCCAAACTCTGAAATCACCGTATAAGTGCCCGGATGATAAGAAAGTGATTCCCGCCTGCAACTTGGGATTTTCCAGTTGTGAAGAATGTCAACAATGGGGAGACAGCCTGGAGAAAGTCGGGCCTCGAAAGACAAGCATCGTATCGCTAGCCGCTTTAAAAGAAAAACAGGAAGCAAAGATAGCTTTTATACGGGGCGACAACAAGGCTCTGCGCCGGTTGCTGGATATGGGTCTGACGCCCGGCACGAAGGTTAGGATTAGCCGCGTTGCGCCCCTTAAAGGTCCAGTGGAGATTGCTGTCAGAGGGTCTCATCTAGCTCTCGGTGAGAAGATCGCGTGCAATGTATTTGTGGAAAAGCCGATCAACGCGGGGGGCGGATAGGATGAGGGAGAGCAGGCATCGTCATAGGCACGGACATCGTTACGGCAGGCGGCTGATCATCGCTTTGGCCGGGAACGCCAATGTCGGCAAAAGCGTGATCTTCAACCAGCTGACCGGCTCACGCCAAATAATCGGCAACTGGCCGGGCAAGACCGTAGAAAGGGCGGAGGGTTCGCTGGATATCGATGGTTACCATATTACCATCGTAGATCTGCCGGGAATCTATTCCCTATCAACGTATTCGATGGAAGAACGGGTCACCCGGGAATACATTGCTCACGAAAAGCCGGACGTCATCATCAACGTCGTCGGCGCTGCCGTCCTGGAACGCAATCTCTTTTTTACTCTCCAGCTGATCGAGATGGAGGTGCCGCTGGTCATCTGCCTCAACCAGATGGACATTGCCGAGGGTAAGGGGATAACGATAGATAGCCAAAAGCTCCAGGAAATACTGGGGCGTTCCGTGGTTACGACTGTCGCGTCTACCGGCCAAGGCATGCGCGAGCTCATCGACAAAGCTATCGGGGTCGTCGGGTGTCCTGTCCAACGGCAGCCGATCGCGTTCAGAGGCGACATCGAAGCGGATACGAAAGAGTTAAGCGGGATGATCGAGGCTGGACAATGGCAGCTGGAATATGCTTCCCGCTGGGTTGCTGTAAAATTGCTGGAGGGCGATCCAACCATAAAGGAACTCGTCGGCTCGAAATCAACGAGCGTCATTCGGGCTGCTGAAACACTCTCCAACCGGTTGGAAGAGCTTCATCAAGAGCCCGGCTTTGTTGCGGTCGCTTCGGAGAGGTATGCCCTGGCGAATCAGATTGTCCACGATGTCCAAGCTCAGAAAGCTGTAACGCTGTCATTATCCGACCGTCTGGACCGCCTGGCCACTCACAAAGTATTCGGCTATATTGTATCTTTAGGCTTGATTGGCCTCTTGCTTGTCTGGACGTTTGCTATTGGAACGCTTCTTTCCAATCTATTTTCACAGGCATTCAGTTTCTTCCAGCCGGTAGACCCGAAGCTGAGCGGGGCATTGCTCAGCGCTTTGTGGAACGGTGTATTCGGCGGGTTCGTGGCCGGAGTAACTCTCGTCGTACCCTATGTCGTTCCCTTCTATATCATGCTGGCTATCATGGAGGATTCCGGCATCCTAACCCGGGTGGCCTTTATGATGGACAGCGCCATGCACCAGATCGGGCTGCATGGGAAGGCTATTATTCCTCTAATCCTGGGCTTAGGCTGCAATGTGCCGGCTATCTGCTCTACCAGGATCATGGGCACCCGTCGCGAGCGGCTGCTGGCCGCGTTCGCTATAACCTTCGCCCCCTGTGCCGCACGAACAATCATCATTATGGGTTTGGTGGCGGCTTTCGTGGGCATCGGGTGGGCTCTGGCACTTTATCTCATGGATATCGTGCTCCTGATTGTTGTTGTCAAAATGGCGGTCAAGGCAGTTCCTGGCGAACTGACCGGACTGATCATGGAAATGCACTCTTTTAAAAGGCCCTCTCTGTCCGTGGTCACCAGGCAGACGTGGGCGCGTACGAAATCCTTAATCACCCTGGTTTTTCCGATATACATGGCGGGCACCGCGATAGTCCAGGGAGTGTATGCCCTGGGTTGGTTCGGGCCGGTGAATAAGGCCTTGTCTTTTCTCACCGTCGGCTGGTTACGGTTGCCCGTGGTCGCCGGAGTGCTGCTTATATTCGGAGCGGTTAGAAAAGAGCTAATACTGCTTATGGCAGTTGCCATATTCGGTTCGAACATAGCAGGCTCACTCACCCCGGTTCAGCTTATCGTTCTGGCTTTGGTGGGGACCATTTACCCTTGCCTGGCGACTGTCGGCGTGTTAAATAAAGAATTTGGCTGGAAAGCCGCCTGGGCCATCATCGGAGCCAACACAGCGATAGCGATCGTGGCCGGCGGTGTTGCAGCAAGAGCTCTGGCCCTGATATTTCATTAAATACGGCCCCGCTCCTTGGTAACTCGTTGAATTATTAAGGCTTAGGTGTTGTCAGGCGGATAGAGAAAGGTTATGATAAGAATTGCGAAATCAGATCATGATGGCATTAGCCATATTCGGATGAGCGTGTCCCGTGCGTGATCGCCGCGTAAAATGGGAAAGATATTGAAATCACCGCGAGAACAACGGACATTTCGTCCTCCAAAAAAGGCTTCCGACCAAGGTGCCCCGACGGAGGCTATCCTCGAAAGCATCTCGGACGGCGTTTTCACGGTGGATCCGGAATGGCGCATCACGTCGTTCAACCGGGCGGCCGAAGAGATCACGGGGGTTCCGCGTGGAGAGGCCCTGGGGAAACGGTGTTCGGAGGTCTTTCGTTCCAGCATGTGCGAGGCCGAATGCGCGCTCCGCAGGACATTGAAAACCGGGAAGCCGATCATCGGCAAAGCCGGATACATCATCGACTCGGACGGGAACCGGCTTCCTATCAGCGTCTCCACTGCCGTGCTACGGGACGCCGCGGGACGCGTGACCGGCGGCGCCGAGACCTTTCGCGACCTCTCCGAGGTTGAAGAACTGCGCCGGGAGCTGGAGGGGAAATACCAGGTCGGCGATCTGACGAGCCGAAGTCCCCTGATGCAACGCGTGTTCGAGGTCCTGCCCGCCATCGCCGCCAGCCCCAGTACCGTCCTCATCATCGGAGAAACGGGGACCGGCAAGGAATTGGTGGCCCGGACGATCCATGCTCTAGGTCCCCGCCCTAACGGCCCGTTCATCGCCGTCAACTGCGGGGCTTTGCCCGAAACGCTCCTGGAGTCGGAGTTGTTCGGCTACAAGGCCGGAGCGTTCACCGGCGCGAACAAGGACAAGCCCGGCCGTTTTGCCCTGGCCAGGGGAGGGACCCTCTTCCTCGACGAGATCGGCGAGGTGAGCCAGGCCTTGCAGGCCCGCCTGTTACGGGTGCTCCAGGACAGGACCTACGAGCCGCTCGGAGCGACCCGTTCCGAGAGCACCGACGCGAGGATCATGGTCGCCACCAACAAAGACCTCGCCGAGCAGGTGCGCGGGGGCGTTTTCCGCGAGGACCTCTACTATCGCGTGAACGTGGTCCGTATCGAGCTGCCCCCGCTGCGCCGCAGGAAAGAAGACATTCCCCTGCTTGTGGAGCAGTTCATTACGCGGTTCAACCGGCTGCAGCAAAAAACGGTGCCGGGGATCACTTCGGAAGCCCTGTCGCTCCTCATGGCTCACGATTGGCCGGGAAACATCCGCGAGCTGGAGAATGTCATCGAGCGCGCCTTCATTCTCTGCAACGAGGGGCGCATCGGCATCGAGCACCTGCCCGGGGAGTTGACGGCCCACGGCGCGACGAGGGGCTTGGATTCCCATTCGCGGTCTGCCCACGATATCTTCGACGCCCAGGCCATCCGCGCCGCGCTCGAGCGTAACGCCTTCAATCGCCTGGCGGCGGCGAAGGAGCTCGGCGTCCACAAGACCACGCTTTTCCGCAGAATGAAGAAACTGGGGATCGCCCTGCCCGAGAAGGACGGCCGTTCGCAGCGCCGACGCAGATAGTAGCGACAGCGCGCCTGTTGCGCTTGGATATAGTAGCGTCATCGCTACCCAATAGCCGACCCCCGGATCGTCGCAGACCGATCTAATTCATTGAATTGCCATATGTTGGGATTATTACGCATTATTCTTTGATGTTGGCACAACAACTGCTCTTATTCCGTGCGTGAACGTGAAACAGGATCCCGGATGATGAAAGCGGCATTCGCGCACTGGGACCATCGGATCGCGCCGGTCTTTGACACCGCTCGGCGGATCCATGTCGCCGAGACCGAATCGGGACGGATCGTCGCCGAAAGGGAGGAAGTCCTGGCGGATGACATGCCGGTCCGGAAGGCGCTTCGCCTGGCCGAGCTCGGCGTGGGCACGCTGGTCTGCGGTGCGATCTCCACCTCTCTGCGCGCGATCGTCGCCTCTTACGGGATCCTGGTCATCCCGTTCGTGGCCGGCGACCTGAGCGAGGTTATCCAGGCCTGGCTCGGCGGCGGTCTCGAAGGCGGGGACTTCGCCATGCCAGGCTGCTGGGGGCGCGGTCGCGGCCGTCGAGGAGGAATCTGCGGCATGAACCAGGAGGGATCCATCATGAATGAACGTGGACGCGGCGGAATGGGACCCGGCGGCGGCCAGGGACGCGGCCGGGGCGGACAGGGCAGAGGTCGTATGGACGGCCCCCTTGCGGCGGGGGCCGGAGGCGCCTGCCTGTGTCCGAAATGCGGACATCGTGAACCGCATGAGATCGGCGTACCTTGCATGCAGAGGGCTTGCCCGAAATGCGGCACTGCAATGACTCGGGTATAGAAGAAGAATCCAAAAAGAAGGAGGGCACGATCATGCCAAGAGGAGACGGAACAGGACCGCAGGGCCAAGGGCCGGGAACCGGGCGAGGTAAGGGACCCTGTGGAGGAAAAAGCTCACAGCGGCCAGGGGGTCAACCCGGACGAGGCCGGAAGCAGGGTCAGGGACAAGGTCAAGGCCGCAAAGGCGGTCTCGGCCGAGGAAGAAAAAATCAAGGATAGAAGGTTTTCAAGAAAGGAGAATGACTATGCCAGCAGGAGACAGGACCGGGCCCATGGGAATGGGCGCCATGAGCGGACGCGCAGCGGGATACTGCGCGGGGTTCGGCATGCCGGGGTACGCGAATCCCGTTCCGGGGCGAGGCTTCGGGATGGGCTTCGGCCGAGGCCGCGGCGCCTGGGGGCGCGCATTCGGCGGCGGTGGTCGCGGATGGCGGCACATGTTCTACGCCACGGGCCTGCCGGGCTGGGCGCGATTCGGCGGGTATGCCGCGCCTTACCAGCCGCCCGACCCCGAGACGGAGAAGCAGGCGCTCAAGGGCCAGGCCGATGCCTTGCAGTCGGAACTGGACCTCATCAAGAAGCGCCTCTCCGAGATCGAAGCCGGAACCGCGGCGGAATGACCGCCACAGGCCTGCCCTGCTGCGGAGCAGGGCAGGCGGATCCGTTCGGATCCCGCGGCCGCCGCTCTGGCCTGCCGATCGGCGCGGCCGCCGTGAGCCCGATCTGAGAATGAGAAAAGGAGAAGATAAAACATGGAACAACCAGCCAGAGGCGGCCCTGTGAAGACGTCATCGTGCCCACGCCGGGTTCTTGCGGGGCGGCCAAGGAGAGGATGGAACAGCCGGGCGAGGACGTCCACTGTTTGGACTGGTTCCTGTGCTTGAAGAAATGCCCAAAATGAAATAGATCGGGGCCGAGACCGGACATGGCGGACGATAAAAAAGAGAACGGAGTGGAGATAACCGATGAAAATCGCCTTTAGTACGTCGGGAGAGACCCTGGAATCGCCGTTGGACGCGCGTTTTGGCCGCGCCCCGAAGTTTCTGGTCTACGATCTGGACAGCGAGACCTTCGAAGCGGTCGATAACCGGCAGAACATGAACGCGGCCCAGGGTGCCGGGATCCAGTCGGCGGAGACCGTGGCCCGCCTGGGAGTCCAGAGTCTCGTGACCGGGCATTGCGGGCCGAAAGCGTTTCGTGTGCTTCTGGCGGCCGGGATCAAGATCTACACCACCGACGCGCCCACCGTGGCCGCGGCCCTGGAACGCTATCGGTCCGGAAAGCTGACCGAGGCCAAGGCCGCCGACGTGGACGGCCACTGGGCGTGATGGGCGGAGTGGCGGGATCCGACGCGTGAAATGGCCTGTTCCTCCGGTGATCCGGATCTCAGCCGCCGTCAGCATCGCCGGGGCAGGGATTTAGTATGATTCTCGCCGTCGCTTCGGGCAAGGGCGGGACCGGAAAGACGACCGTGTCCGTGAACCTGGCGCGGGTCTTCGGCCCCGATGTGCGGCTTTTGGACTGCGATGTCGAAGAGCCAAATGACCACCTCTTTCTCAAGGGGACCCCGCGCGGGGAGGAGACCGTCACCATTCCCGTTCCTCAAGTGGATGAGTCTCTTTGCGACGGCTGCGGCGAGTGCGGCCGTTTCTGCGAATACCACGCCATCGTTTCGTTCGGGGCCACTGCGCTCGTCTTTCCTGAGATGTGTCACGGCTGCGGGGGCTGCGCGAAGGTCTGCCCCAAGAAGGCCATCCGGGAGACGGGGCATAAGATCGGCGTGGTCGAAACCATGGAATCGGGGAACGTCACGTTGATCCAAGGACGGCTCGATGTCGGGGTGGCCATGTCGCCGCCCCTCATTCGCGCGGTGAAGGCCCGCCTGCGAAAAGGGGTGCCCGCGATCCTGGACGCGCCCCCGGGAACGTCATGCCCGGTGATCGCGTCGCTCCGGGGAGCGGACTTCGTCGTGCTCGTCACGGAGCCGACACCGTTCGGTCTGCATGACCTCAGGCTCGCCGTGGATATGGTGCGGGTCCTTCGGATCCCATTCGGCGTGGTCCTCAACCGGGTCGGGATCGGTGACGACCGGGTGCATGTGTTCTGCGGAAATGAGGGCATCCCCATTCTCTTGGAAATCCCGGATGACCGGAGGATCGCCGAAGCCTATTCGAGGGGCGAGCTCATCGTCGAGGCCCTGCCGGAGTACCGCGCTCACTTCGAGCGGCTCCGTGAGGCCGTCCGGGAGCGGACATCGACGGATCTTCATGACCCCGCCCGGGTCGAGACACGGGTGGCCGCTCCCGGCGCCTCCGTTTTTCAACGATAAGAAAGAGAGAGATGGTCATGACAGATCGCGAGGACATGGCCCGGAGAAAGGCCGCTTTTCGTGCCCGAACGGAACATTACGCCAGTTTTGGTTTCGACCGTTTCGCGGCGGCGGATTTCGTGATCGGGACGGGCGGTCGGCTTTCAAGCCCTGCTCTGGACGTCGGCACAGGCAAGGGACTCGCGGCCATGGCCTTGGCCCGCCGGGGATTGGAGGTCGTCTCCGTGGACCCCGATGCGAACGAACAGGCCCTGGCCTTTCTTTTGGCCGACGAGGCAGGCTTGGCGGACCGGATCCGTTTCGTCCACGGGGACGCCTCTGACCTGCCCTTTCCCGGAGGTCATTTTGGCTGCGCCGCCCTTGTGGGGGTCCTGCACCATCTGCAGGATCCGGTGCCAGTGCTCAGCGAGACGGCCAGGGTCCTGAGGCCTTGCGGGACGGTAATTTTGGCGGATTTCTCGACTGAAGGGCTCGCGCTCGTCGCCCGGGTGCACGGGGAGGAGGGGCGGGAGCATCCCGTCAGCGGGGTCACCCCGGAGTCGGCTGCGGCCTTTCTTTCCACGAGGGGGTTCGCGGTAGAGGCCCGACTGAGCGGCCACAAGCATGATGTGATCGTGCTCACAAAAGAACACTAAAGAGAAAGGCTGAGGACCGATGCCAACCTATGAATATGAATGCCGTCAGTGCGGCCTGCGGTTCGAAAGGCGGCAGCCCATGACTGACCGCCCGCTCACGGAATGCCCCGAATGCCGGGGCGAGGTCCGCCGGTTGGTCAGCGGCGGCGTCGGATTCATTGTCAAAGGGTCGGGCGGCAGACCGGTCCAACGCCACGCCGGCTCATGTTCTCTGGAACAAAGCGGCAAAACGTGTTGCGGACGGGACGAGCGCTGTGGGAAACCACCGTGCGGAGAAGAGTCATGACCGCGAGCAGCGTCCGATACTCGTATGGTCCCGTTCCCTCGCGGCGTCTGGGACAAAGCCTGGGAATTAACAACATCCCGGCTAAAATATGCACCTATTCTTGCGTCTACTGTCAGGTGGGGCGAACCACACGGATGCAGAATGACCGCGGCTCCTTCTATGAGCCCAAAGATATTTTCCGGGACGTGCAGAGGAGATTGGCGGAAGCGAAGGAGGCATCAGAGCGAGTCGACTACCTGACGTTCGTGCCGGATGGGGAGCCCACTCTCGACGTGAATCTGGGCAAGGAAATCGCGCGCTTGAAGGAGTTGAAGGTCCCTGTCGGTGTGATCACGAACAGTTCGCTTCTCTGGCGCGATGACGTCAAAGAGGACCTTGGCAAGGCCGATTGGATTTCGCTGAAGATCGATGCGGTTCAGGAAGTCGTCTGGCGACAGATCAATCGGCCTCACAGAGCCTTTCGGCTGCCCCTGATTCTGGATGGGATACGGGCCTTTGCCAAAGCCTTCACCGGCAAGCTGGTAACGGAAACGATGCTCATCAAGGGGATCAACGACAAGGATGACGGCATGAAGGAGGTCGCCGATTTTCTCCACAATGTCCAGCCTGATACGGCGTATCTGAGTATTCCGACCCGTCCGCCGGCGGAGAAATGGGCCTGTATCCCGGATGAAGCGGCGCTCAACCGAACCTACCAGATATTTGCCGACAGGTTGAACGCGGTGGAATACCTGATCGGGTATGAGGGAGATGAGTTCGCCTTTACCGGCGAAACCGAAAAAGACCTCTTGAGCATAACCGCCGTTCACCCGATGAGAGAAGAGGCTGTCAAAGCATTTTTGTCTCGGGCCGGAATAGCGTGGGAAGTTGTCGATCGACTGGTGGCCCAGGGGGATCTGGCGAAAACGAATTACGCTGGGCAGATCTTCTATCTGAGAAGATTCACAACAGACCGTTTGTGAAACACATGAGCAGCAAAGGCGACCGCTATATCGAGTCATGCCGGAACGAATTTTGGCAAAAGGTCTTCCGACTCGAACTCGGATACCTTATTGAACACCTCAAAGGGTGCCAAGATGTCCTTAGTGTCGGCTGCGGTACGGCGGCGATAGAAGGTGAATTGGCGGAAAGTGGTTTCAACGTCACGGGGCTGGACGTCTCTCAGGAGGTCTTGAATTGTGCGCCGGACTCGGTCACAACCGTTGCAGCCCGAGCCGAAGACATGTCATTCCCGGCTAATTCCTTTGATGCCTCGATTTACGTGGCCTCCCTTCAGTTCGTCGATGACTACCGAAAGGCGCTGGAGAAGACGGCTTCGGTCTTGCGTCCCAAAGGCCGGATTGTTGTCATGTTGCTCAATCCGGCGTCGACGTTTTTCAAGGAAAGGTTTCGCGATCCCAGTTCTTATGTCTCAAAGATCAAACATACTGACCAGAAGGCGATAGAGGATGCGGTCGCCAGAAGTTTCACGGTGCATTCGGAGTACTTCCTTTGCGTTGACGGAAATGAGGTATCCGCAGCTGCGAAAGAATCTGACGCATCGTTGTACATCATTTTGGGCACGAAGCGGGCGGCGCCTTAGGGAGCGAGGAATATGCAGGAATTGGTAGTCATCAGCGGTAAGGGAGGGACGGGCAAGACCAGCCTGGCCGCCTCCTTTGCCGTTTTGGCGGACCGGCCGGTCATCGCCGATTGTGACGTGGACGCGGCTGACCTGCATCTTGTCCTTTCGCCGCGGGTCAAGGAACGCCACGAGTTCCGCAGCGGGCACGAGGCGGTCATCCGGCAGGATGACTGTACCGGCTGCGGAGCGTGCCTGGCGAATTGCCGGTTCGGGGCGGTGCTGACGCCTGCTGTTCAGGACGAATGGCGGATGTCAGGCCGAATGCGGATGAACTGCTCGGACTGCGCCTACTGCGAACGATCATGCGACTCACGAACGAACGCAATCATCGGGGAAATGAAGGAGGCCTTAGGCAAAACGCGGTCGGCCGCCTATGCCATCGATCCGATCGCCTGCGAAGGTTGCGGCGTATGCGTTCGGTTCTGCCCGGAGAAAGCCATCGATTTTCCGGAGCGTCTCTCGGGCGAATGGATGGTGTCGGAGACCCGCTGCGGTCCGATGGTCCATGCCAGCCTGGGCGTCGCGGCCGAGAACTCCGGCAAGCTGGTCTCTTTGGTCCGACGGGAAGCCCGCCGCATTGCCGAGGCGGAGAACCGTCCGTTGGTCATCGTGGACGGTCCGCCGGGGATCGGCTGTCCGGTTATCGCCTCGGTGACCGGCGCGACGCTCGTGCTGGCGGTCACGGAGCCCACTGTGTCGGGGGAGCATGATCTGGAACGGGTCCTCTCTCTGACACGGCACTTCAATATTCCGGCGGCCGTTTGTGTGAACAAGTGGGACCTTAACGTCGAGATGACCGAGCGGATCGAGGATCAAGCCCGGCAAGCGGGGGCTCGCATTGCTGGCCGCATCCGGTATGACCGCGCGGTCACCCTGGCCCAGATGCGCGAGCGGGCCGTCGTGGAGACCGAGGCCGCGTGTGCCGAGGATATTCAACACGTCTGGAACGAGCTGGGCTTGTAGGAGACGACAACCGACATGGCATGCCTTGACATCGAACGTGCTTCTGCGGTGGCCCGCGATCATGCCGCGAACCCGCGTCATTACGGGCCGCTGGAGGTTTTCGACGGCCACGCGCGCATGACCGGACCCTGCGGGGACACCATGGAGTTCTGGCTCCTCGTGCGAAACGGCGAAGTGGACAAAGTCTCATTCATCACCGATGGATGCGGGCCGTCCCTGGCCAGCGGCAGCATGGCCGCGTGCCTGGTCGAGGGCCAGCGCGTCGAAGACGCCGCCGTCCTGCGCCAGCAAGACATCCTGGAGGCGCTCGGCGGCTTGCCCGAGGAATCCGAACATTGTGCCCTTCTTGCAGCCAATACCCTGAAAGCGGCGTGCGAGGATTGGATGGATCATCAGAAAGAACCCCGAAAAGAAACCCGTGACGGAAAAGGACCCTGCGACACCTGCCAGGACATGGATTGCCCGGCCTCGCAGCGCAAGAAAGACGAAAGCGAAGAGGAATTCGAGGATCGCCGGAAACTCCAATCGCGGCTCTGCCGCATCAAGCACAAGATCGTCGTGCTGTCGGGCAAGGGCGGTGTCGGCAAGAGCACGGTGGCCGTGAACCTGGCCACGGCGTTGATGCTGTCGGGGAAGCGCGTGGGGCTCTTGGACGTGGATATTCACGGTCCGAGCATCCCGACCATGCTGGGCCTCGAGCGGGAGAAGATCCAGGGAAGCGAGGGCGGACTGCTCCCCATCGCTGTCGGCGGGCTGAAAATCATGTCCCTGGGTTTTCTGCTGCAGAATCAGGATGACGCCGTGATCTGGCGGGGGCCCATGAAGATGGGCGTGATCAAGCAGTTCCTCAAGGATGTGGCTTGGGGAGACCTGGATGACCTGATCATCGATTCCCCGCCGGGGACCGGGGACGAACCTCTTTCGGTCTGTCAGCTGATCGGCGCCATGGATGGCGCGGTGATCGTCACGACCCCGCAGAAGGTGGCCGCGGTGGACGTGCGCAAGTCCATCACGTTCTGCCGCCGGCTCCAAGTGCCGGTCCTCGGAGTCGTTGAGAACATGAGCGGCTTTGTCTGCCCCAAGTGCGGCGAAGTCACCCAGATCCTGCCTTCCGGCGGGGGAGAGCGCATCGCGAAAGACATGAACGTCCCATTTCTCGGCTCCATTCCCATGGACCCGAAGATCGCCGAGGCCGGCGACAGCGGGCGGGCGGCGCTCGGCCAGGATCCCGATTCTCCCATGGGCCGGGCCATGAAAGAGATCATCATTCGCCTCGCCGGACACGTGACCGGGGGAATATCCAATAGAGAAGAACCCGGCGGAAAAGAGGAATCTGGTTGAGGCGATACGAGATGAAGAATAGAAGAGGAAGACGGCAAGTTGGAAATCAAATCGAAATAGGAGAATACGCATGAAAATCGCTGTTCCTTTGGCGGGTGGGACACTCTCGATGCATTTTGGCCACTGCGAGAGTTTCGCTTTGATCGAAGTGGATCCGACGAATAAGACGATCCTCAGGCGGAAGGATATCGAAGCGCCCCCTCATGAACCCGGGCTTCTGCCGATATGGCTGAAGGAGCGTGGAGCGAACGTGATCATCGCCGGCGGCATGGGACAGCGTGCCCAAGGACTATTCGTCGAACACGGCATCCAGGTGGTCGTCGGCGCTCCCGCCGCTACGCCCGAACGCCTGGTCGGGGATTACCTGTCCGGCACGCTCCAGGCGGGGGAGAATGTCTGCGACCACTGAAAAGGAGTCGTTCTTGAAACACCATTACAAAAACCCAGAAACCGCCGTTATCCACGCCGGACAGGAGCCGGATCCCGTCTACGGAGGCGTGTCGGTCCCCATCTACCAGTCCTCCACCTTCGCCTTTGATAGCGCCGAGCAGGGGGCGGCGCGGTTCGCCGGGAAGGAGAAGGGTTTCATTTACACGCGCATCGCCAACCCGACCATTCGGGCCCTCGAGGACAGCCTGGCGACGCTCGAAGGCGGCTTCGACGCCTCGGCGACGGCAACGGGAATGGCCGCCGTATCGACGGTGTACACGGTGCTCCTCGACAAGGACGCCCACGTCGTCGGCACCGCCTCGATCTACGGGCCTTCCCGGACGATCCTCGAGAACGAGTTCTCGCGCTTCGGCGTCAGGGCCGACTTCGTGGACACGTCGGACATCCGCAATGTGGAGAAGGCCCTGCGCCCGGAAACCAAGCTCCTGTTCATCGAGACGCCGGCAAATCCCACGCTGGCCATCACGGACATCCAGGCCTGTGCCCAGCTGTGCCGCGACAAGGAAATCATTCTCGTCGTCGACAATACGTTTTCCAGCCCCCTCCTGCAGAATCCGCTCGCCTTGGGAGCCGATGTCGTCATCCACAGCCTGACCAAGTTCATCAACGGCCACAGCGACGTCGTGGGCGGCGTTATCATCGCCCGCGAGGAAACGCTCCATCAGAGGCTTCGGAAGGTCCTCGTCCTCATGGGCGGCACCATGGACCCCCATCAGGCCTGGCTCGTTCTCAGGGGCGTCAGGACGCTGGCCCTCCGTGTCGAGAAGAGCCAGGATAACGCAGCCAAGCTGGCCCCGTGGCTTGCCGCCCATCCCAAGGTCCGCTGGGTGAATTATCCGGGACTCGAGAGCCATCCCCAGCATGCCCTGGCCAAGGTGCAGATGCGCGGCTTCGGGTCGATGATCTGCTTCGGCCTCCATGGCGGCTACGAAGCAGGGCGCAAGATGATCAATGCCGTCGAGCTTTGTACGCTGGCCGTCTCGCTCGGCGGTATCGAGAGCCTCATCCAGCATCCGGCCAGCATGACCCACGCGGGGCTTCCAAAGGAGCACCGGGAGATGGCTGGCATCACCGACGACCTCATCCGCCTGTCGGTCGGCTGCGAGGGTGTCGAGGACCTTCGAGCGGACCTCGAGCAGGCCCTCGAAAGGCCCTGAAGGCACTGTGAGAGGGACACGAGTATGAAGCTCACCAGAACCGACTGGAAGTACGTCGTCGACACTCTGATGTTCCTCTGCATGGTGGGGATCGTCCTCATCGGTCTCCTCATGGGATTTGTCATCCCGGAAGGACGCCTGGGTCCCGGGCAGTCAAAATTCTTCTTAGGGGTCCATCGCCATCAATGGGGGAATATCCACCTGTGGCTCTCCTTGGCTTTCACGGCGCTTGTCGTGGTCCATATTGTCCTCGCCTGGGGCTGGTTCAAGGGGAAGGCCAAGGGCCTTTTCGGGAAGGCTTGGAGACCCGCGCTGGGGCTCACGCTCGTGGCGGCGGTCCTCATCCCCGTCCTCTTCTGGCTGTCCTTGTCGAAGAACGACCCGGCCTACGCCGAGTTCGGCGAGGGGCGAGGTCAGCAAGCCCGGGGAGTCGCGTCGAACGATGGCACGTCGCGATGGCCGGTGGATCAAGCGGGCGAAAAAGCTCGTGTGGAAGCGCCAGTCGCGACCCATGATCCGAAAGGGGAGGCTGTGGCCGGCCGGAAAGAAGCTGCGTCCGCCGAAACTGTCATCACCGGACGGATGACGCTTCGGGAAATTGAACAAAAAATGGGGATTTCGGCCAAGGACCTGGCGGCAAAGCTCGGGCTGCCTGACGACGTATCCCTGGACGAGACGCTTGGACGACTCCGGCAGGGCCATGATTTCGATATGCAGGCCGTTCGGGACGCCGTCGCCGAGCTCCTCAAAGCCAAAAGGCCGCCCCAGTCGTGCTCAGGAGGCTGAAAGCACTTAGAGTGGCGGTAGGCCGGCGGGGCAGACCACCCCGCTTTAAATGTCTACGTACCCTCAAAAAAATTGAGCAGAGATTGAGCAAACTCTTGCTCAAAACAGCTCAGTCTAGCCTAAACGTGATCAAACCATCAAGATCGCTAAATGCAAGAAAAAGAAGCCGGATGCGGTCCAACAGGGGAGAATCCGCCGGAGCCGAATTCTCTCGGAATCGTTTTTGAAGTCCAGAGGATTCACCGGAACCCTGACCCTCCCGTGGGCTTAGTTATCGTATTCCGTCGACCAAGCGGCGTCAAGAACGATTGACTTCCCGGTTACCCCTCTGTTAATCTGAGGCCAAGCTAGAGTAGGGGAGATCGCTTGGCCATCAAGTGCCCGAAATGTCACTCCGAAAACCCTGAGACCAAGCAGTTCTGCGCTGATTGCGGCACTCAACTGCCTCAGCCCCAGGGGCATTCTCCGGTCATGACGGAAACCCTTCAAACACCTGTCCGTGAGCTGACCACAGGCTCGACCTTCGCCGGCCGCTATCAGGTGATCGAGGAATTGGGCCACGGCGGCATGGGTCGGGTTTATAAGGTCTTCGATACGCATATCAAGGAGAAGATCGCCCTCAAGCTCCTGCGGCCCGAGATGGCCCTGGACAAGGATACCGTCGAACGCTTCTCGAACGAGCTCAAGCTCGCCCGGAAGATCAGTCACCGCAACGTTTGCCGCATGTTCGATATGGGCAAAGCCGAGGGCACGACTTTCATCACCATGGAATTCGTGCCGGGCGAGGACCTGAAGAAGTTCATCCGGAAGTCGGGCCAGCTTGGGGCGGGCCGGGCCGTTTCGATCGCCAAGCAAATATGCGAAGGCCTGGCGGAGGCCCATCACCTCGGGGTCGTCCACCGCGACCTGAAGCCCCAGAACATCATGGTGGACGAGGACGGGAACGCCCGGATCATGGACTTCGGCATCGCCCGGTCGCTCTCTGGGAAAGGCATCACAGGTGCCGGGGTGCTGATCGGGACGCCGGAGTACATGTCGCCGGAGCAGGTCGAGGGGAAAGAAGTCGACCAGAGGTCGGATATCTATTCGCTCGGGGTCATCCTCTTCGAGATGGTGACGGGCCATGTGCCGTTTGAGGGCGACACACCGTTTACCATCGGCGTTAAGCACAAAAGCGAGCGGCCCCGAAACCCGCGCGAGCTTAATTCCCAGCTGCCCGAGGACCTGAGCCGTGTCGTCCTCCGCTGCCTGGAGAAGGACAGAGCCAAGCGCTATCAGACGGCGGAAGAATTGCGGACCGACCTCGAAAAGGTCGAGCAGGGCCTGCCGACGACCGAGCGCGTTATCGCTCCCAAGAAGTCTTTCACTTCTCGGGAGATCACTGTTAACTTCAACTTTAGAAGACTCGCCGTCCCTTTATTGACCGTCATCGTAGTGGCCGCCGCGGCCGTCATTCTTTGGAAATTCATCCCTCACAAAAAGCCGCCTGCCGCGCCCAAGATCGAGAACTCCATCGCCGTCATCAGCTTTGAGAATCAGACGGGAGATAAAGCCTTCGATTATTTGCAAAAGGCCATCCCTGACCTTCTGATCACCAGCCTGGAGCGGGAAAGCGGGCTTTATGTGGCCACCTGGGAACGGATGCAAGACCTTCTTGAGCAGATGGGGAAAAAGAACGTTGAAATCATCGACAGGCAGCTGGGTTTCGAGCTATGCCGGAGGGAAGGCATCAAAACCATCGTTTTGGGCAGCTACATCAAAGCCGGAGAGACCTTTGCCACGGACGTGAAAGTATTGGATGTGGACACCAAAAGACTGCTCAGGGGTTCCAGCTCAAAGGGAGAGGGCGTTTCGAGCATCATCAATAAACAGATCGATGAGCTGACCAAGGAAATTTCCGCGGGCATAGGCCTGGCCGGAAAAAACGTTGAATCCGCCGAGAAACCCATAGCCGACGTCACAACCAGCTCGATGGAAGCTTATAGGTATTATGTGAAAGGGAAGGAGAATCTCAAAAAGTACTATTTCAATGAGGCGCGGACCGCTTTCGAAAAAGCTGTTGCGGTTGATCCGAATTTTGCCATGGCCTATTTCAACCTCGCTTATGCAAATCATAATCTTGAATATATTGAAGCGAGAGATACCGCCATCAAAAGGGCCAAAGCTTTGTCGCTCAGGACTACTGAAAAGGAAAGGCTCTATATCGAGGCGGATTATGCTTTGAGAATCGAGAAAGATGGGGCAAAATCTGACCGCATCCTCCTGCAGATAGCCGAAAAATATCCTAAGGAAAAAGAAGTGTTTGTTAGTCTGGGTTTATCCTACTCGTTTAGCGGGGATTTCGACAAAGCCATAGCAAAGTCGAATAAAGCCCTGGAACTGGATCCCAACTATGGGGAGGCCCATAATGAGCTGGGTTATGTCTATCTCCGTACAGGGGATTTTTTAAAGGCCGTTGAGCATTTTAAAATATACGTGTCCTTAAGCCCGGGTGAGGCCAATCCGCTTGATTCTCTGGCTGAGGCCTATTTTGATATGGGCCAGTTGGATGAGGCCATAGCCAATTATAAAGAAACGTTAAGGATCAATCCGGATCTTGAAAATTCCTATTTTTGTATCGGGTACATCTATGCCTTGAAGGCGGAGTATGCTGAGGCGATAAGATGGATTGATAAATTCATCGCCACGGCCCCTTCTCCGGAGCATAAAAGAACGGGCTATCTTTGGAAAGGGTTTTGCCGCCTCTGGTTGGGAAGCTTGAAAGACTGTGATATTTACTTTCGTGAAGCCGAAGAATACTCAGAATCAGGGTACGTTTGGGGACGGCCCTATATAAACCTGGTTAAGGCCTTTGTTTATTATGACCGGGGAGAGCTGGATCAAAGCCGCAGATCTAACAAAGCCTGGCTTGACGATTTTATCAAAGCTTATCCTGAAAACAAACCATTCTGGCAGGGAGTCTATAAATTTCTATCGGGGCTATTGGAATTGAAGGCCGGGCATGTGGATCCGGCTAAGAACACCTTTGGGGAGCTGGAATCACTCTATGCCAAGATGCCTCCCTTCCGGAAAGAGTGGGTGTCGTTCTATGTGAATTTCTTAAGTGCCGAGCTGTCGCTCAAAGCCGGATCCCCCGAAAAGGCCATCGCCGTGTTAGAGAAACAAACACCCTTGCGCCCACTTGATTTTAATTATAAAGACACGCTGATCTTGTACAACATGCCCATGATGAAGGAGGTCTTGCCCCGGGCGTATGAGCAGAAAGGAGATATCGACGGAGCCATTGCCGAATATGAGCGGCTGATCGCCTTTGACCCCAAGAACCTCTCGCGCTATCTCATCCATCCCAAATACCATTACCGGCTGGCTAAGCTTTACGAACAGAAAGACCTGAAGGCGAAAGCGGCTGAGCAATACCGACGCTTCCTCGACCTCTGGAAGGACGCCGATGCGGGATTGCCCGAGGTCGCGGATGCTCGGAAGCGGCTGGCCGGTCTTCAGAATTGATATTGGCGGCTTCGCCTTCCTCGCGCTTTCGGCCTCCATGCCGTGGCACGATTAGTCCCCGTTTCTCTCCGACGTAAAGGCACACTACGCCGCCGTATCTGTCAACACGCCCAAAAAAATTGTGCAGAGATTGTGCAAACTCTTGCACAAAATAGCTCAGTCTAGCCTAAACGTGATCAAACCATCAAGATCGGTAACTGCAAGAAAAATAAGCCGGATGCAGTCCAACGGGGGAGAATCCACCGATGCCGAATTCCGCCGGAATCGTTTTTGAAGTCCAGAAGGCCCACTGGGACCTTGACCCTCCCGCGGGATGAATGATGTTATTCCGTCCGGGGCATAGATCACTTTTGGATAATCATCTCAGTTTTATCGGAATAGGGCATATAGAAACGCTAGTGTGGTATTATTCCCCATCTATTTGCGGCAATATTCCACTTTTTTCTTGACAAGTCATTTTTCCTGTGCATAGAATCAGGCTGATATTGGCTTTATAGGGGAGGCGCAAGATTCTCCTGCGTCGGTTCTGCCGGTCAGCAAGGACGACTTCGTTCAGCCAGCAACGAGTGGGCAATCTTTTTTCGAGACCGCTGTGTCGCCTGAATGGCCCGCTCCCCGTTCCCCGTTTCACCTCCAAACCTAAGAACCTTAGGCCCGGACGAGAGGAGAACGCTCGCACCCCAGAGATTCGGCGGGAAACAGTCTTCCGCTTGGTTTCCTGAAAGGAGGGTCCTTGGATATCGAGAAAAAGGTCACCTACGAAGAGAGGCTGGACCCCAGCTTTCTGGAGGACATCAGACACGCCTCTGGGTGCGCGGAAATTGAAGGCTGCATCCAGTGCGGGACGTGCAGCAGCTCGTGCCCGATGTCTGTTTACATGGACTTTCCGCCGCGCAAGATTATCGCCATGGTGAAGAACGGTCTCAAGGAAGAGGCCCTCCGAAATTTCACCATCTGGCTCTGCCCCTCCTGCTACACGTGCCAGGTCCGCTGCCCCGCCAAGATCAAGATCACGGACGTCATGTACGCCCTCAAACGAATGGCGATCGAGGAAAGGGTTTATCCTTCGCGATTTGTCATTCCGATCCTCGACCGGGAGATGTCACGTCTCATCGCCAAGCACGGCCGGAATTCCGAACTCTGGCTCATTTTAAACCTGTATCTCAAATCCCGCAATCCGCTGGGATTGCTCAAAATGGCGCCCATGGGCTTGAAGCTCCTGAAGACCGGTCGGATGTCGTTCAAGCGAGAATCCATAAAGAATAAAGACCAGCTCCGATATCTCGTGAGAGCCGTCAAGGAGGGAAGCCGATGAATGGATACGCTTATTATCCAGGCTGTTCCCTGAAAGGGAATGCGCGCCATTACGAGGAATCCATCCTACCTGTATTCGCCAAAGTCGGCCTGCCGCTCGAGGAGCTGGATGATTGGAACTGCTGCGGCGCGACGGCCTATTTTTCCGTGGACGAGATGATGGCCGCCGCGATTTGCGGACGGAACTTGTCCCTCGCCGAGAAAGCCGGGAGAGACATTATCGCCCCCTGTGCCGGCTGCTTTCTGACGCTGAAGAAATCGAACGCCCTACTGGCCAGCGGCGAACCGAAGGCCGCCAAGATCCTGAACGACCTGAAAAACGCCGGTTGCGAATACCAGGGGACAGTCAAGATCAGACACCCGCTGGACGTCCTGGTCACGGACATCGGTCCGAAGGCGCTTGGCGCCAAGATTCTTCACCCCTTGGCAGGATTGAGGGTCGCCTGCTACTACGGATGTCAGCTCGTTCGGCCTTACACCGACCTCGATGACCCGGACTACCCGATGATGCTGGACGTCCTCATGGAAGTCGCGGGAGCCACGGCCGTCGATTTCGTCGCTAAAACCCGCTGTTGCGGCGGGTCGTTGACCGGAACGATCGAAGATGTCGGACTCCGCTTGAATTACATCCTCCTCAAGGAGGCCAAGCGTAAGGGC
>Ga0315281_10003487_pt1 | contig 23001 bp, 19 predicted proteins | sample YL17G07_0_MG_FD_204540 | JGI IMG/M metagenome (GOLD analysis project Ga0315281, IMG submission 204540) | Sediment microbial communities from Yellowstone Lake, YNP, Wyoming, USA - YL17G07_0 | ecosystem: Environmental > Aquatic > Freshwater > Lake > Sediment | place: USA: Wyoming | collected... | reverse complement strand
CGTGCCACAAATATCCGCCTTCGCAGAATCCCCGCGTCGGCGGCGCGTCAAAACTGCACGGGCATCCCCAGTCGCAACTGCACGCTCCCAGCAGCGTCCCCTTCATCATCCATTTCGTCGCGCTCATGTGAATCTCCTTCCAGCGGCAGTGCCGCGCTTCGCAGCTGGATGCCTGATGGCCCCTAAGTATATATCAGTTCGCGGGCCCTTCGGTTACTCTCAAAAATCGCAAACTATTTGCGGGTTTCTGCAGCGAGGCCAGGTCAGCCATTGCTGCTCCCCTCTTCGGCATTGCGCCTGCACAAAAACAAATAAGCTCCGGTTGGGTCGTAGCAACTTCGCACATCCGCACGGGGAGGCGGGTTGAGTTGGCGCGAGACTACTTGCCGAAGACCACGCCGATCCCCGAAAGCAATAATTCCAGCTTGGGGCGCGGCAGCTTTCCAACACGGGCGGTAAGAAGCTCCTTGTCCAGCGTGACAATTTGCGAGACGTTCGCAACGGAATCTTTCGGCAGCCCCGTGAGCCGCGATGACAGCCGGACGTTTCCGGGAGCCAAGGCCCATTTGAGATTACTGGTCAAGGGAACGCAAACAACCGTGGCAATACGGCTGCGGTTTAACGCATCACACTGGACAACCACGATGGGTCTTCGAAATCCCGGACCGGCGCCCGCTGGAGCGGGCAAATCGGCCCGCCAGATCTCGCCCTGTGAGATTACCACTCGACCCGCTCGATCACGCGGCGGGCAGCCGAGGAAACGAACGCATCCTTCGCTTCGCCGATCTCGGCGCACGCCTTGTTCATGGACTCGGTTATTTTGTCCGGAGTGTGGCGCGCTAAATATTCCTGCAAAGCGTCACTGAACAGGCGGCTCCGCGATCTCTTCGTCCGCCGGGCCAGCCGTTCCGCTCCCTCAAACACCTCGTCTGGAATGGATACAGCAGTCTTCATACTCGGAGTATAACCACTACCCAAAAGGCAGGCAAGCGCAAGCTTGCTCTGGATTGTGGAATAGAGCAGGGCCGAAAAAAACGCCCCCCGGCTCCGAGGCGCTCTTCACACAACAACGTGAATCGGACGAGAAGTGATTGCGTCAGGAGCCGGCGAGGGCGCGCAGCGATTCGTTATACGGGGCGCGGGCCACGCCGCGTTCGGTGAAGATAGCGGCGATGAGGCGCGCCGGAGTCACGTCAAACGCCGGATGCGCCGCGTGCACGTCGGGAGCGATCCGTATGCCCTGAATGTGAGTGACTTCCGCGGCCGAGCGTTCCTCGATGGGAATCTGTTCGCCGCCGGCAATGGTCAAGTCGAACGTGGAAACGGGCGCGGCGATGTAAAACGGCACGTTGTTTTCTCGCGCCAGAACGGCAATCTGATAGGTGCCGATCTTGTTGGCCGTGTCCCCGTTGGCCGCAATGCGGTCCGCGCCAGTGACAATCGCGCCGACTTTGCCGGTCTTCAGGAAGTGGCCCACCATGTTGTCGGTAATCAGCGTGAGCGGAATGCCGCCGCGATGCAGCTCCCACGCCGTCAGCCGCGCTCCCTGCAAATACGGCCGCGTCTCCGGCACCAGCACGTGCAGCTTCTTGCCCTGCTGGAACGCCACGCGAATTACGCCCAGCGCCGTCCCGATGCCTCCGGTGGCCAGCGCTCCGGCGTTGCACTGGGTCATCACCTGCCCCTCGGCGGGCATGAATTCCGCGCCGTAGCGGCCGATGGCTTCGTCGGTGGCCTTCTTTTCGATGTGCACCTGACGCGCTTCGGTGACCATGGCCTCGCGAATCTTGGCCAGGTCGCTCGTGGCCGCCGAAAGCGAAGCGAATCGACGCTTCATGCGCTCGATGGCCCAGAAAAGGTCCACGGCGGTGGGGCGCGTCTTGGCCATCGTCTCGCAAATTTCGGCAAACTCCGTGCGCAGCGCCTCCAGCGTCTGCGCCGGCGAGCGCAGCACGCCCAGCGCCACGCCCATGGCCGCGGCCACGCCGATCACCGGCGCGCCGCGAATCACCATCTCGGTGATGGCCTTGGCCACTTCGCGATAGTCGTTGTAGGTGTAGCTGATCTCTTCGGCGGGCAGGCGGCGCTGGTCCAGCATGACCACGCCGCGGTCGGTCCATTCAATCGGTTGGGCAACGTACATTCGGTTATCGTCCTTGAATCTCTCTATTGTACCGGAGAAGGGCGCGGCGGGCGAAATCCTTGGTAGTCTTCAGTGGTCCAGCGGCACGTGCCGGAAACCGCCCGTGGCGATGGCCATCAGCACCGCCAGCGTGGAATTGTATCCCAGGTGCAGCAGGTAGCTGGCCAGGACGGTTCCGGTGCGCGCGCGGGCATAGGTGAAAATCATGCCCACCACCGAGAGCATCCCCACGATCCCCAGCGTCCAGCCGGTCTGCATTCCGTGCATCAAGCCGAAAAGGACGCCGGTGACCGCAATGGATACGCCGCGGCCGATGCGCAGCGCCCGTTCGGGGTCATGGCCCATTTTGCGCGCGGTCCCGGCAACTTTTCCCGCCAGCAGCGGATACAAATAGCCGCGGAACAGCGTCTCCTCCATCAGCGGGGCCACCAGGACGGCCATGCCCATCAGCAGCAGCAGTCCGTGCGGGTCCTTGAAGATTTCCTCGATGGGCATTTTTCCCTTGGGATGAACACCCTGCCCGCCGAGAAGAACCAGCGCCGAAAGCCCGCTTCCGGTGAAAATATATTTCCAGGCGTTGGGCCTCTGCGCGGGCGGAACAGGACTGGGGAATTGGCGCCAGCCAAGCGTGGTCCAAAAAGGCGCTTCGCGCAGGACGCCCAGCGTGACGTAGAGAAACAATAAAACCACCGCCAGCCACAGCGTCTGCATGCCCACGACCCAGGCCGCCTCGGTCATCAGCAATTCCTCGACCTGCTTCATGGGCAGATGCCGGGCCCAGGCCAGATAGCCCATGAATGCCAGTTGCACGCCCAGCAGGCTGCCAAACGCAAAAAGCAGAAACGCCAGGCAATGCAGCCAGGACCAGGAAACGCGCAAATCCGCGGGCAGAAATTCTGGAGCGGCGAGCGGCACGCTTCCCGCGATTTCTCCGGGCGCCGTTTCGCTGTGTGCTGCGGAATTTTCTTCGATTCCCTGGGGATCGTCCGAAAACGGCGTCATCGCTTGCCCGGCCATCCCGCGGCCAGCGCCGCGGCCACCAGCGGCAGCAGCAATTCATGATGCCCGGTAATGGCGTAGCCCCGCGAGTCCGCTCCGCGCCGCCCGCGCTCGGGCGCCGTGGGGCGCTTGACCACGTTCTGCAGCGGGCGGTAATGCTGGATAAAATCAAAGTTCGCGGTGGTAATCGGCCGCAGCGGCGTTCCCAGATTGCGCACCACGGAAACGGCTTTCAGGAAAATTTCCGGGAGGAGCACCGCCGAACCCCAGTTGAGATAAACGCCGCCGGGATGCATGCGCTTCACCAGCGCGCAGAACAGTTTAAAATCGTGATGCGTGGCCGCGCCCAGCGCCGCTCCGTCCGCCGCCGGATGCATGTGCGGGATGTCCGTGCCGATGGCCAGATGCACCGTCACGGGAATGCGCGCCTTGTACGCCGCCGCCAGAACGCTTTGCTTGGCGTAGCGCGCCTGCAGTTTGCTCCCGGAAAGAAATTTTCCCGCCGCTTCCCCGTACCCGATGCCTTCCCACGCGGCGGCCATCGCAATTTCGTTCAGGCGCTCGCCCGTCTCCGTGGCCATGCCGAATTTTCCGCCGCCCAGCCCCGCTTCCACGTCCTCGCTGGTGTGCCCGGCCAGCGCGATTTCGAAATCGTGCACCAGCGCCGCCCCGTTCATGGCAATGCCGGAAACGAATCCGCGGCGCATCAAATCAATCAGCAGCGGCGCGAGGCCGGCCTTGATCACGTGCCCGCCGATGCCCCACAAAATCGCCTTGCGCCCCCGGCGCGCCCGCTGCATCGCCGCCAGCAGCCCGCGCAAATCCTCCGCCGCCAGCAGCTTCGGCAGCGCATCCAAAAACTTCCGCAGCGCCGCCGCGCCCGCCACCGGCCGCGCGAACTCCCGCACGGTCACCTTGCTCTTGCGCGAAGCCAGCGGGTAGGTGGCGATGGAACCGAGTTCGATGGGGTCAATGTCGTAGCGGGTCATGGAAGAATTCACTTTACGAGGAACCAGCCAAGCTGACAAGGAGGAAGATGCCGCAGGGGCGCAAAACCGAAACAGCGTGCGCGGCAGTCGTCACTTCCCGCTCCGGGAATTTCCATTGCCATTGCCGTTCCCCCCGCTGCTGAAGCCAGGCAGCCGCGCCAGCGCCGCCCCCGTATGCGATTTCTTGCTGCGCGCAATCTGCTCCGGCGGCCCCTGCGCCACCACTTGCCCGCCGCCTTCCCCGCCTTCTGGTCCGAGGTCAATGATCCAGTCGGCCTGTTTGATGACGTCCAGGTGGTGCTCGATGATCAGCACGGTATTGCCCAGGCTCACGAGGCGCTGCAGCACGTCCAGCAACTTGCGCACGTCATCAAAGTGCAGCCCGGTGGTGGGCTCATCCAGAATGTAGAGCGTCCGCCCCGTCTGCCTCTTGGAAAGCTCCCGCGCCAGCTTGATGCGCTGCGCTTCCCCGCCCGACAGCGTCGTCGAGGACTGCCCCAGTTGCACGTACCCCAGCCCGACTTCCACCACCGTTTCCAGCTTCTGGCGAATCTGCGGAATATTTTCCAGCACCGGCAGGGCGTCGCCCGCGGGCATGGCCAGAATGTCGGCGATGGAATGGCCCTTGTAACGCACCGCCAGCGTTTCCGCGTTGTAGCGCCGGCCGCGGCAGACTTCGCAGGTCACGTAGACGTCCGGCAGGAAATTCATCTCGATGCGCCGCAGGCCGTCGCCCTGGCAGGCTTCGCAGCGCCCGCCCTTCACGTTGAAGCTGAAGCGCCCGGGGCGGTAGCCGCGCTCGCGCGATTCTGGCAGCATGGAAAACAACTCGCGAATCGGCCCAAACACTCCGGTATACGTCGCCGGATTCGAGCGCGGCGTGCGTCCGATGGGCGCCTGGTCAATCTCGATCACCTTGTCCAGATGCTCGATGCCCAGAATCATGCGGTGCGCACCGGGCGGTTCCATCGAGCGGTAGAGTTTCTGCGCGAGGGCGCGGTAGAGAATATCGTTCACCAGCGTGGATTTTCCCGAGCCGGAAACTCCGGTGACGACGGTGAGCAGCCCCAGCGGAATCGTGGCGTCCACGTTGCGCAGATTGTTGGCGGAAGCGCCCAGCACCTGCAACAATTTGCCGTTCGGCGCGCGCCGCTTCTCCGGCACCGCGATGCTCGCCGCTCCGGAAAGATAGCGCCCCGTGAGCGACTGCGCGTTGGCGGAGACTTCCGCCGGCTTGCCCTGCGCCACCAGATAGCCTCCGGCGTTTCCCGCGCCGGGACCGAGGTCCACGACGTAATCGGCGCGGCGGATGGTTTCTTCATCGTGCTCGACGACGAGCACGGTGTTACCGAGATCCCGCAGCCGCGTGAGCGAGCCCAGCAGCCGGTCGTTGTCCCGCGCATGCAGCCCGATGGACGGCTCGTCCAGCACGTACAGGACGCCGCGCAGGCGCGAGCCGATCTGCGTGGCCAGGCGTATGCGCTGCGCTTCGCCGCCGGAAAGCGTGGCGGCGGAGCGGTCCAAGCTGAGATAGCCGAGGCCCACGCCCAGCAGGAAATCGATGCGCGCGGCGACTTCCTCGAGCGGACGCGCCGCAATCTCCAATTGCCGCGGCGAGAGTTCGGCCAGCATGGCATCCACCACGGGTCGCGCCGCGGTCAGCGAAAGCGCCGTAAAATCCGCAATCGAGCGCCCCGCGAGGCGAATGGCCAGGCTCTCCGGCCGCAGGCGGTGCCCCGCGCAAGCCGTGCACAGCGCCGCGGACATGTACTGCGTCATCCATTCGCGGTAGCTGTCCGAGCCGCTTTCCGCGAAATTTCCTTCGAGGAACGTGAGGATGCCCGGAAAGTGAAAACTTTTTTCGCCTTTCGGCGCGGATGCTTTGCTCGCGCGCTTCTTTTCCGGCGCGGCCTCTTCCCCGCCTGCCTTCGACGAAGGATATCCGTAGAGCAAAAGATTTTGCACGCGCGCGGAATATTTTTCGAACGGCGTATCCAGCTTGAACCCGTGCGCGTAGGCCCCCAGCTCCAGCGTGCGCTTGAGAATCGCCGAACCCGATCCGGGGCCGAGTCCGCCGTCAAAGAGCGGCCGCGTCCAGTCCGTAATCACCTTGGCGGGATCGAAGCTGTATTTCGAGCCCAGCCCGTTACACGCGGGGCAGGCCCCATACGGCGAATTGAAGCTGAAGGAGCGCGGCTCCGGCTGCGGCACGGAGACGCCGCAATCGGGGCACGCCAGCTTCTCCGAAAACACGTGCTCCTTGCCCTCGACCACCGCCACGGTCACCAGCCCCTGCGCCAGCTTCAGCGCGGTGGTGATGGATAGCTCGAGCCGCGCCGCGATGCCCGGCTTCAGCAGCAGGCGGTCCACCACAATTTCAATCGTGTGATTTTTGCGCTTGTCCAGATCCTGCGGCTCATCCAGCGGACACAGTTCTCCGTCAATCCGCGCGCGCACGTACCCTTCCTGCGCGTATTTCTCCAACTCCTTGCGGTAAGCGCCCTTCCTCCCGCGCACCACCGGCGCCAGGATCATGATGCGGTCCTCGGGCCCGCAGAGCCGCCCGCCGAGAATGGCCTGCACAATCTGGTCGCTGGTTTGCCGCGCGATGGGAATATGACAGTTGGGGCAATGCGGCACGCCAATCGCGCAGTAAATCACGCGGAGATAGTCGTAGACTTCGGTGACGGTGCCCACCGTCGAACGCGGCGAACGTGAAGTGGTTTTCTGCTCGATGGAGATGGCCGGCGAAAGCCCCTCGATCACGTCCACGTCCGGCCGCTCCATCTGGTCCAGGAACTGGCGGGCATAGGCCGAGAGCGATTCCACGTAGCGCCGCTGCCCCTCGGCGTAAATGGTGTCGAAGGCCAGCGACGATTTGCCCGACCCGGAGAGGCCGGTGATCACCGTGAGGCTGTTGCGCGGGATCTCCACGCTGATGTTTTTCAGGTTGTGCTGCCGCGCGCCGCGCACAATGAGTTTCGTCAGCCCCATACTCTTCGAGCGCCCCCTCCCAGGAGCACCGGCGCACAGTGGGTACACTGAGGCCAGCTTAACTCTTGAAAGTAGCAAGGCGGCTGGCGGGGGTCAAGCCGGAAGCGCCTGCGGAAAAGCGGAAAAAGGGTGGTGACGCGAAGCGAGTAATTTTGGGCGTATGACTGCCATTTTTACAAGGTTTCTGTTTGGCATTGTATTGATAACGCGGCACTTAACTATGGCCTGCGGCTTGCCACTATAGAATCGAAGGGGAGGCGAGTCGAGATCCCTATAGGGGATTGAGGGCTGGGCCGGCTCGTACCTCCCCGTCACCATCTTCCGGAACACACCCGCAGCTATCTTTGTTTTTCGCTTGTTCTAAAAATAGAGGGAATCCGAACTGCGCGCTAGTACCAGCTGCGCGTGGCGTAATCCGCCAGGGTCATGAACAGCAGCAGCCCCAGCCAGAAGACGCCGGCAACGACGATGAGCTGCGTGCGGCCCGGGCTATAGCGCACGTGCATGAAATAGAGCACCACGAGCGTGGCCTTGAACGTGGCGATGACCAGGGCCACCACGATGTTCCACGGGCCCAGCTCGACGTAGGCGGCGCCCACGGTGACCGCGGTGAGAACCATCAGCGTCAGGATGATTCCCAGATACAGTTTCGGCGATACGATGTGTTCAGACACGCGCCTTCTCCGTCCTATTTGTGCCGCCGGTCAATCAGATAGAGCAGCGGAAAAAGATAAATCCACACGATGTCCACGAAGTGCCAGTACAGCCCCACCATTTCCACCGGCGTGTTGTACTTGGCCGTGTAACGCCCCTGCATGGACTGGCGAATGAGCCAGATGAGCAGCCCCGCGCCGACCACCATGTGCAGGGCGTGCAGGCCGGTCATGCCGAAATAGAGCGAAAAGAAAAGCTGCGCGTGCGCGGAAAAATCGGGATCGGCTTTGGCCGCGGCGGCGGAAACGTCTTCGGCGGGAATGTGGAACGACGAGCCCGGAACCAGATGATGCTCGAACTTGCCCGCGTATTCCACGGTCTTGATGCCCAGGAAGATTCCGCCCAGGACCAGGGTGAGAATCAGGAACAGTGTAATGAGCTTCTGCTTGCCGGTGTGCCCGGCCCAGACGGCCATGGCCATGGTGAAGCTGCTGGCCAGGAGCACGCCGGTGTTGATGGCGCCCAGGCGCAAATCCAAGGTATTGCTGCCCAGGGCGAAGGCCACGGGATTCGCGTGGCGATTGACCGTGTAGGCGAGGAAGATGCCGCCGAAGAACATCACTTCGGTGATCAGGAAAATCCACATGCCCAGCGAAGCGGATTCCCGCTGCTGGTCCAGTGTTTCAAAATGTCCGTACAGCTCTCCGGTGCGATGCACTCAGCACTCCCCTTCCGCTTGCAAAGTATCAGTCGTGGCCGCTGGCTGGACCGGCCGGGATGACCGGCTTATCCAGACCCAGATCGGGCCGGTTTTCGAAATCATAGGCTTCCCAGGTAACCACCGGGGTCACTTCGAAATTTTCCGTGGGCGGCGGCGAAGCGGTCTGCCACTCGAGGCCGGTCGAGGGCCACGGGTTGCGCCCCGCCACCGGGCCGAATTTCAGCGACCACAGCAGGTAAAGGATCGGGAGAATATAACCGATCGCCAGAATCGTGGCGCCCGCGGTGGACAAGACGTTGTAAATCTGAAATTCCGGCGGATAGCTGTGATAGCGCCGCGGCATGCCCGCATAGCCCATCAAGAACTGCGGGAAGAAAGTGAGGTTGAAGCCGACGAACAGAACCACGGCGGCAAAACGCGCCAGCGTTTCCGAATACATGCGCCCGCTCATCTTCGGCCACCAGTAGTGCAGCGCACCCATGTAGCCCATGACCGCGCCGCCCACCATGATGTAGTGGAAGTGGGCCACGACGAAGTAGGTGTCGTGAATATGAATGTCCGTTCCCAGGGTGCCCAAAAACAGGCCCGTCAGGCCGCCGACCAGAAACAAGCCCAAAAACCCGAAGGCATAAACCATCGGGGTCTGGAAGGAGATCGATCCGCGGTACATGGTCGCCGTCCAGTTGAAGGTCTTGACCGCGGAAGGCACCGCCACCAGCATGGTCAGGAAGGAAAAGGCCAGCGCCGCGTAGGCGGACTGCCCGGCGACGAACATGTGGTGCGCCCAGACCAGGAAGCCGACGATGGCGATGGCCAGGCTGGCCCCGGCCATTACTTTATAGCCGAAGAGAGGCTTGCGCGAGAACGTGGGAATGATTTCGCTGATCACGCCCATGGCCGGCAGAATCATGATGTACACGGCCGGATGCGAATAAAACCAGAATAAGTGCTGGAAGAGAACCGGGTCGCCGCCGAGTTGCGGATTGAAGAAGCCCAGGTGGAAGAGGCGCTCCATGCCGGCCAGCGCGAGCGTGGTCGCTACCACGGGGGTGCCCAGAATCATGATGATGCTGGTGGCGTAATGGGCCCAGACGAACATGGGCAGGCGGAACCAGGTCATGCCCGGGGCGCGCATGGTGTGCACGGTCACCAGAAAATTCAGTCCGGTGAGAATCGAGGAAAATCCGTTGATGAAGACGCCCAGGACCGCCGGGGCCACCGCCGAATTCGAATAGACGCTGCTCAGCGGGGTGTAGAACGTCCAGCCGGTATCGAGGCCGCCGCTCATGAAGGAATAGAGCGCCAGCGCGCCGCCGATCATGTACAGGTACCAGCTCAGCAGGTTGATCTTGGGAAAGGCCAGGTCCTTCGCGCCAATCATCAGCGGAATGAAGAAATTTCCGAACACCGCGGGAATGGACGGAATCAGGAAGAAGAAAATCATGGCCACGCCGTGCATGGTGAACATGCGGTTATAGACTTCCGGCGAAAGCAGCGCGCCCTTGGGGGTCAGCAGGTGCAGGCGGATCAGTCCGGCGAAAACTCCGCCGAGCAGGAAGAAGAAGGTCACCGAGACGAGGTACAGCAGGGCGATGCGCTTGTGGTCGGTGGTCAGCAGCCACGAGCGAATGCCGTAGTCCGCGTTCAGATAATGCTTTTCCGGCAGTTGTTCGGCCGGTCTGGACTCTGTTGCGCTCATAAGACTATTTCTTCCCCATGTGCGGCGCCCCGGCGGATGCGTCCGAAGCCGCGGCCGGCGCCTGCAATGACTTGATGTACGCCGTCAAACTCAAAACCTGCTCCTCGGTGATCAGCCCCTGGAAGCTGGGCATCAGCGGCTCATAGCCCGCCGTTACTTTCGCCTTCGGAGACACAATCGATTCGCGGATGTAAGCGTCATCGGCCACCACCGTCGTTCCGTCCGCCAGCTTGACCTTCGAGCCATAGAGACCCACCAGCGACGGCCCGCGGCCCTTGCCGGCTGGCATGTGGCAGGTGCTGCAGGAATACTGCGCGAAAAGTTTTTCGCCCGCGCCGGGCTGATTGGAGTCCGCGCCGCCGCTGAGCCAGGCCGCGTACTCCGCCGGCTCCATCACGGTCACCCAGCCGATCATCAGGGCATGGCTCGTGCCGCAATACTGCGAGCAGTAGAAATGGTAGCGGCCGGTCTTGGTCGCGCGGAACCACAGAGTCGTGTAGCGCCCGGGGACCACGTCCATCTTGATTCGAAAGTTCGGAATGGAAAAATCGTGGATCACGTCCTCGCTGGCCATGATCAGCTTGACGTCGCGGCCCACGGGGACATGCAGTTCGTTGATTTCTCTGCGGCCGTCGGCATGCTGCAGTTTCCACATCCACTGCTTGCCGATCACGTAGACGTCCATGGTGTCGGCGGGGGCATGGCGGAAATCCATGTAAATGACGGCGCCCCAGGCAAACATCACCATGGCCAGGACCAAGGGAACCAGGGTCCAGAAGATTTCCAGCGGCACCGAGCCGTGAAGGGGAACGCCGATTTCGGTCTGCTTCTGGCGGCGGTATTTCAGCGAGAAGATCACCACCAGAATCACCACCAGCAAGGTAAAAAAGAGCGAGGTGCCCAGAATGTAGAGCATCAAGGCGTCCACGCGGCCGGCGAAGTTGGAGGCCTGCTCGGGAAGTAGGGATGAAGTTTGCAACTGCACGGTCTTAGTGTACTCCTTGCACGTTTGCGCCTGCCCCGAGTTTCGCGAGGCGGGTCACCCGGCTTTCGTGCCAGCGGAAAATAAAAATCGCAAACGCCAGCGCCAAAACGGTCAGAACACCGACGCCGCGCACCACCGTCAGAATCGTCGCGCTGTAACGCGCCGCGCTGGGATCGTATTGAAAACAGAACAGCAGCACATGATCCGTCACCGTGCCGATTTTCCCCGCCGAGGCTTCCACCAGCCCCAGCCGAACGTCGCGCGGCGAAAAATCCACGCCGTAGAAATAACGGGAAATATGCCCCGCCGGCGTCAGCAGCAGAATCCCGCTGGCATGGGCAAACAGAGCGTTCTTGGCATCGTAGCGGAAATGATAATTCGCCGCCTCGGTCACCTGCGCGATCGATTCCTGGCTGCCGCTCAGATAGTGCCATCCTGCGGCGGTTTCCGGCCGGCCGTAGCGCGACATCGTTTCTTTTTTCTTGGCGGCCGCGATTTCCGGCGTGTCCTTGGGGTCGAAGCTGAGCACCACAACGTCATAGTCGCTGCCCGGCTGCAGCGAAAGCATCTTCAGGGATCCGGCGAGTCCGTGCTGCAACTCGTCGCACAGCGAGGGGCACTGGTAGTAGACAAACGCCAGCACCACCGGCCGCTTCCCGTAATAATCTCCCAGGTGCACTTCCTTGCCGGTCTCGTCGCGAAACGCCGGCGTACCCGGGATCACCGCATCCAATTTCGGCGCGAAACCGATCGAACGCAGCGCCGCGGGCAGGCCCGGATCGGTCACTCCGTCCGGAATCGTTTGCGCGCAGGCGCTCACGGCGGTCCCCAGCAGCACGGTGATTCCAGCGAGTTGGCGAATCCGGCTCATTATTCTTATTTCTTTTTTCCGGCGGCAGCGGCGGGCGCGGCCGGCAAGCCTTTCTCGGCGATCATCTTCATGGCTTCTTCCACGGGAATTTCGGCAATGCCCGCTTTTTCGTCGACCCAGCGCGTTTGGGAGAGGTTGTTCCGCTCCCGCGCTCGCATGTCGCGAAGGTCTTGCTGCGGATCGGTTTCATGCCCGGGAACGCCCTGGAGAAACGGCTCGGGGAGCTTCACCGGCGAAGCGGGCTGCGCTTGCTCGGTCGCGGCGTCGGTGCGGCGCTCGCGTCCCAGGTAGACGCCGTAAATCACCCAGCAGAGATAGTAGCTGGCCACGAGAAAGGCGCCCATGCCCGCCAGAAATTTCATGAGCCACGGGATATGGATGTCCTTCTTTTCGAAGGAAATGTCCTTATGGACCGGGTCCTGATCGGAGTTCTTATGCTGTTCAGTGCTCATTGTGTTCCGTCACCTCCGCCAGCTTGGGATCGCCCAGCGGGAGCAATGGCCGTTGCTGCAATTGCTTCGCGAACCAGAAAAGCCAGATGCCGCCGATTCCCAGCGGCGGCGCCAGATCCGGGTAATGCAGCTGGAATCCGTGCTGCGAAAATTCGGGCCCGGTGATCCACGTCAGGTCCACCAGACGCATGGCGATCAGGAACATGGCCACCTTGGGCAGCAGCGCGGAGTTGCGCTTCAAGTCGCGCGAAAGCAAAAGCATAAACGGCAGCGCGAAGTGCAGCAGCAGCAGGGCCACCGCGAAGAATCCCCACGTCCCCGTCAGCCGCGCCTTATAGAAAACAATCTCTTCGGGAAGATTGCCCGACCAGATGATCAGCAGCTGCGAGAAGGAAAAATACGCCCACACCATGATGAAGGCAAAAAGCAGTTTTCCCAGGTCGTGCAGATTCTGGGGCTTGACCACGCCCGACATCGGCTCGCTCTTCGCCAGCATCGTCAGAATAATGATCATCAGGGCCATCGCCGTTATCGCCTGCCCGATCACGAACAGAAATCCGTAAATCGTCGAAATCCACTGTGGGGAAAGCGACATCACCCAGTCGATCGCCGCCAGCGACATCGTGGTCACATACAGCAGGATGCCCGGCCCGCTGAAGAGCTGCAGTTGCCGCCGGATCATGCGGTCGTCCGGCTTGCTGTCCTGCTGCAGCGAGAGGCGGCTCAGCAGCAGCGCCAGCCCGCTCCAGATGGCGAAGTAAATCACCGCGCGCGTGCGGAATCCTCCCACCGTCAGATAGTTTTCCTGAAATGCGGAAAGTTTCTCGTGCACCGGCTGCGCCCAGACGTAGATATGCCGCACGCCCAGAAAAATCGGCAGAAAGAAAACGGCCAGCAGCGGCAGCGTGCGCGTCGCCGCTTCCAGGGGACGCCGGATCACGATGCCCCATTTGCCGCCGGTCATGTGCTGCACCATCAGGAGGACCAGGCTGCCCAAAGCCGCGCCCAGCACCAGCAGATAGCCAATCAGGTAGGCGTGATAGAAATCTTCCGAATGGCTGGCCCAGGAAATTCCGCAGGCCACCAAGCCGAGAACGCCAACGATCAATGCGCGCCGTGAAAGGCGGGCGACGCTGTCGGGCGCCGTATAGGTCTGCGCCGTCATCAGTGCGCTCCTTCTTCGGTGGTGTGCTCCGCCGGCGCCGCTGCAGGCCCGGCTTTCAGCCTGCGCAGCGTTTCCGGCGAAAGCATTCCCGCCGGGGCGTTGCGGCTCAATTGCAGCGCGCGAATATAGGCGATGATGGCCCAGCGGTCCTGCGCATTCACCTGCGAGGAATAATCGTACATCGCGCCGAACCCGTGCGTGATCACGTCGTAGTAATATCCCACCGGCGCCTGCCGCAGCCGCTCCTGCTGGTACGACGGCGGATGCTTCATCCCGCGCACCGCGATCATTCCGTTGCCGTCGCCTTCCGCTCCGTGGCACGGCGCGCAGAAAATTCCATAGCGCTCGCGGCCGCGTTCCAGTAGTTCCTGCGTGATGGGCAGCGGGAAAAACGTCGAATCCTTGGGCACGTTCAATTCGTCATCCGCCAGGGCTCCCCGCTCCACCGTGTTCTCTACCGGCGTGCGGCTGCCCCGCCCGTCGCTGAAAAACGCGCTCGGCGTCAGAGGATTATTCCTGGGCTGGTCGGCCATATCCTGGCGGCAGCCTCCCGCCAGCAGCATCGCCGCCGCCGCTGCAACCATCGCGCAATTGCGCAGCGCCCTACTCATCAAGCACCTCGGCCACGCTGGCCGGTTTCAGCCCCTCGAGAAACTTCCGGGCTCCCGCGGCGTCAAATTTTTCACCGTCCGCTTCGATGCACAAAAAGAAGCGGTCGCTCGAAGCGCGCGCGGCAAACCGCGCCACGTTGAACACCGGATGATACGGCTGCGGCAGCTTGTTCAGCGCCATCATCCCGAACACCGCGAAGATCGCCGCTCCCAGCACCGTCGTCTCGAACGTCACCGGAATAAACGCCGGCCAGCTGTTCAGCGGCCGCCCGCCGATATTCAGCGGATAAGCGATCACCGAAGTAAAATATTGCAGCCCGAATCCCCCGCATCCGCCCAGTATTCCGCCCAGCAGCGTAAGCTGCGGCACCCAGGTGCGCTTCAGCCCCAGCGCCTCGGAAAGCCCTTCCACCGGATAGGGCGCGTAGGCGTCCAGCTTCGCAAAACCCGCCGCGCGGGTTTTTTCCGTGGCTTCGATAAGCTGTTCCGGCGTTTCGAATTCCGCCATCACGCCGTGCAATTTTGAACTCTGCTCGTTCATTTCTGTTCCTCGGAAGTGTGCGCCACCAGCTCGCGCATTTCAGCGATGGAAATCGCCGGCAAAACCCGCACGAACAGGAAAATCAGCATGACGAAGAATCCGAGCGTGCCCGTAAACAATCCCACGTCCCAGATCGTCGGCCGGTAATTGCCCCACGCCGAAGGCATGAAGTCGCGGTGCAGACTCATCACCACGATCACGAACCGCTCCAGCCACATGCCCACGTTGATCACCAGGGACATGACGAAGAGCAGCGGCACGTTGGTGCGCGCCTTATGCAGCCACAGCAATTGCGGAATCACGATGTTGCACAGAATCAGCGCCCAGTAAAACGGCGCGTACGGCCCGTGCATCCGGTTCCACGCCAGGAAGCTGTCGTACTTGTTCCCCGAATAAAAGGCCATGAAAAATTCCATCGCGTAGCCGTAGGCCACGATCAGCCCCGTCGCCAGCATCACCTTGGCCATATTCTCCAGGTGCCGCATGGTGATGAAATCCTCGAGCCCGTAAAATTTTCGCAGCGGAATCGCCAGCGTCAGCACCATGGCGAATCCCGAATAAATCGCCCCGGCCACGAAGTACGGCGGAAAAATCGTCGTGTGCCATCCCGGCACCACGGCCACCGCGAAATCGAAGCTCACCACCGTGTGCACCGAAACCACCAGCGGCGTCGCCAATCCCGCCAGCAGCAGGTAAGCCATCTGATAGCGGTGCCAATGCCGCGCCGAACCGCGCCAGCCCATGGCCAGCAATCCGTAAATCATCTGCTGCGGCTTCGAAGTCGCGCGGTCCCGCAGCGTCGCCAGGTCCGGCAGCAATCCCACGAACCAGAACAGCAGCGAAACTGTGAAATAGGTGGACACCGCGAAAACGTCCCAGATCAGCGGGCTGCGGAACTGCGGCCAGATGCCCATCGTATTCGGATAGGGCATCATGAAGTAGGCCGCATACCACGGACGACCAGTATGCAGCAGCGGGAACATGCCCGCGCAAGCCACCGCGAACAATGTCATGGCCTCGGCAAAGCGGTTGATCGACGTGCGCCACTTCTGATTGAGCAGCAGCAAAATCGCCGAAATCAGCGTGCCCGCGTGGCCGATGCCGATCCACCACACGAAATTGACGATGGCGAATCCCCACGCCACCGGAACGTTCAGTCCCCAAACGCCCGTGCCCTTCATGATCAGGTACGCGGCGGACATTCCCAGAATCATCACGAAGGCGAATGCGATGCTGATGCCGAAGAACCATCCCGGTCCCGCGGGGCGGCTGAGCACAATCGAGCTGATCTTTTCCGTTACCGATCCAAACGTGTGGCCGGGCGCGACAACCGGAGCGACCCTGCGCAGGTTGGGTGTATCGTTCGTCGCGCTCATTTCGTTTCCTTGGCCGGCGTTTTCGGACGTTGCAGCTCCGGATGGGTGTTCTTCACGGCGCCCAGATAAGTCGTGCGCGGCCGCGCGTTCAGCTCGGCCAGAATCGTGTAGTTGCGCTGCTGCGCCTTGAGCTTGGCCACGCGGCTCTTGGGGTCATTGGCGTTGCCGAAGACAATCGCTTCGCTGGGGCAGGCCGCTTCGCACGCGGTGACGATTTCCCCGTCGCGGATGGGCCGGTTTTCCTTTTCCGCCTCGATGCGCACGTTATTGATGCGCTGCACGCAGTAGGTGCACTTTTCCATCACGCCGCGGCTGCGCACCGTCACTTCCGGATTGCGCATCAGCTTGAATTCGGGCGTTTCCCAGTCCTGGAAGCGCAGGAAATTAAATCGCCGCACCTTGTACGGGCAGTTGTTCGAGCAATAGCGCGTCCCGATGCAGCGGTTGTAGACCATGTCGTTCAGGCCTTCCGCGCTGTGCGCCGTCGCTCCCACCGGGCAAACCTGCTCGCAGGGCGCGTTTTCGCACTGCTGGCACGGCACCGGCTGATTCACCATCTCCGGATTGTCCAGCGATCCCTCGTAATACCGGTCAATGCGGATCCAGTGCATTTCCCGCCCGCGCAGCACCTGCTCCTTGCCCACGATGGGAGTGTTGTTTTCCGCGCCGCAAGCCACCACGCACGCGTTGCACCCGTTGCAGGAAGCCAGATCGATCGCCATGCCCCAGGCATAGCCGGGGTATTCAAATTCCTTGTACAGCGACAGCCCTTTCATCTTTTCTTCTTCGGGAAGCTGCGTGAATGCGGGATTCTTCTTGTACTCCTCGAACGAGGCCGAACGGATCAGTTCGCGCCCTTCCATGTTGTGATGCGCCTGCGTGCAGGCCAGCGGATACGTTTCGCCCGTCTTGCGCACGCTTCCGCCCGTCGCCGTCCAGAGCGCCGCCGCTCCGCGCACCGCGTAGGCGTTGAATCCCTTGTTCGTTCCCGCATGCCCGGACTTGCTGCGCCCGTAGCCCAGCGGCAGCGTAATCACTCCATCGGCCTGCCCGGGGAGCGTCCACACCGCCGCGTTCACCTTGCTTCCGGACAACTCGATCTCCGCGATGTCCGAAATCGTCTGCCCGTGCTCGCCGCCCACAAACGAACTGCTGTGCGTAAATCCAAATTTTTCCGCCGTCTTGGGGCTGATCAGCGCGGCGTTGTCCCACGTCAGCTTGCTCGCCGGCTTGGGCAGCTCCTGCAGCCAGCCGTTGTTGGCGAATCTCCCGTCGTAAACGCAGGGGTCCGGCCGGAAAACAAATTCAATCTGGTCCGCGGGAACGGGCTTGGCCGCCGGCAGGCTCGCCGGGCTCCATTTCGCCGTGACGTTCAGCGGCGCAAACGCCGTCGCTTCAATCACGCCGTCGTGCAGCCACTTGCGCCATTCCTTTTCCGTGTGCCCGCCCATCCACGTCGCCCGCACGCGGTCGTAGCTGGAAACTCCCGGCTTGTCCGAGAACGCTCCCACCACGTCATGCGCCGTCTTGCCCTGATAGAGCGGCGCGATCAGCGGCTGCACGATGCTCGCCGTTCCGTCGAACGCCCGCGCATCGCTCCACGATTCCAGGTAATGCGTTTCGGGAATATTCCACTGGCAATGTGCCGAAGTCTCGTCGGCGTAAGCGCCCAGGCGCACGGTCAGCCGAACCTTTTTCAATTTCTCCGCAAAATCGTAATCCCGCGGCGCGTCATAGACCGGATTCCCGCCCAGAATCAGCAGCGTGTCCACCCGCCCGCTGTGCATCTCCGCGCACAACTCGCGAATCGATTCCGCATGATTCACCGGCTGCGCTTCCGCCGTTTCCGCGTAGTACACCGTCGCGCCGGCATTGCCCAGCGCCTGATTGAGCGCGTGCGCCAGCGCATGCACTTCCGCCGGCTGCTGCTCGCCCGCAATCACCAATCCCGCTCCGCGATGCTTTTGCAGTTCCGCGGCTATCGTTTCCAGAAGTTTTTCGCTGCCCGCGGGAACCGGCGCGCTTCCGCCCAATCCCAGCTTGGCCGCCAAAGCCCGCGCAAACAGCGCCACATCCGAAGCCCGCATCGGCACGCGATGGTCCGCCGAAGCTCCCGTCACCGACGGCGTCGGCTCCAGCACGTACAGCCGGTTCATCTCCGAACCCGCTCCGCTCAGCTTGCGCCGCCGCGCGAACTGCTTCGCGTAACGCACATGCCCCGGCCCGCTGGCCAGGAAATCCGCGTCCAGCGACAGAATCACTTCCGCCTTTTCCGGGCGGTACACCGCGCTGACCACGCGCCCGAACGCCAGCTTCGCGCCTTCGCGCGCTCCATCCGAACCCGCCGGCTCCCACTGATGCCACTTGGCCTGCGGATATTGCGCCAGCAAACCCTTGATCTGCGCCGCCAGCGTCGGCGACGTCACGCTTCCCGTCAGAATCCTCAGCGCCGCGCCGGTCTTGAGCAGCTTGCCCGCGGCCGCGGCCGTCTCCAAAAACGATCCCCAGGACTCGATATTCCCCTGGTGCGTCACCACTTGCGCACGGTCCGGGTCATAGAGGCCCAGCACCGAAGCCTGCGCCAGCGCGTCCGCCGCTCCCAGGCTCCCCGGATGATCCGGATTGCCTTCAATCTTGGTCGGCCGCCCTTCGTGGCTTTCCACCAGCAGCCCGATCGCGTCCGCGCCCATCTGCATGGCCGTCGCATAAAACTGCGGCTTGCCTGGCGTCAGCCCGGTCGGCTGCGTCACGTAAGGAACAATCGTCTCGCTCGGCGGTCCGCCGCATCCCGAAAGCCCCGCCAGCGCCAGCGAAGCCGCCGCCAGCTTCAGAAAATCGCGCCGGTCCACCGCTTCGTCGTATTCCGAAGCCTGCCGCGGAAATTCGCGGTGCAGCAGTTCCGCGAAGTGCGGATTGTCGGAAAGCTCATCGAGGCTACGCCAGTATTCCTTGCCGCTGCTCTTGCCCAGCCGCTCGCGGATGGCCGCCAGGTCCACGGAATAGTTCCGCGGCGCTAGTTCCACGGCCTCGTGGTCCTGCTCGTGTTCGTCGTGCTGCATGTGCTTGTGATCGTCCGCGCTCATACCTTCTCTTTGCGTCTCTCCGGATTCGCTTCGTTTTCTAGCGATGACACGTCGAACAACTGGTCAGTTCCAACGTCGTCCGAATCTTGTACTGCACCGCCAGCGCCTTCCCGATCTCCGCCTGGTTCGCCGGCGCCTTCCAATCCATGTTCACCACATCCTTCTTCTCGCGCAGCGCCTGCTCCGGATTGCGGTGGCAATCCAGGCACCAGCTCATCAGCAGCGTCGACGACTGCCACATCAGCGCCATCTGATTCACCTGCCCGTGGCAGGTCGAACAGCCCACGCCCTTGTTCACGTGGATGCTGTGGTTGAAATAAACAAAGTCCGGCAGGCGGTGCACCCGCGACCATTGCAGCGGCTTCCCCGTACGGTAGCTTTCCCGCACCGGCTCCAGATACGCCGCATCCTTAAACAGCACCGAATGGCAGTTCATGCACGTCTTCGTCGGCGGAATCCCCGCGAACGCCGACGTCTCCACTCCCGTGTGGCAGTACCGGCAATCGATGCCGTCGTCTCCCACGTGGTGCTTGTGGCTGAATTGAATGGGCTGCTCACGAATCACGTTCTGGTTCGTCCGATAAGGGGAACGCGGCGTGGCGTACATCACCAAACCCGCCAGCCCCGCCACCGCTATTCCGGCGAACAGTGAGAACCGCGCGATAAAGTTTGTACTGCGGTGAAAAATCTGTCCCATGGTTGTGTCTGGCTCGAACCTGTAGAGCGCCCGTCAGGGAACGCCTCGTGGCCTGCTTTGCACTATCCGCCCGGGGGTGCGGCGAACAGTCTCCTAGTTTCCGATAATTCTTTTTCGATTGCAACTCTGCCGCTCATAAATTTCCAAAACCACAACAGCTCGCCAACTCCTGGTGAAGTGACGGATTCGCAATTTCAGGATGTTCCAAACAGGAAATTGCTCCCTGTGCCGCAATGGAACGCCTCGTCCAATTTTTGCCGCTCTTTCTTCTCTCTTGTAATTTACTTCTTCTCGCCCCGAGTTGATTCAAATTCCAACTCACGGTATTCTGTTAGGACTTGCTGCACTGTTCTGCGCCACTGGGGCGTGGTCTAACCGGTAGGACACCTCACTGTTAATGAGGTCGGTGAAGGTTCGAATCCTTCCGCCCCAGCCATTTCTTCCCTGCCAGCAGTATTCGCCCCGCTTCAATCCTTCGCCGTTGGCAACCCCGCATCCAGCCAGCCCTTCCACCCTCCGTCCATCGACTCCACATTCCCATAGCCCATCTTCTGCAAATTATCCGCCACCAGCGCCGAACGGAATCCCCCGCCGCAATACAGCACCAGCTTGGCCCCCGTATCCGGAACCTTCTGCTCGATGTCCCGCTCGATCACCCCGCGCCCCATATACACCGCGCCCGGCAGATGCCCCCGCGCCCATTCGCTCTCTTCCCGCACGTCCACCAGCGTGAATTTCTCTCCCGCATCCAGCCGTCGTTTCACATCGGCCACGTTCGTTTCCTTCACCCGGGACTTCGCTTCATTCACCAGCTGCAAAAACTTCGGCGCATGCGCCATATCTTCCTCCTTCAATCCATTATGCTTTCAAAAAATACAGCCCGGCAATCGCTCGCCGGGCTGTCCCCAACTCAATCTTCAACCCTACTAGCGAACCGGCGGCTTCGGTGCATCTGCGGGTGGTGCAGGCGCGTCCGCAGGTGGTTTCGGCGCATCCGCCGGCTTGGGTGCTTCCGCTGCCGGTTTCGGCGCTTCTACCGCAGGCTTCGGAGCCTCGACTGCCGGTTTCGGTGTCTCCGCAGCTGGTTTTGCTTCTTCCGCCGAGGGCTTTCCGATGGCCGGTGTCGGCGGCGCGCTTCCCCCTCCGCCCTTTCTCGCCAACAGCCGCACGTAATGCACCAGGCCCCAGCGAATCTCCGCCTTCACCCTCTCCCCTTCGGGCACCATCTTCCCCTTGCCCTTGGTAATGATCGTAAAAATCTCCGCATCGGTCATCTTCTCGACCACATTTCCCGTGCGCCAGTCGTGCGTATCCAGCTTCATGTCCTGCGCCAGATCTCCCTTGCCGCTTCCGTCCGCGCCGTGACACATTTCGCAGTCGTAGCGGTAAAATCGCCCGGCCTCTTCGATCACCGCCAGTGACGACTTAACGGGATTTTGTTCCTGGGCTTTCGAAGCGGTAGCTCCCGCCAATAGAATCGGCAACATCGCCAATATGCTTATTTTGAACTTCCGCATGGTCCCCTCCGGGGCAGGTCAGTGAAGGGCAGGTCCTGGCCCCCCGGGCGCATTCTACCTCCTGCCGGAGCGTATGAAAAGAAATGCTTTAAAAAAACAGGCCTCCCGCCGTCCCGAACCCTATTTCATGTCCCGCCAGTTGGCCCCCGCCTTCACGTCCACCACCAGCGGAACGTCCAGCTTGCGTACTCCCTGCATCTCCTCCCGCACCATCCCCTTCAACTCTTCCAGCTCGTCCGGCGGCGTTTCAAATAGCAACTCGTCATGCACCTGCAAAATCATCCGCGCCTCGTACTTCTCCGCCCTCATCCTCTTCTCAATCGCGATCATCGCCAGCTTGATCAGGTCCGCCGCCGTCCCCTGCAGCGGCGAATTCAGCGCCGTGCGCTCCGCGAAATTCCGCAGCTGCATCTGCGGCGCGGTAATCTCCGGGATCGGCCGAATCCGCCCGAACAGCGTCTTCACCAGGCTCGTCTTGCGCGTCTCCTCCAGCGTCCGCTCCAGATACTCCTTCACCCCGCTGTAGCGCTGAAAATACGCCGCGATAAATTTCGCCGCTTCCCGCTGCTCGATCCCCAGCTGCTGCGCCAGCCCGAACGCCGACAGCCCGTAAATAATCCCGAAATTAATCGCCTTGGCCGCCCGCCGGTGCTCCGCCGTCTGCGCCATCGGCCCCACTCCAAACACCTCCTGCGCCGTCCGCGCATGGATGTCCTCGCCGTTGCGAAACGCCTGCACCAGCACCTTGTCTCCCGACAGATGCGCCATGATGCGCAGCTCGATCTGCGAATAGTCCGCCGAGAGCAGCACCTTCCCCTTTTCCGCCGCGAACGCCGCGCGAATCTGCCGCCCCAGCTCGCTGCGCACCGGTATGTTCTGCAAATTCGGGTCCGAAGAACTCAGCCGCCCCGTCGCCGTTCCCGTCTGATTGAAGCTGGTGTGCAGCCGCCCCGTCGCCGGATGAATCAGCTTGGGCAGCGCATCCACGTACGTGGATTTCAGCTTGGCGATCTCCCGGTACTCGATAATTTTACCCGGCAGCGGATGCCTCGCCGACAACTCTTCCAGCACGTCCACCGCCGTCGAGCGCGCCTTGGCCTTCCCCCGCTTCGTCGCCGTCTGCAAATTCAGCTTGTCAAAAAGAATCTCCGCCAGCTGCATCGGCGAGTTCACGTTGAACTCCGCGCCCGCCAATTCCCAGATCTCCTTCTCCAGCCGCCGGATCTCCTTCTCCATCGCGCGGGACATCTCTTCCAGCGCCGCCGGGTCCACCCGCACTCCCGTGCGCTCCATCGCCGCCAGCACGGGCGCCAGCGGCAAATCAATCGTCTCGTACACTTCCGCCAGCCCCTGCTCCTCCACCTGCTGCCGCAGCGCCGGCGCCATCCGCTGCAAAATCGCCGCGCGCTCCCCCGGCGCTCCCGTCAGCACCGCATTCAAATGCCGCAGCGCGCAATCCGCGAAATTGTGATTGGCCGTCGTCGGCCGCAGCAAATACGAATAC
>Ga0315281_10003486_pt1 | contig 23001 bp, 16 predicted proteins | sample YL17G07_0_MG_FD_204540 | JGI IMG/M metagenome (GOLD analysis project Ga0315281, IMG submission 204540) | Sediment microbial communities from Yellowstone Lake, YNP, Wyoming, USA - YL17G07_0 | ecosystem: Environmental > Aquatic > Freshwater > Lake > Sediment | place: USA: Wyoming | collected... | reverse complement strand
GGAACGCTGCGATGGGTCCAGCGAGACATCCGACAGGAGCGCAGGCTCGCACGGCACCGAGCCACCCTGGGGGCGTGCGCCTCGAGGCCACCGATGTCCTGGTCTTCGGGACGATCGCGGTGTTCGCGGTGCTCGCTGTGGTCTTCCGCGGCCGAGTTGATGGCTGGCCGGGCCTCATCGCGAAGGACGTGGCCGCGGCCGCGGTCTTCCTCGCTGCCGTTGTCGGGACGCGCAGGATACGGCGGAGTTGGGCGTGGTTCGTGGCGCGGACCGCAACGGTCTCGCTCGCCTACGCCTGGCTCTTCGGCGCGGTGGCCCGGCTCCAGCTCATCGCTCACGGCCGCTGGCTGGACGGCATCGTGCTGAGTCTCGAGGACCGCCTCTTCGGGGTGCAGCCCACGATTTGGCTCGAGAGGTTCACACGGCCGTGGTTGACCGAGTGGATGATGTTCGCCTACGTCGTCTACATCGCGCTCTACCCGGTCGTGTGCCTGGTCATCTACCGGGGCCACGGCAGACAAGCTCTGGAGGAGTGTCTCCTCGCCCTCGGCCTCGCCAACGTCGCCTGCGACCTCGGCTTCATCGTGTTTCCCGTCGCAGGCCCGGCGGCGTTCATGGGCACGGCGTACTCGGTCCCCCTCGACGGCTGGTTGTTCACCGCGGTGGGGGAGTTCATCCGAAACAACCTTCATTACGTCGGCGGCTCGCTGCCCAGCCCCCACGCCGCGGCCGCCACCGTCATGTGGGCGATGTCCTGGCGCTACAGCCGCCGTCTTGCCTGGGTCCTGGCCCCCGTCGTCCTCACGCTCTACGTGGCGACGTTCTACTGCCGCTACCACTACCTGACCGACGCCGTCTTCGGCATCGCGACGGCGGTCGCGGCGCTCGCGTTGACCCCGACGCTGATGCGGTGGTGGCAACGGCGCGTTGCATCCGCGTGAGGCGATAAGGTCTGCTTGACGTGGTCGGTCGCGGTGTTAGTCTCGAAGAAGAGAGGAAGTAGCGGTGTCTTCTCAGGTCGAGCCAGCGGAGTCCTCAGGCGGCGCCTCGCCGCTTCGGGGTCGCCGTCTGCTCGCCTGGCTGCTGGCCGGCGCCGCGGCTGGGGTCGCGCTGCTCGTGGTCGCGGCGGTCATCGCCCTGCGCAGCGTGGACCTGAGCCGGCTCACGGGCACGGTCGCGGAGGCAGTGAGGGGGCAGACCGGGCGCGAGCTCACGGTGGGACGAGGGCCACACCTCCGGGTCTCTCTCTCGCCCTCCATCGTTCTCGAGGACGTTGCCCTGTCCAACGCGCCGTGGGGATCGCGGAAGAAGATGGTACGCGTCAAGCGGGTCGAGCTGCGGGTGAAGCTGCTCGCGCTCCTGCACGGCGAGATCCTGGTGGACCGGCTCGTGCTCGCCGGGCCCGACGTGCTGCTCGAGACCGACGAGAAGGGTGAGGGCAACTGGGTGTTCGGCCCGCCGGGCCAGGCCGCATCGTCCGACACACCGGGCACTGAGGGCTCGCTGCTTTCCCGTGTCGGGATCCGCGAGGTGCGGGTGACCGACGCGCTGCTGGCCTACCGCGACGGCTGCGCCGGCTGGCGGGCCGGCGTCCTCGTGCCGCGCCTCGCCCTCGCTGCGAGCAGACACGCGAAGGGCAACCTCGACGTGGAGGGAGCTCTCAGCCTCGACCGCGCGGCGGTGTCGGTCTCCGGGGTGATCGGCGGAATGGACTCGATCGTGGGGGGCCGGCCGTTTCCCCTCGCGCTTTCGCTCTCGACGAAGGGTGCGTCCGCCAAGCTCGAGGGCGCGATCGAGCGCGTCCGGGACCTCACGGGTGTGGACCTGAAGATCACCCTCGAGGTCACCGATCCGCAAGCGGTCGCGGTGTCACTCGGCGCAGCGCCGCCGGGGCTGGCACCGTTTCAGCTGGAATGCCGGGTGCGCGACTCGGGGAAGGGGTGGGCGCTGGACCCGCTGCGCTTCACGGCCGGAAGGAGCTCGATCTCCGGCAGCGTGGGTTACGTGATGGGATGCCCGCGTTCGAAGATCTCTATCGACCTGCGCGCCGCACTTCTAGATCTGGGCGAGCTCACCGGGGCCGGCAAGGATGCCGGGACCACAGCGAAGACGCCGGCGGCAAAGGGCGGCAAGCTCTTCTCGGCCGAGCCACTCCCGCTCGACGCGCTGAGGGCGTTCGACGTCACTGCCGGAGTTCAGGTGGAAAGCCTCGTGCTTCCGGGCGGCGCGGAGGCCCGGTCGTTTGCGGCGCGCGCGGTGCTCGCCAACGGGCGGCTGGTGGTAAATCCGCTCTCCCTGACGCTGGGTGCGGGCCGCATCAGCGGGTCCCTGCGCCTCGACGCCGGCCGTCGGCAGGGGTTTACCGCCAACCTGACCGGCAGCGATGTGGAGCTGCGGGCGCTGATGGCGCTGCTTGGCGTACGGGCCAACGTCAGCGGAGGTCAAACGGATCTGACGATCGCCCTGGCCGGGAGCGGCGGCTCGCTGCACGAGTGGGTGGCGAGCCTGGGCGGGAAGGTCCGGATCGTGGTCGGCCCGGGACGTGTCGAGGGTGCTGCGCTCAAGCTCGGTGGCGACGTGCTCACCGGAGCACTCGACGCCGTCAACCCGTTCCGCAAGACCGACACGTCCACCGAGCTGCGCTGCGCCGTGATCAACGTGCCCGTGGAGCGCGGCGTCGTGCGGCTCGACCGCAGGGTTGCAGTGGAGACCTCGAAGATCAACATCGTGTTGGCGGGTACGGCCGACCTCGGGACCGAAATGCTGGATGTGGGTTTCCGTTCGAAGGCGACGCAGGGGCTCGGGATGGGCCTCGCGAACTTCGCCGGGGCAGTGAGAGTGCAGGGTCCGTTCACAAGCCCCTCTCTGGGTGTGGACGCCGAGGGCACGGCGGCGGCGGCGAACACCGTTCGCAGCCTGTTCAAGACGCGCGGCAGGTCGCTCGTACAGGACAGGGTCCAGGAGATGTTCGTCGCAGGGTCGCCGTGCAAGGACGCCCTCGGCGAGGCTCCCCCTTCCCACCCGTGGCCGCTGAGCCTGTTCCGGAAGCGGTGAGGTGACGGGACGGGGCGGGGCGTGCGATCCTTCCTCCCGTGGACGTGATGGCGCAGCGGAGCACGTTCTTCGTCACTGGCGCTACCGGGTTCATCGGCAGCAAGCTGGTTGCCGAGTTGGTCCGTCGCGGGTATGCCGTGCGGGCGCTCGTTCGGCGGACGAGCAGCCACCGGGACCTGGAGGACGACCGGATCACCACCGTCGAGGGCGACGTCGGCGACCGGGGCTCGCTGCTCCGGGGCATGGAGGGGTGCTCCGGGGTGTTCCACCTCGCGGCCTACGCAAGGAACTGGGCGCGCGACCCGAGGACGTTTTTCAAGGTGAACGTCGAGGGGACGAGGAACGTGCTGGGCGCGGCGAGGTCTGCCGGCGTGGGCAAGGTGGTGCTCACCTCGACGATGGTGACGCTCGGCCCGACGCTGCCGGGCACCGTGGGCGACGAGCGCATGGCGCGGATCACTCCGCGCTTCTACACCGAGTACGAGGAGAGCAAGACGGTCGCCGAGCAGGAGTCTCTCCGGATGGCCTCGGAGGGCCTGCCGGTCGTGGTCGTGAACCCCACCAGGGTGTACGGCCCGGGCAAGCTCACGGAGGGGAACTCCGTGACCGTGATGATCGACCTCTACGACCGCGGGAGGTTCCCGTTCCTCCTCGCCGGCGGGGTCAACGTGGGAAACTACGCGTTCGTGGACGATCTGGTGCGGGGGCACATCCTCGCGATGGAAAGGGGACGCGTCGGCGAGCGCTACATCCTCGGTGGGGAGAACGTTTCGTTGAGGGGGCTCTTCGACCTCGTGGATGAGACGACCGGGACGAGGCACCTCCGGCTCAACCTGCCGGCGTGGCTCGCGATGGCGTACGGCCGCCTGGAAGGAACGAGCGCCCGGTGGTTCGGGCGGTACCCGCTGATCACCCCCGGGTGGGTGGAGACGTTCCTTCGGGACTGGGCGTACTCCTCCGCCAGGGCGGAGCGGGAGCTCGGCTACACGGTGACGCCGCTGAAGGAGGGGGTTTCCCTGACCGGCGAGTGGCTGCACCGCCGGCGGGCTGACCCGGGAGCGCAGGCATGAGGCGCTTCGACACCTCGCTGTCGCTGAAGGGGCTCCTCTCGGGGGAGAACCTCAAGCCCACGCTGGTCCTGCTCTGGGCACCTCTCGTTCTCACCACCTGGAGGTACTACGCCGCCAGGGGTTTCTTCACGGGGGAAGCGGGCTCCGGCGCGCTCGCCAGCCCAGGCCAGGCCACCGAGCTGTACGCGTTCCTGTCCTCCTTCGTTCTGCTCGGCCTCGTCTCGCTGGCGATCGTCCGGCTCGTCTTCAGGGAGCCGCTCGCGGCGTTCGGCCTCGCGGTCGGCGACTGGCGGTTCGGGCTCAAGGTGCTCGCGGTGATGGCGCCGGTGATGGTCGTGCTCGGCGCCCTGGCCGCCAGGGCTCCCGAGTTCGTGGCGCAGTACCCGCTGTACAGGGGGGCGTGTGCCTCGGCCCCCGCCTTTCTCGCCCACGCTGCGGCCTACCTCGCGTACTACGTCGGCTTCGAGGTGTTCTTCCGCGGGTTCGTCCAGTTCGGGTTGCGCGAGAGTCTGGGCGACTGGTACGCGATCCTGGTGCAGACCGCGCTCTCGTGCCTCGTGCACATCGGCAAGCCCTCCGGTGAGATCTACGGCGCGGTCGTAGGCGGGCTCGTCTTCGGGATCGTGGCCTTCCGCTCGCGTTCGCTGCTCTACGTGATCGTGACGCACTGGGTGCTGGGCGTGGCGCTCGACCTCTTCGTCTGCCTCGGCTGAGTCTGCCGCCGGCGTCGGGGGTCGAAGAGGAAGCGGGCCGACCCTTCGGCCGGCCCGCCTCGATACAAGGTGACTGCGAGGTCAGCTCTCTTCGCGGCGCCGCAGGGCCGACAGGCCCGCCCCGAAGCCGAGCGAGAGAAGACCGAGCAGCCCGATCAGCGGCAGGGGGCCGGCGGTCTTTGGGAGCTTCGCGGCCGGCGCCGGGGCCGGAGCGGGTGCGGCTGCCGGAGCGGGCGCGGCGGCCGGAGCCGGCTTGGGCTTCGACACCTCGGCCTGGATCTCGGCTGCCGACACCGTGCCGACCTCCTTCTCGCTCACGATCGTGGCGCTGATCTTCATTCCGGGCCGGAGTTCGGCCACGGCGAGCTTCTTACCGTCGACGTCGAAGCGAAACCCCTTCGGGACTTCGAACTTCTTGTACGTCCCGTCGGCCATCTGGACGAGCAGGTTCCGGTTGACGACCTTGACGACCGTCCCTTCCTTCACCTCCTCCACCTTCTCCATGATGGGGGCGGTGGCGGAGATGATGGTGGCGGTGATGACCTGGCCCGGCTGGAGGGCGCTCAGCGGGACCTGGGTGCCGCCCTGGTCGAACATGAAGCCGGTTGGGATCTCAAAACCCTTGTACGTCCCATCCGCCAGCTTGACCACGAGGAAGTTCTCTCCCGCGTGGACAACTGTGCCCTGGCGGATCTCCTGCTTGACGACGATCTGGGCCTGGGCGGTCACGGCGAGCGTGAGTGCCACCCCGGCCAGCACTGCTAGAACTGCGAGCTTTCTCGACATTTCTCTTCCTCCCTTTCTTGAGGTTGTTCTACACAGAGTGATTTCTCGGTTTCGACAAGGTGTTGCCGCGGCCACAGGATCGTGGTGCTGGGCTCGCATCCACCCCCTTCCCGTGCCTCACTCCCTGAGTGCCTGCCCTTACGTTGTTGCCCGTTGCCATCAGTGACCCTCGGACGTCAGGCCGGCCCGCACGACGTAGCGTTTGGGTGCGTTGCCGACGTAGTAGAACGGGTAGCAGGTGACGAGCGTGAGGACCGGCGTGCCCGTGGGGTCCAGGACCTGGACCTCCTCCGGCTCCACGACCCGGATCTCCTGCACCGTGTACTCGAGGCTTTCCCCCAGCGTCACGAGCCTGATCGTGTCGCCGGTGCTCACGTCCTTGAGGACGCGGAAGAAACCGTCCCGGTGTCCGGCGATGCCGACGTTGCCGCGCTCGCCCGGGAGGGCCGTGCCTTCGACGTGCCCGACGCCCCGGTTGAGGGTGAGCTCGTCGGTGCCCTCGAGCACCGCCACCGTGAGGCCGAGCCGGGGGATCTCGAGCACCGCGAGCGCGTGCGGCTGACGCCCCTCGTCGTTCTGGCTCCCCTGGTAGGCGCGGACGCGGCTCTCGGACCACAGGGTGAAGTCCACTCCGGTCGGCACGGGCAGGGGGGTCCGTGCACCCGAGGGCGGTTGCGCCGCCTGCTGATGCGCGGTGCGGGCGGCCTCGAACCGCGCCAGCTCGGCCCGGCTCGAGAGCGCACCGTGCACCCTCGCGAACGTGAACACCGCGATGAGCAGCAGGCCTGCGCCCCATGCAAGGCGTTCCAGTATGATCAGGCGCTTCATGTCATCCCGAGCCCGCCGCCCGGACATCCCCGTGAGCGGCCCCTGGCTCCCCTGTTTTCGCGAGGCCAGTCTTGGGCCTCCTGTAGGGGGGCGTCAATTGGCCTTTGGTCCAATGCCGGGGCCCCTCCCATTCCGTGGCGACCGCGGCGGTGGGCCTGCTCCAAGAGGTGGTTTGCCGGGCTACTTGGGCGCGGGCACCGGCGTGCCCTGGGCGCTCGGGACCTTCTTGGCGAGGGCGACGACGGCGTCGATGGCCGCGTCCTCGACCTTGTCGGCCTTGACGATGGGTACGACCTCCTCGCCCTTCCAGAGGAGCTTGTTGGACCAGGGATTGATTAACTCCACGGTCAGGGTGGCCTTCATCGGCGCCTTGACGTCAGCCCCGCGCGCCACGATCCGGTAGGTGACCAAGGCGCCGGCCGAGGCCTGATCGGGGGCGACCGCCCAGTCCCGGAAGAGCAGCCCGGCCTCGAGGGCGTTCCGGACTGCTCGATCTGTGTTCGTGTAGGGCGGCTCCACGCCTGGCCTGGTCGGGATGTCTTTCCAGGCGTAGGTGGCCACGTTGGAGAACCGGGCCGCAAGCAGGGACGTTCCGGAGAGATCAGAGTCCAAGCTACGCCAGATCAGGACACCGGAAGCGGCGTGGACGAGGTCGACCACCAGGGTAGCGGAGCCGGCGCTGGTGTCATCCGGGTTTCGCAGGGCCACGTAGGCCGCGACGTACATGTCGGGGGCGCCCTCACCGGCCGGCCGGTAGCCCGCGCTCGCGAGCTTCTCTTCGACCCGGCGGTAGAGGAGTTGGCGCACCGCTTCCTTGTCGCCGGGCAACGCGCTGCCCTTCCACGCGAAGCTCCTGGCGATCTCCTGGTTCTCACCCACCTGGGGCGACGCGGCCACGGCCGTCGCGGCGGCCAGGATCGCGATGCAGGCAATCAGTACACGCACGTTCATGACGCCACCTCCAGGCGTAGCTTTGTCTCGCTTCGGACAACACGCGCAAGCAGAGAATGTTCCGGGGGCCGTTGGGAACCGCTGTCATCGCGAGGTTCCCCAGCGCCGCGAGGGGGCCGACGCCAAAGCCGCGAGCAGCCTGGCAAGGCTGCGTGGCGGGATCTCGTCAACATCGACGGGATTGTTTCGTCGCTTCGCTCCTCGCAATGACGGCAGGGGGAACGGGACTCCTTCGGCCCCTTCGGGGCCTCGCAGTGACAGCCAATCCTCTGCGGCGGGCGGTGAATTGGCATTAGAACAGGAACCGGAACCGCATCTGCAGCTGGGTGGCCGTGCCCCGCGAGCCGTCCTCGTTGACGCGCCGGCCCCAGATGTACTCGATGCCGGCATCCACGCTCTTGACCGGCGACCACAACGCGTTGAAGCTGACTCGGTCGGTCGTCTTGTACGACGTTCCCTCCATGAAGGAGAGGTTGTCGACGTTGACGCGGCCCCAGATGAGCGAGCTCCGGAAGTCGTTGATGGCGAGGTGCAGGGGGTTCGGGAAGTTCTCCCAGTGGTGCTCGTACGCCGCGTAGTACCCCCACGCCGTCAGAGCGTGGAGACTCCCGTCGGGGCCGAAGACGGCATCCAAGCCGCAGTTGCACGAGTTGAGGTCGTTGATGTAACGCGCGATCCCCTTGCCGCCGTTGAACTGGAAGATGAAGCGGTCGTTCTTGCTCCAACCCTTGCCGCCAACGGCGAGCACGCCGCTCGCCGACACACCCCAGGCTGGAGCGCTATGGACCACGTTGGGGTCGGCGTTGGACTGCGCGCGAACCTCGCGGAGGACGAGGGCGCCCTGCAAGTGGCCTTTGGGGAGCTTCTTCGTGATGCGGCCGATGAAGTCGGGGATCTGGTTGACGGCCGCACCTCCCGTGACCGATGCCGTCGGGTACTCGAGGGCCAGCGCAAGGCGGAGGTCCTTGGGAAGCGGAAGCAGGTAGCGGACCTGCGCCTGTCGGACGACGTTCTCGGCGTTGACACCCTCGAAGTCGATGTCCTCGTGGTCGGCATAGGGATCCGAGAACGTCGACCAGGTCTGCCCGATGAGCATCCGGCTGTACTGCCCGTAGGCGTGGCGGAGGCGGAACGCGCCGTTGTCGCCGTTGAAGTCGCCCTCGATGAAGGCGCGCATCTCGCCGACCTCGGTGGGCGAACGCACGTCGAAGTTGAATTTGCTCGGCCTCGCCCCGAGCGAGAGCCGCGGACCCTGGCCGGCCTGCTCCATCCCCTCTGCCGGGATCGACCACGTCAGGAACTGGGTGTCCGAGCCAAGGGGGGAGAACGTCTGGACGAGGCTGGTCCAGACCAGGCCGCCGATCTTCATCGCCGCGTCGGTTCCGGGGATCTTGAACGAGCCCGGGAAGTTCCCGGCGGAGACCACGTCGAGCAGCTCCGGCTTGTCCTGGAGGGAGCCCTCGATCTTCTTCAGGCGGGCGTCGATCTCGCTCTTGCTCGCGGCGGCGGCGGCGACCTGCTGCGCCTCCACCTCCTGCAGGCGCTTGTTGAGCGCGTCGAGCGACTGCTGCATCCCATCGAGCTGCTTCTTCAGCTCCTCGTTCTTCCCCGCCTGCTCCTCGATCAGCTTCTGCTGGGCTTCGATCTGCGCCTTCTGCTCCTCGATGAGCTTCTGCAGCTCCTTGACGGTCGGCGGCCGCGTCTTCGGTTTCTTGGTGGTCTTTGCGCTCGACTGGGCCTTCGGCGCGTCCGCGGCGGTCGGCGGTGCCTGCTGCGCGAGGCACGGCGTTGCCAGCGCGGCCAACGCCGCGGTGAGCATGGCGGCGCGCCAGGAACCGCTCAGTCGCTCCAGCAAGGGCATCGGACTCTCCCCGCTACTTCTCGTGATCTTCGCTGTTTCACATCAAGCGGAATCTCACGCCGCACAGCATATCAAGTATTCGCGGTCCGACGCACGTGACGGGCAGGCACACCACGGAGAGCGGGAAAGAGGGGCGGACATTCCCGCCCGGCTGCGTCAGCACGCCGCGTTCACCCCTTTTGCGCGCTCTCCCGGTGCTTCTCGAGCTGTTCCCGGGCCTGCTGGATGTGGTTCTTCAGGATGTGCCGGCGCTGCGCGAAGCTGAGCGTCACGAACATCCTGTTCGCTCGTTGCTGCAGGCTGTCGAGCGCCGACAGCAGATCGTCGATGCTCTCGCCGGGGCCCCGACGCTCGAGCTCGGTCTCGAGGAGCTTTAGCTCGCCGTAGAGCTTGAAGAGGTGGTGCTGCATCCACCATTGATAGATCTGCGGCAGGATGCGCGCGAGGGGGTATGCGACCGCGAGCAGGGGTATCAGCACGATGAGCAGGCGCTCCGTCATGCCGCTGAGCCAGAAGGGGAGGTAGCGGTAGAGGAACGGCCGGCCCGACCTGTAGTAGTGGCGGGCCTGGTCGCTCAACGGCAGGTCGATCGCCTCCGGAGCGGGGAACCGCCCGGCCCTCTGAAAGATCCCGGGTCCGCCGTGGACCTCAAAGGCGGCTTCCAGGAGGATGTACTGCAGCGCCGGATGGAGTTCCTTGCGCACCGCCAGGCTCCCCTGGACCGCGAGCAGCGTCACGTCCGCGGGCGGAACGTTCCTCGCCAGGTCGACCACACCGGTGGGGAGCCCGAGCTTGTTAAGGTAGGGGAAGAGGGCAACGTACGCGTCCGCGCGGGGGTAGGTCGCGAGCACGATGCCATCGGTGGTCAGCAGCCGCTGAACCGCCGGGGACGGCCACGATGTCAGCATGATGGCGGCGTCGATCTCGCCCCGCAGCAGCGCCTCCGCGGCCTGCTCCGGCGAAAGGCCGAGCAGTTCGGCGCGTGTCTCGTCGACGCCGTTGAGTGCGAGGAGGCGATGGGCTAACGCCCGGGTCCCGCTGCCCTCCGGGCCGATCGAGATGCGCTTGCCTTCCAGCGCTTTGGCCGTGGCAGCGTGCTGCTGGCCCCGGAAGAAGAGCCAGAGAGGCTCGAATGAGACAGTTCCGAGCGAGACGAGGCCGGGCGACTCCTCACTGCTGGTGATCCCGGCCTCGACGAATGCGACGCTCACACCCGAGCGGGGGTCGCGCAGCCTGGCGAGGTTCTCCACCGCACCCTCGGTGGGTAGCAGCCTGAGATCGAGACCTTCCCGGGCGAGGATGGCGCGATAGCGCGCCCCGAGCTCCTGGTTGGCGCCGCCCGCCGGGCCGGTGGCCATAACCAACGTGCGCGGCGGGAGCATGCCCCCGTAGGCGATGACCATCCACACGGTGGCGGCCACGACGGCCACTGCGACGGCCGCCACGACCAGGGCGAGCCTGCCCCGGCGGCGGGGCCCCTGTGGTCTGCTTGCGGTTGGCATCCTCGTCGTTGATAGCTCAGCCCCCGAGCCGTGTCAATTGGCCTTTGGTCCAAGTGAAGAGATCGGTGAGGGTTCACGGGGCGCAGAATGAGAGGCTGCTCGACGCTGTGGTGCAGCGCGGAGCGGTCCAACCCCACCGTGAGGCCGATCGTGGCCCCGCCGCGGCCTCGGTGCAACGAAGAGAGCGGCCAGCGCTATCGAGCGGCGCTCCCTAGCTGCACCTCGTCACTGAGAACACGCAGGCCTGCCAGGGCGGCGCGTCCAGGTACAGCCCGTGTGCCTGCAAATCGCTCCCGTCCCGGTCGTAGGTTGCGTCGCCGAGCAGGTCTTTGAGCCGCCATTGTCCGTTGGCGAGTTCCGGGAACGGCAGCCGGACGTAGCACTGGCTCTGGTTGGGAGCGTAGTTGATCGTCACCAGCAGGCGGTCTGCGCCGGGCCCTTGCCAGGCAAAGGCCAGGAAACAATCCCAGGTCCAGTTGCCGTCCCAGGCGGCTTGGCACTCGAGCAGCTGCCACTGGCCCTCGCGGACGCCGGGCTCGCGCAGCACGCCGAGCAGCCGTTCGTAGAACTGCTGCAGTCTCCGGTCGGTCGGCTCCTCCGGAGCCCGGCCGAGGTGGGGGGAGATCCGCTTCATCCGCCCCTCGAACTGTCCCTGATGGAAGAAGCGCAGTCCCGGGGACAGGAAGGTGATGACCGCTGCGGCTTCATGCACGTCTGCAGGGAACGTCGCGGCGGCTCTGGGCTCGTCGTGGTTCTCCATGAAACGGGCGAGCCTGTTCTGGTAGTCGAGTCCCGCGTGGAAGTGCTCGCGCACCGGCCGCGCGTGTCCCTCGCGCAGCCGGTCGTAGAGCCGCTTGTCGTAGGCGTAGTCGAACCCCTGGTGCTGCAGCGTCCATTCCAGGTCCCAGTACACCTCGGCCATGAAGCAGAACCCTGGCGCGCGCTCGCGCACGCGCCGCGTCGCCGCCTCCCAGAACGGCTGGGACGGGATGCCCCAGGTCCGTTCGAAGATGTCCGGGAGCACAAGCATCGCCATGTCGCATCGCACCCCGTCGCACTGCCCCGCGATCCTTACGAGCTCCCCGATCATCGCCTCCTGCGTCGCCGGGTTGCCGTAGTTGAGCTGCAGGGTGTCCGGCCAACCGTCAAAGTACGGGTCTCGGCCGTAGGCGAGCAACAGCGGCCCGTTTTTCGTCTGCACTCGGCAGTAATTCTGAGGTGAGCGGGCCAAATCGGTCTCGCTGCCGTGGACGAAGAACTCCGGGTGCTCGTCAATCCACGGGTGATCCGGGGCCATGTGGTTCGGGACAAAGTCGAGCATCAGCTTCAGTCCGCGTTTCTGTATCCGTTGTCGCAAACGTGCGAGCGCCGCATCGCCGCCCAGACCGCGATGGACGGTGTAGTTTTGGATGGCGAACCCGGAGCCTGGTATGTCTTCGTCGCGCAGGTCCGGCAGCGTTTCTTCAAACTCGCGACGCCATTGGGGATTCGCTCGCGAGATCGCCTGCGCCGCAGGGCCGGTCTGCCAGACGCTCAGGAACCAGACCCAGTCGAAGCCCCTCTCGGCCAGGCGGTCAAGTTCGGCGTCCGGGATGTCGTCCAGCGTGGCCGGCCTCCCCAGGTGCCGTGACAGCTCCGTCAGCCAGACGCGGGTGTTGATCTGGTAGAGCGAGGGATAGCGAGGTGTGGACATGGCTCCCTCCTAATCCCCGGCCACCTGCTCGCGGACCAGGCGGGCTTGGAGCTTCTCCTTGGGGGTCTCAAGAGCGTCTTTGGCCGTCGTGCGTCCGAAGAGGTCGAGGAGGACCGCGACGAGGCCCGTCCAGCCCGTCTGGTGGTTGGCGCCGATGCCGGCCCCGATGTCGCCGTGGAAGTACTCGTAGAAGAGGATCAGATCGCGCCAGTGCGGGTCGTCCTGGAACTTGGCCGAGCCGCCGTGGACGGGCCGGTGACCGCTCGCGTCGCGCAGGAAGATGCTCGCGAGGCGCCGGGAGATCTCCTTCGCGACCTCGAAGAGGGTCATCCGGTTCCCGGAGCCGGTCGGGCACTCGACCTTGAAGTCGTCACCGTAGAAGCCGTAGAGATTCAGGAGCCCCCGCACGATCAACCCGTTGACCGGCATCCAGATCGGGCCGCGCCAGTTCGAGTTCCCCCCGAACATCCCGGTGTCGGAGTCGGCAGGGAGGTACTGAACGCGGAACTCCTGACCGCCCGTGTGGAAGACGAACGGGTTCTCGAGGTGGTAGCGCGAGAGGGCGCGGATGCCGTAGGGAGAGAGGAACTCTTTTTCGTCGAGAAGGTAGGAGAGGATGCGCTCGAGCTTTGTCTTGGTGAGGGGCGAGAGCAGCCGCCGTCCGGCGTAGCCGATGAACCCCTCCATGGTCGGTGCCACCTGGGCGAGCACCTCGGGGTGGCGCTTCCTGAACAACGCGATCAGCTCCATCAGCTTTGGGTGGCGCGTCAGCGAGTCCTGCTCGAACACCGTGCTCGCGCAGAGCGGCAGGAGCCCGACCATCGACCGCACCTTCAGTCGGAACGCCTCGCCGCCCGGTAAGCGGAGGACGTCGTAGTAGAAGCCGTCCTCCTCGTCCCACATGTCGTCCTGCTGCTCGCCGACCTTGTCCATGGCGTAGGAGATCCAGATGAAGTTCTCGAGGAACTTGAAGGCGACATCCTCGTAGGCCGGGTCGTGGTCGGCAAGGATGGTGGCCATCTCTACCATGCACTGGCTATAGAACGCCATCCAGGCCGTGCCGTCCGCCTGCTCGAGCGACCCGCCGGTGGGGAGCTGGGCGCTGCGGTCGAAGACGCCGATGTTGTCGAGGCCCAGGAACCCGCCGGCGAAGACGTTCCGTCCCTGCGGGTCTTTCCGGTTCACCCACCAGTTGAAGTTGAGCATGAGGCCCTGGAAGGAGCGCGCCAGGAAACCGAGATCCTCCCGGCCCAGGTTCTTCTCGAACTTGTAGAGGTACAGTGTCGCCCAGGCGTGCACCGGGGGGTTCACGTCGCTGAAGTTCCACTCGTACGCCGGCATCTGCCCGTTGGGGTGGCTGTAGAGGCTCCGGAGCATCAGCAGGAGTTGCTCCTTGGCGAAGTCGAAGTCCACGAGCGACAGCGTGATCGTGTGGAACGCCAGGTCCCAGGCCGCGTACCAGGGGTACTCCCACTTGTCGGGCATGGAGATGACGTCGCCGTTCAGCATGTGGAACCATTCGGCATTCCGGCTGCTGCGGCGCGTGCCGCCGACCATCGGGTGCGCCTGGTGCTCCTTCAGCCACCGATCCAGGTCGAAGTAGTAGTACTGCTTCGACCACAGCATCCCCGCGAGCGCCTGGCGGTGGACCCGGCGCTCGTCCTCGCCGAGCGAGCGGGGCGTGATCCGGTCGTAGAACTCGTCGGCGTCGAGGAGCCTCTGCCGGAGCACTTCCTTGAACGCCGCGCCGAACTTGCCGCCCGTCGCGCCTTTGGCGAGGCGGAGCTGGACGACCTCGCTGCCCCCTGCCGGCACCTCGAGGATGTAGCGCGCCGCGGCCTTCGTCCCGGTCTTCCCGGGGTTCACCGCGTCCCGCTCCCCGGAGATCACGTACCGGTGGAAGGCGTCCTTCACGTACGGCGTCGGGTTCGCCTGGCCCCAGAGCCTCTGGGCGTTCGACTCGTTCTCCGTGAACAGGAGCTCCGGGGCGCCGTCACACGAGAGCGTGTACTCGCCCAGCTCGGGATGGGAGGCCACGATCGCCCCGCCGGCCTCGCGCAGGATCGGTTTCGGGCCCTCGTCTCCCCACGACCAGGTGTTCCGGAACCACAGCGTCGGAAGCAGCTGCAGCCGGGCCGCCTCCTTCCCGCGGTTGTGGACCGAGACGCGGATCAGGATGTCGTCCGGACCCTCCTTGGCGTACTCGAGGAAGATGTCGAAGTACCGGTCGTCGGCGAAGATCCCGGTGTCGAGGAGCTCGTACTCGAGCTCCTGCTTCGTCCGCCCCCGGTTCGTCTCGAGCAGGTCCCGGTAGGGGAACTCGCGCTGCGGGTACTTGTAGAGGTACTTCATGTACGAGTGGGTCGGCGTCGAGTCGAGGTAGAAGTAGTAGTCCTTGACGTCCTCGCCGTGGTTCCCCTCGCTGTTGGTGAGGCCAAACGCGCGCTCCTTGAGAATGGGGTCCCGCTCGTTCCAGAGGGCGAGGGCGAAGCACAGGCGCTGCTGGTCGTCCGAGATCCCGCCGAGGCCGTCCTCACCCCACCTGTAGGCCCGGGAGCGGGACTGGTCGTGCGAGAAGTAGTCCCAGGCGTTGCCGTCCTCGCTGTAGTCCTCGCGGACCGTCCCCCACTGCCGTTCCGAGAGGTACGGGCCCCACTTCTTCCAGGGGATGCCCGCCTCGCGGGCGTCGTTCAGGCGCTTCTGCTCGGTGGTGTCCACGATTCCCGTGTCGGCCGCTTTCTTGCTTGTCATTGGTCTGTCCCTTCTCTTCCGCTGCGATGTTGGTTCCCTGCCGGCCCGGCGGCGGCGCACAACCGCTTCATAGGGGTAACTGGGCGGTGCTTTTCAAGACGTTGAATCTCGGCGCTCACGCGCCAACTCCAGTGTTCTTCAGCTTTCGGCGCAACAGCCCGGACCGATCAGTGTCGAAGTGGTAGATCTTGGCGACCTCGACTTTCAGCGCGAGGGCGTTGCAGACGAGGATTGCCAGGAGCGTGCCGATCACCGGACCGACCCAGTAGATCCACCAGCCGTGCCACTGTCCGGAGATGAGCGCCGGCCCGAAGCTGCGGGCCGGGTTGCAGCTCGTGCCCGATATCGGCGCCTCCCAGTAGGACATGACCGCGAAGAGAACCGGGATCATCAACGGCGTGAACCTCCGGAGCTGCCGGAACCCGATGAACACGCACAGCAACGTGATCAGGCAGAACGTCGTGACGATCTCGCCCAAAAGGACGGTTCGCAAGGGATAGGTCTGGCCCGGCAGGGTGGCGCCGAACGCGACGCTCCGGCCCATCGCACCCCAGGCGAGGAGCGGCACGCAGGCGAGGACCGCGCCGCTCATCTGGCCGAGCACGTAGACCACGGCGGTTCTCGCGTCGAGCTTGCCCACCAGGTAGAACCCGAGGGTCACGCACGGGTTGATATGGGCTCCGCTTTCCTTGCCGACGGCGGAGAGAGAGATTAGCGCCCCGAACATGCCAAACACGAAGCCGGTGATGCGCCGTCGCGTCCCCTCATTCAAAATGACCCACGCGATGGGACTGTGCGCGCCGAACATGAAGATGACCAGCGAGAGGCCGCTCAGGAGGAGCAGGCCCGTGCCTATCAGCTCGGACAGGAAGAGGCGCCAGGGAAAGCGCCATTGGTCATGCTCTTTCCCAGAATCGGGCATGCGAACCCCCTGAGCGGGTGTCATTGTTTCACCAGTGCGGAGACCGGTCAATTAGCCTTTGGTCCAATACGGGGACCGCGCGCGGACCGGAAGGCCCGGCCCGATTCGGGGTGGACGCGTATCCCGGCAGGGGTGGTGGTTTCGCGCCGTCGGCGCCGGGAGATGACCAGGTACACTGCTCGGGTGCACCTCGAGTTGGCTGCAACCTTTCGGCGTCCCTGCGTTGGCAAAGGACGGACGTCGTGAGCGGAGGTTCCCGATGACCCGTGCCCGTGTGCCTTTGGTGGTCGCCCTGACCCTTGCGTGCGTCGCTCAGGCCCTGGCGGCTGCCGGAGGCGATGCCCCGGCCCAATCGGTGCCTGTGTACGTGGGCACCTACGCCGGCGGCGGCAGCCGTGGGATCTACCGCTTCGAGTTCGATCCCTCCTCGGGCGCCGCGACTGCGCCGGTCCTCGCGGCCGAGTCGGAGAACCCGTCGTTCCTAGCCGTGCACCCGAACGGGCGTGTGCTGTACGCCGTCAACGAGGTCGTGAGCTTTGGCGGCGCGCCGACCGGCGCCGTGAGCGCCTTCGTGATCGACCCGGCGAGCGGAAAGCTCACGCGGCTCGACCAGCAACCATCGGGCGGAGCCGACCCGTGCTACCTCGCCGTGGACAGGGCGGGGCGGAACGTCCTGGTGGCGAACTACACCGCGGGTACCGTGGCCGTCCTGCCGCTCGCCGCCGACGGCCGCTTGCGGCCCCCGTCCACCGTTCGCCAGCAGGCGGGGACGGGACCGAACAGGGCACGCCAGGAAGGGCCGCACGCCCACGAGATCGTTCTCGACGCGGCGGAGGCCTTCGCGTTCGCGGCCGATCTTGGGGCCGACCGGATCTTCGTCTACCGGTATGGTGCCGCGTCGGGTACCCTCGAACCGAACGACCCCAAGGCGGCCGTTCTCGAACCCGGCTCGGGGCCGCGACACCTGGCGTGGAACCCGTCGGGGAGAATCGCGTACGTGATCAACGAGCTCGGCTCCACGGTGACGGCGTTCCGCTACGACGCCGGCCGCGGCACTCTCGATGCGTTCCAGACGGTCACGACGCTGCCTGCCGGCTTCTCGGGTCCGAACAAGGCGGCGGAGGTCGCGGTCTCGGCGGACGGCCGATTCCTGTACGCCTCAAATCGCGGGGATGACAGCCTCGCCGTCTTCTCGATCGATGCCGCCTCGGGCACGCTTGCCGTCTCAGGCCGCGTCCCCGCCGGAGGCCGGGCGCCCCGGCACTTCGCGATCGATGCCTCGGGCCGCTTCCTCCTGGTCGCGAACCAGGAGTCCGACTCGATCACGTTCTTCCGCCTCGATCCCGCGACCGGCCGCCCGAGCCCCATCGGCCGGCCGCTGGCGGTCTCCAAGCCGGTGTGCGTCCTGCTTGCCGCCTCTCCCCGTTGAGGGGTACCGCGAGATCACACCTCGGCGAACTGGACCACGATCTTGATGTCCTCCGGGTCCCGTTGCAGGGCGCGCGCTGGCCGCAGACGGAGCACAAGAAGAGGCGGGCCGCACCCGGTTGGAACGGGTGCGGCCCGGTGGGTCGAATCAGCGTTTCATTCAGCGCGGTGGCAGCACTACCCTGCGGCCGACCGCAGATTGATATCGGGTTGATAGACGTTACTTCGACCCGCCGCTCTCCTTCAGCTTCGCGAAGACTTCATCCATGTTGAAGCTGCCCGCCTTCTGCCGCTGCGGGTAGTCCTTGAAGGTCATCAGGAACTGGCCCACGTAGCCCTGCGCGGGGACCAACAGGAAGGCGTGATCCAGCAGCCAGTCGTAGTAGGTGTTCGAGGTGATATCTGCCCGCTCGTACGGGTCCGTGCGGAGGTTGAAGATCTTCGGAATCCGCAAGGTGGTGAACGGGTTCGACCAGATAAGCATCGTTCCGGGGGCCCGCTGCTCCATGAACACAAGCTTCCAGTTGTCATAGCGCAGGCCGGTCAGTTGCTGGTCGTCGTTGATGTACAGGAACGATTCCCGCGGGCTCTTCTCGACTTGGCCGGTCAGGTAGGGGACGAGGTTGTAGCCGTCGAGGTGGACCTTGTAGGTCATGCCACCAACCGCGTAGCCCTTGAGCAGCTTGTCCTTCACCTGCGTGTCGCCGGCGATGGCCAGAAGGGTCGGCAGCCAGTCGAGGTGAGCGACGATCTCGTTGGACACCTGGCCCGGCTTGATATGACCCGGCCAGCGGACCATGGCCGGCACCCGGTAGGCCCCCTCCCAGTTCGAGTTTTTCTCGCTGCGGAACGGCGTCATCGCTCCGTCCGGCCAGCTGTTCATGTGCGGACCGTTGTCGGTCGAGTACATGACGAAGGTGTTGTCCACGATGCCCAGGTCATCCAGCACCTTGAGGACCTGGCCGACGTTCTTGTCGTGGTCGATCATGGTGTCGTGGTACGGGCTCTGCCCGCGCCCCGCCTGGCCGATGCTCTCCGCCTTGGTGTGGGTGCGGAAGTGCATGTGGGAGAAGTTCACCCAGACAAAGGCTGGCTTGCCGGCCTTGTTTTGCCGCTGGATGAAGTCCACGGCCCGGTTGGCGACGTCATCGTCGATCGTCTCCATCCGCTTCTTGGTCAGGGGACCGGTGTCCGTGCACACCTGCTTGCCGACCTTGCCGAAGCGCGGATCCACAGTCGGGTCGTCCGTGGCCGAGGCCTTGCAGTCCAGCACCCCGCGCGGTCCGAACTTCGCGCGGAAGGCGGGGTCCTTCGGATAGTCCGGCAGTTCCGGCTCTTCCTCGGCGTTCAGGTGGTACAGGTTGCCGTAGAACTCGTCGAAGCCGTGTGCGGTGGGCAGGTACTCGTTACGGTCGCCCAGATGGTTCTTGCCGAACTGGCCGGTAGCATAGCCTTGCGCTTTCAACAGCTCGGCAATCGTCGGGTCTTCCTTTTGCAACCCTACCGTGGCGCCCGGCATACCGACCTTGGTCAGGCCGGTGCGCAAGCCGGACTGGCCGGTGATGAACGAGGCCCGGCCGGCGGTGCAGCTCTGCTCGGCATAGTAGTCGGTGAAGATCATGCCTTCCTTCGCGACGCGGTCGATGTTGGGCGTGCGAAAGCCCATCAGCCCAAAGGTATAGGCACTGATATCGGACTGGCCTATATCATCGCCCCAGATGATGACGATGTTGGGTTTTTTCTGCTGTGCGGATGCCGGCCCTGCGACCAGTCCCAGCGCAACAACCAAAACGAACAACATGAAACAGAATCTCGTGGTGTGCTTCATTCTGCGCCTCCTTTGTCCTTCCGTCTTTCCAACTGAACCAGAGTCCCTCTGAGCTCATCCCAGACCTCGCGGAATGCGTATCGGTTTGCTCCTTGACCCCCTTTCGCTGAATGCTGATCACTGGTGGCTTTCCCCGCGACACCGGTGGTTCTTGGTCGCTTCCATCACCGTTTCGTTGAGCCGCCTTTGCCTTCACACGTCTTCGGGATCTTCTACCTCGATCCAATACGCGCGTCCGAACAGCACGAACGTGTCATTCGGCGCCTCAGGGGAGGAAAAGTGCCTTTGGCGTGAGCTTCAACGCGCTGAGTTTTGCCCGGCACGTCCCGAAGTTGCCGAGGTTATGCACCGGCGCGCCAGCGAGCGCGGCGGCGAGGAGGTTCAGTTTGTATTTGGTTTTCATGGCTGCATCCTCCTTGCGAGTCATTTCATTTCGGGAACAGCAGCGTGACGACGAGCCTGAGGCCCAAGCCGTGCGGGCTGCTGTCCGGCCCGTCGGCCCAAGAGCGCACGCCGCCACCCACACTGATCAACTGGTTGGAGATCTTTATGACCTTCGACACGAACAGGTTGATTGGCACGGTCCACTGCTTGTTCTCCCAGTCGTAGGTGCTCTCGGTGTTAGCAGCATAGGTCCAGGCCGTGGGCGTGGTGTACGAAACAAAGGGCTGCAGGAAGGTCGTGCTGATATCCGCCCGCGCGCTGTCGCCGGCAAACGACCAGATGTGGTTTGCCAACGCGCCGTAGGTCCAGCCATGTTCCTGCTTGAGCAGGACCGCGGTCGGCCCCGCGCCCCACTTTTGGGCGCTCAGCAGGTCGTCGGTGCCGGTGGGCAACAGGAACACCGGTCCCGCGCCCCAGATCCAGCCGCCGGCCGTTGGCGCCTTGGGTGAGAAGAAAACGCTCTGCACGATGTCCCCGATGCCGGACTGACTACCGGCGCCGAGATAGATATCCTGCTGAGACATCACCGGCAGGATGGTCCGCGAGATCAGGTTCCAGTTGGAGTTCAAGGTGATCGGCACCACCGGCTGGATGTTGAGAAGCCACCGCTCGCCGCCTTTGGTGGGTCCGATCTTCTCGTCGTAATTGAGCTGGAGCGGCACGCTGATGAGCGCCGCAACGGGGTTGGAGAGTTTCTTGGCGAGATCAGCGGCGCTGTCCTCGGCGTGCGCCTGCGTGGCGAGTACGCCCATGGCCACCGCGCCAACGAGCGCGGCGGCGATGAGGGTCCTTGTTTTCATGATTGTTTTCCTTTCATCTATTTACTTGCGGTTCACTGTTTCAAATCCAATTCCTTGAGTTTCTTCGCCGCCGTGCCGAACGGGCCCAGCTGAAACACAGCCGCGCCTGCGGGCGAGAAGGTGAACGGCGCAAACGGCTCGGTCAGCATCTGGTCGAGGTATGCTGTGGGCGCGACGCCGGTGCTGACGTGCGGGTTGAAGTGCTCACCCGCATACTTCGGAACGTACGTCGCGACGTAGTCGATCATGATCGCGTCGAGAGCGGGATCGTCGTGCGGGGCGGTGAACGCGCCGATGGGGCCGCGTTTCACCATGAACGGTTCCACAGCGGCAATGATGTCCGCTTGCAGCTTGACCAGTTCCGGCGTCGGCCTCGCGCAAATGCCGGCGACGCCCGCCGCGCCGCCCGGGGCGTAGTAGTACTTGAAGGCCTCCAGCCTCATCGCGTTGACGTTGGCGGCAGCGAGCACCTTGCCGGCGGCGGTATAGACTTGGTCGAGGTCCGCCGTGCGAACGAAACACTGGAGCATCGTGATGTGCGGACGGTGCGCGGCATCCAGGGCGAAGCCTTTCGGGAAGACCGCAAGCAGTCGGGCGTTGTTGGCTTGGCAATGCTTGAGCATCGTGGCGTCCGGCTCCAGCAGGATGTCAATGGCCGTGACCGGGGTCTGCTCGAAAGGGAAGACCTGCTTCCAGTCGCTCTTCATGCTGACGACGGTCCAGCCATCCTTCTTCGTTTGCTCGTAGAGCGCCTGCGTGAAGGCACCGAGCTTGGGGGTGGGCAATTCCAGGGCCGGTCCGTAGGCGTATTCGCGCGCGGCATCATCGTGCAGCACCAGCATCGCGAAACGCGCGCCGCTCCCGCCCTGCGTGTACTCCAACATCTCCTTGTCGCCATCAGAATTGCCGAAGGCGGCGATGGGGCGGCGGCCAATGTGCTGGTTGATGGCGACCGGCTTGCCGCCTTTGTCGTCATTGAAGTTCAGCTCCGGCAGACGCACGAGGACGGGCTTGCCGTCACGCATCTCGAACTTCGTCTGGATGCTGCTGCCGATGACCTGTTCCGGCGGGATGCCGTAGACCTGTTCCGTCCACGGGCGCATGAACTCGATGCCGCCGCCGGAGACGATGAAGGTCTTGAATCCGTTCGCGCGCAGGTAGGCGAGCACCTCGAGCATCGGCTGATAGACCATTTCGGTGTAGAGCTTGCCGGTCTTCGGGTGTCTCGCGATGGCGATCCAGTCCTTGACGATCTGCTCGAATTCCGCCGTCGTCATGCCCGTGTGCGTGGCCATGAAGAGATCCAGGATCGCTTGGTCGCCGCCGGCGAGCGCGGCATTCAAGTCACCCTTGAGGATTGAAGCGAACGGTTCCTTGGTTTTCCACTCGGGATGCTGCGGAGCGAGCGCCTTGACGCGGTCGAACGCGAAAACCGCCTGCACGGGCACCGGCTGTTCGCACCAGAGCGTGCCGTCGTTGTCGAAGACCGCGATGCGCTCGGCGGGCGGGACGAAGTCGGAAGAGCCTTGCTTCGTCACCTTCGCGACGAATTCGAAGATTGCCTTCTTCGCCGATCCGTCATTCCACGAGGACAAGGGGCCGGTCTGGGCCATGGCCGGCGAAACCGCCACCAAGACCGCTGTAACCGCGACCAACAGTGCGGGGACCCACGCGTCTCTTTTCATCGTCTTCCTCTCTTAACTTGTTCCAACGGAATCGAAAATGCGCCTACCCCCTATTCCCAATATCTGGCGTGCAGGTGGGTTCACAGAGCACCGTTCAGAGGACTCCCTCGGCTCGGAGAGCAAAAGGCAAAGGATACCCGCAAAGTTGTGCGGGTTTCACGCATTGAGCGTACGCCGTTGCGCAACGCCTGGCTATTGGCCTTTGGTCCATTGCAGGGTGCTGGGGGTGGGAGGCAGTACCGGCGCGGCACGCGCTGGCCGCAGACGGCGCGCAGAGCACGAGTAGACTGCTTGACGCGAGAAGAGGACGACTGGCGCTGGAACGCAGGTCCGCCGAATCCTCTCACGATCACTGCATTCTTTCCCGCAACTCGACCAGCACCTGGTCGTACTTGTCCAGACGGATGAAGCCCATGCGCGGGTACTCGAGATCGAGGATGACGAACACGCTGATGCCCATGATGACGGCGAACCCCAAGATGTGGATCCAGCTCCGGTACTTGCCCTCGGCCATGCCGTACCCTGCCAGCAGCGAACACCCGATACCCAGGACGAACAGAAGGGCATAAAGGATCAGGGGAGGATGGGTGCGGGCGGCCATGGTCCGCGTGGTCGTGATGTCGATCATGGCGTTGAGCGACGGCGGCAGCAGCTTGGCGGCGTCCACGTGAGCGCCGGGGTCACG
>Ga0315281_10003485_pt1 | contig 23002 bp, 16 predicted proteins | sample YL17G07_0_MG_FD_204540 | JGI IMG/M metagenome (GOLD analysis project Ga0315281, IMG submission 204540) | Sediment microbial communities from Yellowstone Lake, YNP, Wyoming, USA - YL17G07_0 | ecosystem: Environmental > Aquatic > Freshwater > Lake > Sediment | place: USA: Wyoming | collected... | reverse complement strand
AAAACTCTTGTTCTGTCCTTCTTAAGCATATCAATTATTTCTTTTGTTGAAAGCACATTTTTATCTCTAAATAATAAAAGTCTTTCAGTAAGACGTTTTCTCTTTATTAAAATTAGTTCTTTTTTAAGAGCCTCATTTACAACCTTACTACGTTTGCCGGGTGGAACTAACCGCTCAAATTCCTTTCTAATGTCTTCGCTGATCATAAAATTAACTTTTTTTGCAGTTTTTATCATTCTAATTCCCTTTAAAAGGTGTAATAATTATACACCTTAATTTTACCTAACTGATGTTTACTTGTCAATTTCTCAAATTGCATCAAAATCTAAAACAGGAATACCAGAAGAAACGAGGAAAAGGGGACAGGCTACTTTTCTCATTCCTTTCCTGTGGGTGGGGGTCATATGGGTCAAGGGTCAGTATATGCTGGGATCTTGCACTATCCCTTTTCCCTTCTCCCTTTTACTCAAAACTCTGAACTCCAATTAACCCTTTTTTCACTTTTATCGTATTTTTAATACCTTTTATACCTATTGAGGCAACCCTATAAAACCCATGGTCTGAAAATGTTTATCAAAACTAAATGCCTTTTTTATCTTTTGTTTTTTCATAATTACAAAACTGACAGCATCTGTATAACTGAAATCCTGATCCATATATTTCTTCAATATTTCCTCTGCCTCTTTCTCTATATTGGAAGTTGAATAAACCCGGGTAACCCTCGGACTGCCATTAATTTTGTCAAGAAAATCAATTGCGGCATTATGTCCAAGTCCTCTTAATATAAGGATATACGACTCAGCGACAACAAGATTGCTTGTTATAAGTTCCTTGGATTCTGCAGCAGTGAAGGGAAAAGAGAGGGAGCATCTTTATGGTGGGCATCGTCTCCATCAGCAAGAGAAATCCATGCACCTGTGTCAATAAATATACTCTCCTGATACATTATCTCTTTTTTCTTCTTGCATGGTCAGATACATATTGTGCAAGGTAGATATCATGTTTTTCGGATATATCTCCTTTACCTGATCTTCCAAGTCCAATAATACCAAGGGCTGGGTCTTCCTCAATAGGCAAATTATTCAGATAGTTATTGAGACTAAGACGTATTATTTCTGCTTTTGAAGTCCCTTTTTTTCTGGCGATATTTTTAAGTAGTAGTTCTTGTTTAGGTTCAATATAAATCTGCATGGTTTTTTTCTTTAATGTTTTCATAATTTCAATATACATCAATTATTTTGATATATATCAATAGTAACAGTATACATCAAATGATATAATTTTTAGATAATATCTTGTTGTGGCCACAATGATACGGTTAGATAACACATTCAAGACTTAATACATATGACCTTATAATCCTAATTTTTCTTTTACTGCCTTCTCAAAAAAATCTTCAAGAGCGGTAATGCAGGCTCTGTCTCTATAGATAAAATTTTTTTTCTCAGCGATTTTAGTGGCTATCTGTTGTCGCCAATCTGAATCTCTTCCAAGCCTTACTGCGAAGTCAACATACTCATCAATTGATGAAGAAATAGTTTCAGTCATTCCCATCATAGTGAGGATACCTGCACAATGACGCTGACGCATCAGGTTGCCGGGAAGAGTGACTATAGGGAGATTACATGCTATTGCTTCGAACGTTGAATTGTTTGCAGACCAACCTATTGTATCGAGAAAAACATCTGCTACACAATTCAATGCATGATACTTTTCTTGGCTGAGGCGCGGTAATATTACAATATAGTCATCAGCATTTAAATTATATTGACTAAATGTCCTCCTGAGCCGCTCATGAAACTGTTCGGTCACCAAATAACGGAAGTCAGAGATGAATACAAACTGGCAATCAGGATTCTCTCGGGCGATATGAGGATATATGAAATCATATTGGGGCAGATGCGTAAACAGAGCATGACTGCAAAGATAAACAACAGATCCTGACCGAAGACCAAAAGTTTCATGGTTTGGTTCTATAAAAGGAACATCAAATGGAATGTAAGAAAACCCTAAATTAGGTAAACGGATCAGCCTTTCGGTATAATGCTCATCACCATCTATAGGCTCCATCAATTCACTGCTGAGATAATAATCTATGGTCGGAAGACCTGTTGTGTCTGGATGCCCTAACGCGACGCACTGTACAGGAGCTAACCGTAGTGAAGCAAGACGTAGAGTCATCGGATCCATGCCAATTTTAGGATAAATAAGTGCATGAAGATTATCGTCTTGAACGATGCGGCACAACTCTTCGAAGGAATATATGTCTTCAACAAACCGATAACATTGCTTTCTCGCAGTCTCGGTCACATGGTCTTTCTTCCTCCCCGTGTAATATCCATAAAGATGGAATCGTTCTTTATTCATGTTTTCCAGCCATCCCCTCATGGGTATCTTCCAGACAGAATGCCAATAGAAAAATCTTGATATTATGCCAATACGGAATGGTTTATCTGATGAATAAGGAGGCATAAAGGGACGTCTATCAAAATGAGGATATCGGGAAGCCATGATATTGCATACCATATCCCCGTAAATCTTCTGTAATTCTCTGTCGTTGAGACCCTGACATGTGAGATAAAATGGCTGACGACTCCCGACTGCTTCTGATACCCCCTCAACATCTTTTGCAATTGAATGAGAAATGATATTTTTTATTGTAATCAGCTCATTGTAATAACATTGACGCGAAATTTGAATATTTGCTTCATCTGCATAGAGCAGAGGAAGTTGTGCCATGCACTTCGCCCACTGAGCTTTTAGTGAACCTGGATTTAATCTAACAGCCTCATCTAATACAGTTAATGCTTCCTCTTGATTACCGCTGGTATGCAAGGCCATACCCAAATTAATATAGGCATCATGAAAGTTCGAATCTATCTGCAAAGCTTTGCGATAGTATTCTATAGCCAGATCAATTTTTTGCTTTTCTGCAAAGACTGCTCCAAGGTTGTTATAAGGTTCCGCTGAAAGAGGATCGATCTCTATAGCTTTTTGATAATACGATATTGCCTTATCGAACTGTCCCCTTTCTTGGAAGACAATCCCGAGGCTCGTGTATGCATTTGCAAAGGCAGGATTGATTTGTACAGCTTTTTCAAAACTGCATATCGCTTTATTAAGATATCCTTGAGCATAGTAAACAGTCCCGAGACCATAGTAAGGATCTGCAAAGTTTAAATTATACTCTATTGCTTTTTGATAATAGAATGTTGCTTCACTAACCTTTCCTTTCTCTTGAAGTATACAGCCAAGATTATAATAGGCTGGAGCTATATCCGGATCAAGCTGTAAAGCCTTCTCAAAATATGTTGTCGCTTCAGCAAGTTCTTTCTGCATATAGAGGACTGTCCCGAGGTTATAAAATGCCATCGCAAAATTCGGAGTAATTTGCAGAGCTTTTCGAAAGTTGCAGATTGCTTCCTTAAGACTTCCCTCTTCTTTAAGGACTAAACCGAGGTTATTATATGCTTCAGAAAAGGTCGGATTTATCGTAAGCGCACTATGATACGATTTTATAGCCTGGTCATACTGTTTATTCTTGTGAAAAGCATTTCCTAAATTAAAATATGCTTCGGCATAATCTCCTCTTAACTGTATTGCTTTTTGATAACACGCAATCGCGTCATCGAATTGACTTTTTTCTTGAAAAGCGATTCCGAGATTATTATAAGCCTCGATGATGTGCGGATTACGTTGTAGCGCCTTTTGATAGCAGGCTATAGCATCACCAAATTGTTTTTTGTCTTTATACGCATTTCCCAGGTTATAGTATGCGTCTGCAAGTTCAGGATTGAGCTCAACTGCTTTCTGAAAATGCCCAACTGCTTCATCAAGTTCTCCCCTTTCCTGAAGAATCAGCCCAAGATTGTTATGGAGCTGAGCGCTGTCTGGCTTTAATGAAAGTGCTTTTCTGAGATATTCCTTTGCAGCTTCATACTCCCCGCCTCTATACGCTATTTCCCCGAGTAACAATAACGCTTTAATATTTTCCGGGTGCATATGAATAATTTTTTTGCATATTACTTCAGCCTTCTTTGAGTCACCGGAAAGATAATATTGATATGCTAAATGTATATTATTCGACATATGATACTATTATTACGTGCTCGTTTTTGGCAATACGCTCTAAGGTTTTTTGAGTTTCATTACTTTTGAAATCAGGACACTTTATTTTAAGTTTAGTTTCAAAAAATTATCACTTTTAACTGTTTTCAGTTCAGCTGAAATTCTGTCTATTACTGACTTCCAATCACCGTAGGAAGGTTGGCGAAAGAGCTTCATAGTCGGATACCAAGGGCTATCTTCACGATTAAGCATCCACCGCCAGTCAGGTGAAAATGGCAATAACGTCCACACGGATTTTCCCATTGCACCGGCTAAATGAGCTACTGCTGTATCTGCAGAAATAACTAAATCAAGATTTTGAATTAATGCGGCTGTATCTAAAAAGTCCTTAATCTCATCGGTGAAATCGACCAATTTCAAGCCCCGTGGAGGATCCTTTGCTTGTTTTGTAGCCTCGCCTTTTTGTAAAGTGTAAAATGAAATATTGCTCAGTCCTGCAAAAGGTGAAAATATTTCCAGTGAAAAAGATCGATTGCGGTCATTGATATGCGAAGGTCTTCCAGCCCATACTAATCCAATTTTGAATTTAGCAGAATGCTGATTTTGTATTTTCTCTTTCCAATTGATGACTGATAAAGGATCTACAGCTATATAAGGTATTTCTATAGGGATACTTTCAAGTGTCGTCTCAAATATAAGAGGTAACCTTAAGAGCGGACAATGCAGATCAAACATGGGAAAGGGATCACCGTACGGTATAACTTTGTCTATCCCTTTAACAGTTTGTATTATTCGAGATAGTTCTTTCTGGCATCCAACAATAATTTTTGCTCCGAGCTGTGCAACTAATGTGGCATAACGAATGAATTGTATGGTATCTCCCAAGCCCTGCTCGGCGTGAAGTAAAACCGTGCGCCCTTTTATATTTGATCCATCCCATAAAGGCTGAGTAATGTTATTAAGATAATGATCCTGAAATTTCCAGCGCCACTCATATTCTTTCCATCCTTCCTGGAAATTGCCATTTAACAATAGCGTAAATGCCATATTCCAATGTGCTTCGACAAAATTAGAATTAAGGTCAATCGCCTTTTGGTAGCATGTTAATGCTTCATCAATCTGTCCTTTGTCTCTGAAAGTAGTACCAAGATTATTGTATGCTGCGGAAAAATTTGGATTGATCTGTAAGGCTTTTTGATAATACGTCATAGCTTCATCAATCTGTCCTTTGTCTCTAAAAATAGTACCAAGATTATTGTAAGCTTCAGGAAATTTTGGATCGATCTGTAAGGCTTTTTGATAATACGTCATAGCTTCATCGATCTGTCCTTTCTTTTGAAGAATGTTCCCAATATTATTGTACGCCGTGAAAAAGGTATTCCTAAGTTCGACTGCCTTTTGATAGCACGCTAAAGCATCATCAAGCTGGCCTTTTGTTTGGAGAGTGAGCCCGAGATAGAAAAACACATCAGCATTATTTTGATTGACTTTTAGTATTTCCCTGTAAATCGCTTCCGATTGCTGTAGATTTCCTGCTTGATAGTGTTGAAGAGCTAATCGAATCGCCTCATCTATGGTCATGATTTATCCTTATTGATTTTTGAATGTAATCTACAAAATTATAACAGTTTTTAATTTTGAGGACTGCAGAAAGAAAGCAGAGGATAAACTCCAGCAGGAATCCAGTACCATTGCCTCTGGATTCCCGTTTGCACGGGAATGACAAAAGAAAAAAGTGTAAAGAAGTGTTAGAAACAGTACACTAAAATATCGTTTGCCACCAGCTTTTATCTTTCTTTTCAGATTCTTTGCCAGTTATCTCATTTAGTGCCCATTCAGCGATATCACGAACAGATGTGACGTCATCGTTCAGCATCATTTTCAGCACTTCAATAGCACGAGGATCTTTTATTTTTCCAAGCGCTCTTGCTGCTTCAAATCGAAAGGCAGCTCGAAAGACCCACGATGTTTCATCATAGGAATCAAGAAGGAGCTCTTGTATAAGCGGCTCTACAGCGCGGTTATCTTTGAGATCTCCGAGTATCATTGCCGCATTTAATTTGACACTCATACTATTACTCTTCAGAGACGCGATGAGTGGTTCCACGGCCGGCTTACCGATTTGTCTCAGTGCAACTGCTGCACTCTCACGGACACGCATGTCTTCAACCGATAGGGCTTCAATGAGCGGCCCTACCGCACGGGCATCTTTAATTGTTCCAAGCGCTTTAGCTGCTTCAACGCGCAATATTGTTGACTCACGTCCCGATGCTTCAGATTTATATTTCATGGCATCAATAAGTGGCTCTACTGCACGATTATCTTTGATATCTCCAAGAATCATTGCAGCTTTTATCCGAGCATTCATATCTCCCTCATCTTTCAGAACATTAATTAACGGTTTGACTGCCGGTTCGCCGATTTCCCTTAAAGCCTCTGCAGCACTATCACGGATAACGGGATCATCATCCTTCAGCGCAAGAATCAGATGCTCTACGCTGCGACTATCCCTTGATCCCTTTATGGTTGTTATAGCCAGCCTCCTCACAAACGCCTCTTTATACTCTAACAAAGAAAACAGCTTTTCGACATTATGACTATCTTTCATGTTTTCAAATATCTTTTTCAGTGCCTCCTCAGCGCTGCTCTTCACCGTTGATTTTTTATCATAAAGGGAACCGACAAGAGGTTCAATTGCACGAATATCTCCAATTTTGCCGAGAGCTTCCGCAGCATTTTTTCTGACATTGGTATCTTCGTCACCGAGGGAGGCTATGAGTGGATTGATGGCACGGGTATCCTTTATTTCACCGAGTGCTTCCGCAGCATTTTTTCTGATATCAGCATTTTTGTCATTCAGAGCAACAATAAGAGAGTTCACCGATGGCTTACCAATGCTAACGAGGGCTTTCAATGCCTCTTTATCAACTGAAGAAGACGCCATTATTTTATTGTCTTGTCGCCAGAGGATATGATGGGTATCGCCCAACAGATGAATGAGGAAAGGTGTAGCAGGGCTTGCAAGTTCCCCTTTTGAGGCTAATTCTTGAGCAGCTTCACCGCGTTCTATGGGGTCTTTAGAAGACAGCTTTTTAATGTATTGCCTGACATCTGATGGGACGTTATCTGGTAGATTTTCAAAGGTATTTCTTGTCTGGGCATATGTGAATCCTGTTAATATGTGAATGTATATGTACATGACCAAAATGACAAAGAAGAATATATTCTTAAGTGATTTCATTTATTTATTTTCTTTCTTGAGAATGAATGGCTTCTCTAATATTATACACGACCGAAAGATTGTACAGGGCATCTCTATCATTCGGGTTTAGGAAAAGGGCAATTTGATATTCTCTTATGGCATAATCCAGCAGACCTTTCTTGTAATATGCATTCCCCAGATTGTTGTGAGCTTCGACAAGATTCGGATTTAATGCTAATGCAATCCGATATTGCTGCATCCCTTCGTCTAACCATCCTTTCTCGGATAAGATATGTCCGAGGATATTACGTGGAATTGCCGCATCTGGAGACTTTTTCACCGTATCTGTGAAAAGTGTATAGTCATCCTTCCAATCGCGATTTCTGCTCACGGTTACCGTAGCATATACTCCTAACAACAGAAAGACCACAACAAGAATGGAAGCACCCCTTCGTAATTTAGACTTTATTGAGACAAGAAAGAGTGCTAACAGAATTACAAATCCTACGGAAGGGAGATAGAGATAGCGCTCAGCGAATGTGTTATCGCCGACTGCAGGAATATAAAGGACTGGTAGAAGAGGAATAGTCATGAGGGAAAGACAAAAGAAGGCCACTTTATTTTTTTTCAGAGCTATAAAGGTAAGAATGAAAAAAGATGCTGTAACACCAAAGGATAGCATTCCTTTCGTCTCAAAGATAGAAGAAATCGGATGAAAAACATGAAAAGCATTGAGATTAATCGGGAGAAGAAGCTTCTCAAGATACTTAGCAAAAAGCGGAAATACGTTAATGGCATACTGATAAAAGCTCAACTGCGCATGACGTTTTATAGGTGCAAAGCCTCCGAGGACAAGAAATCTCACGATCAAATAAATTCCTGCAACAATATAATACGAAGTATATCTCTTCAAATAGTTACGAAACCGATCGTTAGTACTTCCAAAAGTGATGTCATAGAGAAAAAGAATAATCAGCAGGGTCAGTGCAGTCTCTTTACAAAGAATGGCAAGGGAAAAAGATAACACGGAATACAAGTATCCGCTTTTTAATCCTTCCCCGGCTCGGATGTAAAAATATAAGGAAAGTAGATAGAAAAATGTAAAGGAAAGCTCCGGTATCCCACTTATCCATGTTACAGCCTCTGTATGGATAGGATGCGTAGCAAACAACATAGCAGCGATAAAAGGGAATAATGGGGATGGTGTCAACGCCGATGGCCGGGATTTCCTGAGAAGTATTGATGCTATTATAAAAATTAAGGCAGATACACAAGCATGGAACAATATATTCATTAGGTGAAAACCCCAGGGTTTAAGTCCAAAGATATGATAATTGAACATAAAGATAATGTTCATCAACGGTCTGTAGTAATTCGAAAGCTCTTCTCTATATCCCCATGCATTTTTAGAAAATATTTCAGGGATAAATCTTACATTTTTTATCCAGCCGTTTTCCAGGATCTGGAGGTTGTCGTCATACACAAACTCATTGAATAGTGCATTAAAATACACTGCAAAAGAAGTAAGTAGAATGATAATAATAAGGAGGAAGGGTATTATTTTCGATACATGCCTGCTATTCATCTGTTATTGCTAACTCACAACATCTGGACATTTAATCAATCTTATTAAATGAAAGTGGACTGACTCAAAAGGAGCAGTTCAACATGTGAAATCAAAAATCCTGACCAAACTTTTTAAATAGAATCTGTTCATAAAGTCGTATTTTATCATTGTCCGGCTTGACTCCCGTATCAAGTACGGGACAGGCTCACAATCCAGAACCTATTGAAAACACTGGATTCCCCGATCAAGTCGGGGAATGACAGATTATAAGTAATAATTTATAAACAGACACTAAATAGATTAAATAGAGATTTTCTTAGTAGCCGAATCTAACTCGCCATATCTGGTTCATTGATCCCGCTGGTTCCACAGGAAGAAAATTAGCCGTTCCCCAGCTTATTAGTAAACCATAAAGTTCTGAAAGTTCTGGGAAAAAATCACCAATTCCTCTAATTGAGCCTGTCCGTACTACAGTCACTTCTCCAGTAATTGAAGAGTTTGTATAAGTTGAAGCAACAATATAGCCAGAACTGTCGAATAATGCTCCTCCTCCAAAAATAGATATTCTTTCCGTAATTGTTGCAACTATAAAAGGAGAGGTTAAATTTAGAGGTGGTTTTAATAATGTAACTGTCGCAGAACCGGTAGCAACTCGGTCAACACCCAAAAATATAGCCTCCTCATAAGAGAATCCTGCTATCTGTGTCGGATCACCTTCATGTCCGGGCAGATAAAAGTAAGTTAATGGAGAATCAGGCACGGCCTTAATACCATAGATTTCCACATCATTTTCTTGTGCCATACTTACCTGCACCAAACAACAAACAAATAAAATACTGAAACAGAAAAAAACAGACATCCTTTTAATCATCTTGAAACCTCCTTGTCCTTTAAAATCGATTTTCATAGAGATAAAGGGATTTATCATCTCCCTTCTGCTAATTAAAGCGCTCGCACCGCGTAAACAGATATAGCCGATACAAAACTTCTAACTATATACTACAAATTTTTCTGTGATCTTGCAAGCTTAAAAAGAAGGTAATTTATTTTCTCGAACAAGCTATACCCTTCTTCTTTTGTTGCTGTAGGCAGCTACGGAACAATCATCACATCGCCTTATTGGAGCAAACTGTAGACAATGCCTTGAAGGAATCACCAAATTAAGCCTCTGCTTGTTTCAACTATCTGATTTTAGTTTTTCTCATTGCACTTGATAATTTTTTTCTTTTATAAGCATTCCAGATGTCAGAGATAATTATTTTCCTTTAAGCGCAGCAGGTAACGACTGTCCGGATTTAAGCATATTTACTGCCTGAGAAAAATATTTATGAAAATCTTTTTCAGTAGGTCGATTCTCCATTGGCGCACAGGGAGAAGGTGCTAAAACAGCGATAACTCTTGTATTACTATCATTAATGGGTTCTATAATCGCCATCATAACACCTGCCCAATTGACAAAATTATTAGCTCTATTTTCCTCAATTTCATAATCTTTTGCTCCCAGCCAGCGAAAAACAGTTTTTGCTGTTTCCCACGACTGTGTCTTATTGATCGGGTAATTCTTAGCCCTACCGCCATATTCATCTTCTTTTATGAAATTATCAACAGAAGTACATCCAATGATTGATAAAATTAGCAATATTAGAGATATCTCAATATACATCTTTGATTTTTTGAACAATTCGTAGTTCATTCTGAATCCTTATCCCCTTTGATTTTAATAAGGATAGTGTAGTGCGTCATAAGTCCCTTTACTTTGATTGTCATTCCGGGCTTGACTCGGAATCCAGTCTTTTTGCCTTTCTGGATTCCCGTTTACACGAGAATGACGAAAGAAAGAAGTCTATAGAACTGTTAGGGACAGCACACTATTTCATTTTGATTTAAAATTTTCTATCGATAAATTTTGTTCTCTAAAAGTCCCTTACCACCCTTTCGAGAAAGTCTTCAAGTCTATTTATACAGGTTTTATCATGATAGATTTTATATTTGTTCGCTTTAATTTTTTCCGACATATCTTTTCTCCACTCAGAATCTTTGCCTAAACGCACTGCGAGAGCAATATAGTCGTCAAGGGTAGAAGCAATGGTCTCAGTCACCCCCATCATTGCAAGGATAGCTGAACTATGTCTACCCCTCATAAACTCACCAGGGAGTGTTACTATCGGAAGGTTGCAGGAAATGGCTTCAAAGGTTGAATTGCATCCTGACCAATCTATGCTATCGAGGTAAATGTCTGCCAAACGATTTATTGCGTAATAGCGTTCCTGATCAAGTCTTGGCAAGATTATAATATAGTCATCAGCATTCAGATTATGGCGATTAAATGCCTTCTTGAGCCGTAATCGAAACTGTTCTGTGATCCAATTGCTTTTGTGGGATATGAATATGAACTGGCAATCGCCAGCCCGCTGAGCAATACGAGGATATATTTCGTCATATTGAGGAAGATATTTATAGAGTGATTGGCAACAAAGATACAGGATGGATGTTTGACGCAATCCAAAAGTATTGCGATTAGCATCAATTTTCGAGAGTCCAAGTGGAGTGTAGTATATGGATAAGTTAGGTAGACAGATAAGTTTCTCTGTATAATGATCATCAGCATCAGGCAGCTCCATCAAATCGCTGCTGAGATAGTAATCTATGGTTGGGAGTCCTGATGTATCTGGATGTCCCCATGAGGTGCACTGTATAGGTGCCAATCTTAATGCTGCAAGCCTTACGGTCACTGGGTCCATACCGATCTCTGGATAAATCAGAACATGCAGATTATCTCCTCTAATAATCTGACATAACTCTTCAAATGAATAGATGTCCTCTACAAAGCAACTGAAAGCTTGCCTCGCTGCTGCTGTCTCTTGATCCTTCGTCTTCCCTGTATAATAACCATAAAGCCTGAATCGTTCCTTATCTAAGTTCTCAACCCATCCTTTGATTGGAACCTTCCAGTTAGAATGCCGATAAAAGTATCTGGACACCACACCGATCCGCAATGGCTTACCAGGCAAACAGAGTGGCATTTTTGGTCGTTCAACAAACTGTGGATATCTCGCTGCCATGATTCTGCAGACCAACTCTCCGTAGAGCTTTTGAAGCTCACGGTTGTTCAACCCTTGGTAGGCGAGGAAGAAAGGTTGCTGTCTTCCCACTGCGTTAGCTGCTTCATAAATATCTTGCGAAGTTTCAAGAGAAATGGTATTACACAAATAGATAAGATCGTCATAATAGCGTTTTCGGGTAGTTTGAATAGAGGAATCGTTGTCATAAATAATAGGCAATTGAGAGAGACACCGTGCCCACCGCGCCATGAAATAATTAGGATTGCATTCGAGTGCCCTGTCATAGGCGGCTATTGCCTCATCTTGTTTACCTTGGCTATGTAAAGCGTTACCCAGATTGGTATAGATTTCAGCTTGGTTCGGGTTAATGTGCAGTACTTTCTTATAACAGGTTATGGCCTCATCGTATTGCCCTTTTTCTTGATAGATAATTCCAAGGTTATTATATGAATCGATAAGACTTGGATTCAGTTGTAATGCTTTTTCAAAATACCCTATGGCTTCATCAAGTTGTCCTTTTTCCTGAAAAACAGCTCCCAGGCCATTATATGCATCAGCAAAATTCGGGTTGAGCTGCAAAGTTTTTTCAAAATATACTATTGCTTCATCAAGTTGTCCTTTTGCTTGAAGTATATATCCCAAATTATAATACGCAGCAAGGATATTCAGGTTAAGTTTTAAAGTGTTTTGATAATAGATTATCGCTTCATCAAATTGCTCTTGTGCCTGAAGTATATATCCATAATTATAATGAGCGGCGACGAGATTAGGGTTTAATTGTAATGCTTGTTGATAACAGCTTATCGCTTCATCAAACTGCCCTTTTCCCTTAAAAATAATACCGAGATTCACGTAGGCATCAGCATTTGCCGGATTCAGCTGAAGAGCTTTTTGATACGAGGTTATCGCATCATCAAGCTGTCCTTTATCTTTATAGATGTTCCCCAGATTATAATATGCATGGGCATCGGCAGGATTAACCTGCAAGGCTTTTCTAATATATTCAATTGCAGGATTATACTCTCCGAGTTGATAAAATAGAACTCCAAGGTAATGCAATGCATAGAAGTTATCCGGGTGGACTTGCAATATTTCTCTATAAAGTTGTTCTGCTTTCTGGAAATTTCCTGTTTGATGACTCTCGATAGCTGATTGAATTAGCTCATTGATGTTCATCGGTTATTGTTGCTATCAAATCCTTTCCTTTATCACTCTCTCGAAAAAGTCCTCAAGGGCAGTAATGCAGGTTCTATCATGATAAATACGATACTTATTTTCAGCAATCTTTTTTGATATTTGTTCCCGCCATTCAGAATCTTTCCCCAACTTTACAGAGATCTCAATATATTCATCGATAGAAGAAGCAATAGTATCCTTTATACCCATCATAGTAAGAATACCAAAGCTGTCACGACTCCTCATGAGATTACCAGGCAATGTTACAACTGGCAGATTACAAGAAATTGCCTCAATGGCCGAATTACATCCCGACCAATCGATGGGGTCGAGCAGGACATCAGACAAATAGTAAAGGGCATTATACCTTGCTGTATCGAGAAATGGGGAAAAAATAACAAATTTTTCGGCATTCAGATTGAACTGGTCAAATGCCCGGTTTATTCTCCTCTTGAATTGCTCTGTAAGCCATTTACTTCTCGGGTGGGAACTGAATAGAAACGTGCATGAGCCCAATTTTTGGGCAATACGTGGAAAGACTTCGTCGTATTGCGGCAAATACTTGTAAAGCGACTGGCAGCAATGATAAATGACCGTATCAGAATGTAATCCGAAATGATCTCTATTCATATCTGTTTTTTGCAGTTGTGGGAGTGCGTAAAATGCGGATAAATTGGGCAACCTGATAAGTTTTTCCGTATAATCGTTATCTGCATCAGGGGGTTCCATAAGATCACTGCTGAGATAGTAATCTATAGTAGGAAGACCTGTAGTGGTAGGATGTCCCCAACATGCGCATTGCACATGAGCCAGCCTCAAAGAAGCAAGTTTTACTGTTATTGGATCCATGCCAATTTCCGGGAAGATCAGGATATAAAGGTTGTCTCGCTGAATGATACTGCAAAGGTCTTCAAAAGAGTAAATATCCTCAACAAAACGTTTAAGATACTGCCTGGCATGATCAGTTTCATCGTCTTTCTTTTTCCACGTATAATAGCCATAAAGTTCAAATCGTCCTTTATTAAGATTCTCAATCCATCCTTTAGTTGGAATTTTCCAGACAGAATGGTTGTAAAAATAGCCTGATACAAACCCTACTCGGATTGGTTCCCCGGATATATTGGGTGGCATAGCTGGGCGATCAGCGAACTGTGGATATCTCAAAGCCATAATTCGGCAGACCAAGCTACCATATATTTGTTGGAGTTCACGATCATTAAGACCCTGATAGGCAAGATAGAAAGGCTGGATAACACCGATTGCTTTTGCTGCTGATACTATATCTTGTTTTGTGTTAAGACTGATTGTATCTCGTAATATAACAAGTTCGTCATGATAATTTTTTCGAGAGGTATAAATGCTCGATTGATCTTGATGGATAATCGGCAGTTGTGAAATACAGTGTGCAAAGCATGCTATTACAGAGTGAGGATTGTAGTTGAGAACTTTATCAAAAGCAGATAATGCTTGACCCTGTTTTCCTTGTTCCATAAGCACAGTACCAAGGTTAAAAAAAATCTCAGGGGAATCTGGTTTCAACTGGAGAGCTTTTTGGAGACAGGTTTCAGCATCATCAAGTTGTCCTTTTTCTTGAAAGGCTTTCCCCAGATTATTATAAGCAGCAAAAAGATCGGGTTTTAATTGCAGAGCTTTTTGATAATAGGTTATCGCATCATCAAGCTGTCCTTTTTCTTTAAAAACAATTCCCAGATTCACATAGGCATCATAATTTGATGGATTCAACTGAATAGCTTTTTGGTAGGATGTTATTGCGTCATCAAGTCGGCCTTTCCCTTGAAGGGCTATGCCAAGATTATAATAACCATGGGAATCGCTGGAATTAACCTGCAAAGCTTTTTCGATATATTCAATTGCAAGGTCAAGATTTCCCCGTTGTATATATAATACCCCGAGATATTGAATTGCATAGAAATTATCCGGCTGGATTTTTAATATCTCCCTGTAGAGATCTTCTGCTTGTTGGAGATTGCCTTTTTGATGATGCTCGATAGCTATTTGGAGTGATCCACTGATATTCATGGGTTATCGAAGAAACAATGTTCAAGACTTACGAATAAAATCTTCGAAAGCTTGCTGAACGTGGTTTATTACTGACTCCCAGTCTCCTGAAGAAGGCTGTCGAAAAAGTCGCATAGTTGTATACCAAGGACTGTCCTCTCTGTCTAACATCCATCTCCAATCCGGTATGAATGGTACCAATGTCCAGACAGGCTTACCAAGTGCTCCAGCCAGATGTACGGTTGCATTATCTACCGAGATGACCAGATCGAGTGCGGCAATCTGTGCTGCAAAATTGTCGAGATCTTTCAGGGGATCAGCATCATCCCAATCATGTATTGTCACCCCTAACTTGTCTTTTGCTTGCGCTATCTCCTCTCTACAATTTCCATATTGAAGATTGATAATATGTACTCCTGATGCAGGAAAGAATTGGATCAATTGTTCAATAGAAATTGAACGCTTACGTTGCACAGATGGTTTTCCACCACCACGCCAAGAGATGCCTATTTTCAAACCTTTTCCTATTTCTGAAAATCGATGCTGCCACATTTCTGCTTTCTGTACATCAGGGAGAAGATAGTTTCTTCTTTTTGGTAAACTGCTAAGATCAGGAAGGAGAAATCTCGGTAGACTTCCTATCGCAATCTTTGTATCTATTTTTTTTAGGTCAGATGGGAAAATATTACCTTTTTGAATTTTTGCCAAAACTTTTGCTTGAGGGAATGATCGTTCAAAGATGGGGACGAGTCGTTCTTCACATTCCACGATACATGAATCAGCCTGTGCAATCACATCCGGGAGGCAAGAGGCAAACATGATTTCTTCGCCTATGCCTTGTTCAGCGCAGACCAGGAGAGTTTTTCCCTTCAATGGGCAACCATCCCAGAATGGGTATTGAAATATATGCTGATTTGAATCAAAATTTTTTGTCTCTAATCGCCATTCATACTCTCTCCATCCTTCACTGAAATTACCTGATAATAAAAATATGAAAGACAGATTAACATGTGCTTCTGCAGAATTTTGATCCTGTTGAAGAGCTTTCTGAAAATAACCTTTTGCTATGTCAAATTGACCCTTCTCTTGATAGGCCATGCCGAGATTGTTATAGGCCTCGGAAAAATCTACATTCAACTCTAAAGCTTTTTGATAGTATGAAATAGCTTCATCAAGTTCACCTTTATCTTGGAAAACAGCTCCTAAATTATTATAGATATCCGCATAATCCGGATCGAGCGATAGGGCTTTTTGAAAATACCTAACTGCATCATCAACTTCTCCTGTTTGTCTCAATATGTTCCCTAAATTAATGTTTGCTTTTAAATGGTCTGTGTTAAGTTTAAGAACTTCTTGATAGTATTGTATAGCTTCATTATACTTTCGTTTCTCATGCAAAATAACGCCAAGATTATAATATGCCTCAACAAAATCTGGCTTGATTTTAATTGCTTTTGCATAGCAAGAAATCGCCTCATCAAGCTGATTCTGATCTTGAAGAAAAATTCCAAGATGATAGTATGCGTCAGCGCTGGGTCCTGCTTTCAGAATATCTATCAATTCTATTTCAAAAATGAGATCTTTCCCAGCGAGTGGATGGTTAGCATCAAGTGTTACGCTTGATTCACTAACATCAGTAACAGTAATATTACTCATCCCGCCGTCAGACTTGTGAATCTGAAACTGAAGCCCAACTTCTGGATGAATATTTCCGGGAAATTCCGAACGATTAAATACTTTTACCAGTTCCTGATTAAATGGACCATATAAATCGCCGGCATTTATTTTCGTTATCTTTGTTTCACCTAAATTCATTCCGATAACAGATTCTTCGAAACCCGGGAGAAGATTATTTTCTCCGATGATAAATTGAAGGGGTTCTTTTCCGATGGAAGTGTCAAATATGCTGCCATCGTCAAGTTTGCATGTGAAATGTACCCTAACTGTATCGCCTACTTTTGCTTTTGTAGTATTGAGCTCTTTTTCGGTCATGATGGAATTGTGACTCTATTTATTGAAATAACAGGTCCCTGATTTCCTCTATTTCTTCCTGAATTTTTTCTGTCAGATGAAAGACGTCAAAATCACCCTTCTTAGCTTCACCCTTCTCAACTTTTGAGATAAAGTCAATTCCAGAATCACAATGGTTCTTAATATTTGAAAAATACTGAACGAATTTAGCTTCAATACTCATTTTTTCCTGGTCTTCCATACTAATCCTCCTTGTATTAATAATTATATAGTTTCCAGAGATTTATTAATTTTACCATAGTAATAATATAAAATAGAAAATAAAAAATTCTTACAAGCCGTTTTGTTATATTATATATAAATGGGCTGTAACATGAAGATATCTAAGGGGTTTTGGATTAAAACATACATCTCTCAAAATCGCTTCTATTGGATCAATAATGCAATGATAAAAACAACTGAGCAGACCTGTAGAAATCCGTCCCTGAGATAGATCAAGGAATTTATGACAGTTGTTACTTATCATGCAGAAGAATTTCCACTGCCACTAAAAAATAAAGATATTTACAGGGAAAATCTTCTATCTGCCCGTCAGAATACTTTCATAGTATGCGCTCTGTTCACACCCAACAAAATGCAATATTATAAATATGCATACAGGCTTGCGGCATCTTGTGAAAAATTTGGTTTGACATACAGTATTTGTCAAATCTCGGACATTCATATATCTATCAATTTAAATGGGAGCGATGATCTGGCATTTACAAAAGCTAATTTCATTGCTTACAACATGGCGAGATTTCCTTACAAAAACATTCTTTATGTAGATATTGATGTTTTATTTGTTGATTATCCAAAGATGATTGAAGAGATAAGTAAAACCGGCTATGATTTCGCCACTTATAACTGGCTGAGTGATGAGCACAATGAAGCGTATGTGCCTCTGATGAAAGAATTTGAAGGTAAGACTGTCTTTTCAGAATTCTATAAATATTCACACCATATCGGGTATTATTGCAATATGCAGTTGATATGCAGTGGTGGTGTGCAGTTCTACAGAAACTGTTTGGAGAGTCAAAACCTCCTGAAGGCCTGGCAAAGTGTTATAGCACAAAATCCTTATTCTGCTGATGATGAATGCCTGGATTATACATATAATAATTTGAATTCTACTTTCATAAAGTTGCTTCCTGCGTGGTTGGATAAGTCATATTTACGTTTACCGTGGTGGCCACACGTCAAGCCAGTTATTCTTCATCCCGGCTTGCCCACAGCAGGACGAAATCGAATTCATCTGACTGAGAGGGATAACAAGAAACGTTTCTATCCTGAAAAATGTCAAAAAAAGACGGCCCCTCTATATTTCCCTCCAGATTGTATCATCGATACAAAGAAATCCCTTTTATTAAAAATTAAAAATTCGGATATAGTTGATAGGCAAAAGATCAAGCAGGATTTCTGGATTTATCATGAAGACACCGAATGATTTTTATGAAAATAGGACAATGATAGATTTGGTTCTCCAGAATTATCAAGATGGGAATTTTAAAAAAGCTGAAGACATATGCAGGGAAATAATAAAGAATCAACCTGAGAATTTTGACGCCTTACATTTGCTTGGTTTAATTTATTCACAGCGTGGGGAGCCTGATACAGCAATAGATTACATCAAAAAAGCCCTCCAACTAAATCCGCATTGCGCAGATGCCTATAACAACATGGGAATTATTTTTCAAAGAATCGGTCAGATTGATAAAGCAATAGAAAATTATCAAAAGGCTTTGCAACTTAGACCTGAATTTGTACAGGCCTCTTACAATCTGGCTACTGCTTTTCAAGTTAAGGGACAACTCGATGAAGCCGTAATGTTTTATCGAAAAGTGACAGAATTAGAACCAAACTTTACTGGAGCACACTACGTTCTCGGCGTCGTCTTTCAGGGAAGAGGACAGATTGATGACGCAATATTATGTTATCAAAAAGCAATTGAATTAAATCCCTCCTATACGGAAGCATATAATAATATAGGAGTTGCATGGCAGAGCAAAGATGAGATCGAAAAAGCTATATCGTGCTATCAGAAGGCAATTCAGTTAAACCCTGCATTTGAGCAGGCATTTAATAATCTGGGTAATGCATATAGAGATCAGGGAGAATGGGAAAAAGCATTAGAGAGCTATACCCATGCAATCAAGATCAATCCCGGTTATGTTCTTGCTTATTACAATCTGGGCAATATTCTTGTGTATCATGGGAAGGCTGATGAAGCCATCATTGCCTATGATAAGGCTCTTGAAAATAAACCGGATTTTCTTACGGCACGATGGGCTAAATGCATAGCACAATTACCCATTATTTATCCGGATCAAGAAAGTATCCAAGTTTTCAGAAATCGATATCATGATGAGCTAATAAAACTTCGAAGTGCAATTTCTCTCGAAAGTAGTCAGGACATTGAAACAGCTGCTGGGGCAGTTGGCAGCCACCAGCCGTTCCTTCTTGCATGTGAGGGTTTGAATGACAGAGATTTGCAAAAGCTTTATGGTGACCTTGTCTGCACAATTACTGCAAGAAGATATCCGCAATTTATTCGCCAGCCACGTCCCTCATTTTCGCCTGGAGAAACCTTGCGTGTAGGTATCGTGTCCGCCTATTTCCACTTCCATTCCATATGGAAAATACCTCTCAGGGGATGGATAGAAAATATCAATAAAGAGCGATTCCACCTGTACGGATACTATACGGGGAGAATAAAAGATCATGCTACCGAGAGTGCAAGAAAACACTGCAAGAAATTTGTTGAAGATATTTCTTCCTTTGAAGATCTGTGTCAGATTATTCTGAACGATAAGTTGCATGTTCTCTTTTATCCGGAAATCGGGATGGACCCAATGAGTTTACGGCTTGCTTCACTGCGGCTATCGCCTGTTCAATGCACTTCACTTGGACATCCTGACACATCAGGCCTTCCGACCATAGATTACTATCTCAGCAGCGAACTGATGGAGCCTTCTGATGGAGATGAACACTATACCGAGAAGCTAATCCGTTTGCCGAATCTGGGCTTTTATTATACCCCCTTTGAAGTTCCCGCTGTAGAGATAAGGCGTGAGGATTTGGGACTGCGACCGGAATCTATCCTGTATCTCTGCAGCCATGCGCTGTTCACATATTTACCCCAGTATGATGAAGTGTTTCCGCGTATAGCAGAACAGATTGGCGATTGCCAATTTCTTTTTATTTCCCATCAGGATAGAAACGATCCTGTTACTGAGCAGTTTCATATGAGGCTGAAGGCCGCCTTTCACAGATTAAATCTGACTGATGAACCATATGTTGTTTTCCTGCCGCCTCTCAGTCCCACATATTATCATGCTGTTAATGCCCTGTCTGATATCTTTCTTGATAGCATCGGTTGGTCTGCAAACAATTCGACGTTTGAAGCGATAGCATGCAATTTACCGGTAATAACACTTCCGGGCAACTTAATGCGTCAGCGTCATTGTTCAGGTATCCTTACTATGATGGGTATGACAGAGACCATTGCTTCAACCCTCGAAGAATATATTGCACTGGCTGTACGTTTAGGAAAAGATACTACATGGAGACGTCAAATATCAGAGAAGATCGCTACGAACAAACACCGGTTGTATCATGATAAAACTTGTATCAATGCTCTTCAGGATTTTTTTGTGAAGGTGATAAAAGAGAGAGTTTAGAAATATTTACATATTTCTCTAAAAAAACATAAAAAAATACCTCTGATAATGAATATTCAGAAAACAATACAATTGGCTTTTCAATATTATCAGGCTGGTGACTTAGCGCAAGCGGGACGTTTGTGCAGAGAAGTATTGAGAAAACAACCGACTAATGCAGATATTTTACATTTTCTCGGAGTAATATCCTATCAACTTCAGAATTATGATTCTGCAATTCTCCATATCAAAAAGTCCCTGCAAATTAAGCCGACCAATTCAGATGCATACTATAACTTAGGACGGGCCTTTCAAAAAAAGAGGGAACCTAACAATGCTATAAAGTATTATCAAAAGGCTGTAAAACAAAACCCTTATTTTATAGATGCTTATTTAAATATCGGTAATTTATTCCAAGAAACGGGGAAGCTTGATGAAGCTATCATAAACTACCAAAAAGCAATAGACATTGATCCGAACTTCGCAGGAGCACATTACAACCTCGGAGTTGTATTTCAAGAAAAGGACCAAGTGAATGAAGCCATATCAGCATATCAAAAAGCGATCCGTCTTAATCCTTCTTATGCCGATGCATATCATGACCTTGGATATGTCCTTCAAATAAATGGAGAACTCGATGAAGCTATCAGGTGTTATCAAAAAGCCTTGGAGATTAATCCGAATCTTTTTGATGCTTATAATAACCTGGGACGTGCTTTCCAGGAACAAAGAAAACTCGATGAAGCTATCACTTCTTATCAGAAAGCTCTTCAGATAAATCCAGATTTTGCTGATGCCCATTGGAATATTGCTTTGATAAACTTATTGAAAGGCAATTTCATTGAAGGCTGGAAGGGGTATGAATGGCGATGGAAATTGGAGGGTGTCTCTCTACGTAACTTTTTTAAGCCTTTATGGGATGGCACTGATATTCAAGGCTGTACGATCCTGCTGCATGCAGAACAGGGATTTGGAGATACCATACAATTTATTCGTTATGCACCATTGGTTGCAGAGCGTGGGGCAAGGGTAATTGTCGAATGTCAGAAGGAACTTTCTTCCCTGCTGAGAAATGTAGGTGGGGTTTCAGAAGTTATAGCAAAGGGGGGGCAGTTGCCTGAATTTGATGTGCACTGTCCTCTCTTGAGCCTACCCTTAGTTTTTACGACGACAGTTCAAACCATTCCCGCTACAACACCTTATCTTTCAACAAACTCATCGTCAGTAAAAAACTGGAAGGATAAGATTAAAAGGGACGATTCAAAGCTCAGGATAGGGATAATATGGTCAGGGAACCCTAAAAATATCAAACTTCGCTATAAGTCTTGTTCTCTTAATGCTTTTGCACCACTGGCAAAACTTGAAGGGATAACTTTTTATAGTCTGCAGAAAGGTGAATCTGCGGAACAAACAAAGAATCCACCTGAAGGGTTAGAACTCATTGACTATACAGAGGAGATAGAAGATTTTTCAGACACCGCAGCACTAATAGAGAATCTCGATTTAGTAATATCGGTAGATACGGCGGCAGCGCATTTAGCTGGGGCATTAGGGAAGCCAATATGGACATTACTGCCTTACGCAGCAGACTGGCGGTGGCTAATCAACCGCGATGATAGTCCATGGTATCCAACTATGAGACTTTTTCGGCAACCAGCATTTAGAGATTGGAAGTCAGTAATTGAAAGAATTTGTATAGAATTGCAAAAAATTAACAGTATTGATTTGAAACAATAAAGATCTCGATCTTTATTGAAAAAAAATTGTTAGTGAGTTTATGATTGATTCAATTTCTCTTCAACTGCCTTCTTAAGAAAATTTTCAAGGGTAGTAATACAAGTCATATCTCTATATATGCGATGCTTGTTTTCTGCTATCTTTTCTGACAGATATCTCCGCCATTCTGAATCCCGTCCCAGCCTCACTGCCAGTTCAACATATTCATCAAGTGAAGAAGCAATAGTCTCTGTCATTCCCATCATAGTGAGGATACCTGCACAATGCCGTTGCCACATTAATTTACCAGGAAAAGTCACAACTGGTAGATTACAGGCTATAGCTTCAAAACTCGAGTTGTTTGCCGACCATCCTATACTATCAAGGAAGATATCAGACCCAAATCCCGATATAGAAATCACATAAACCTATCCGAACAGTATTTAGAGGCAATTTTTTCATTATATGGTATCTGTTTCTGTTAAGTTAGCCTCTAAAATTTCTTTTGCAATGAAGTGTCGCC
>Ga0315281_10003483_pt1 | contig 23006 bp, 19 predicted proteins | sample YL17G07_0_MG_FD_204540 | JGI IMG/M metagenome (GOLD analysis project Ga0315281, IMG submission 204540) | Sediment microbial communities from Yellowstone Lake, YNP, Wyoming, USA - YL17G07_0 | ecosystem: Environmental > Aquatic > Freshwater > Lake > Sediment | place: USA: Wyoming | collected... | reverse complement strand
GCATCCTGGCGATCCATGAAGTATCGCGCGAAATCGGCGAAGAGATTCCCTTTATCGTTTCCGTGACCATCGAGCCGATGGGGTCGATGCTGGCGGGGCAGAACGTGGAGGCCATGTGGGCTTCGCTGCGGCACGCGCATCCGCTGGGGTTCGGGATGAACTGCGCGACGGGGCCGGAGTTCATGACCGACCATTTGCGGACGCTGAGCCAGATCAGCGGGGAATTCATTTCCTGCTACCCCAACGCGGGACTGCCCAACGAGGAAGGAAAATATCTGGAAACGCCGACGTCGCTCGCGGCGCAACTGGAGCGCTTCGCGGATCACGGCTGGCTGAACCTCGTGGGAGGCTGCTGCGGAACGACGGAGAAGCACATCCGGGCGATTGCGCAGATGGTGGAGGGCAAAAAGCCGCGGCCGAGGCCGGCGGCGGAGCACCGCGCAGTCTATTCGGGAATCGAGATGATCGAGGCGGAAGAGAGCACGAGGCCGCTGCTGGTGGGTGAGCGGACGAACGTGATCGGTTCGCGGCTCTTCAAGAATCTGGTGGCCGAAGAGAAGTGGGAAGAGGCCAGCGAGATTGCGCGGCGGCAGGTGCGCGGCGGAGCGCACATCGTGGACGTCTGTTTGCAGAGCACGGACCGCGACGAGAGGAAGGACATCCCGCCGTTTTACGAAAAGCTGATCCGCAAGATCAAAGCGCCGGTGATGATCGACACGACGGACGCGGAGGCGCTGGCGCTGGCGCTGACCTATAGCCAGGGGAAGGCGATCATCAACTCGATCAACCTCGAGGATGGGGAAGAAAAATTCGAGCGCGTGGTGCCCATTGCCCACGAGTTCGGAGCGGCGGTGGTGGTGGGTTGCATCGACGAGGACCCGGCGCAGGCGCAAGCGTTCACGCGGGAGAGGAAGCTGGCGATCGCGCAGCGGTCCGGCAAGCTGCTGCGGGAGAAGTACGGGCTGGACCCGGAAGACATTATTTTCGATCCCCTGGTGTTTCCCTGCGCCACGGGAGACGAAAACTACATCGGCGGAGCGCTGGAAACGATGGAGGGAATCCGGCTGATCAAGAAAGAACTGCCGGAGTCGCGGACGATTCTGGGAATTTCCAACGTGTCGTTCGGATTGCCGGCGGCGGCGCGCGAGGTGGTGAATTCTGTTTTCCTGTATTACTGCACGAAGGCGGGGCTGGACCTGGCCATCGTGAACACGGAGAAGATCGAGCGTTTCGCGACGATTCCGCCGCACGAGAGGCAGCTGGCGGAAGATCTGCTGTTCCAGCATCCGCCGCGGGAGATTCCCGCGGAGCATCCGCAGGCGGCGCTGCTGCGCAATGCGCCGGCGGACTGGAGGCAGCAGCCCAAGGAGCAGCGCGCGGCCATCAACCAGTTTCACATCGCGGCTATCGCGGAGCATTTCCGCACGGCGGTGAAAAAGGAAAAGAAGCCGGCGGCGGATATCCCCATCGATGAGCGGCTGGGAAATTATATTTTGGAGGGGACGCGCGACGGACTGGTGGAGGACCTGGAACGCAAGAGGGCGGAGGGAACGCCGCCGCTGGAGATCATCAACGGGCCGCTGATGGCGGGAATGGCGGAGGTGGGGCGGCTGTTCAACAACAATGAATTGATCGTGGCCGAAGTCTTGCAGTCGGCGGAAGCGATGAAGGCGGCGGTGAGCCACCTGGAACAGTACATGGAGAAGGCGGACACGGCGGCGCGGGGGAAAGTAATCCTGGCGACGGTCAAGGGCGACGTGCACGACATCGGCAAAAATCTTGTCGAAATTATTTTCAAGAACAACGGCTACGACGTGGTGAACCTGGGCATCAAGGTGCCGCCGGAAGCCCTGATTGAAGCCTACCAGAAGCACAAACCGGACGTGATCGGCCTTTCGGGGCTGCTGGTGAAGAGCGCGCAGCAGATGGTGACGACGGCCAGCGATTTACATGATGCGGGGATCGAGGTGCCGCTGCTGGTGGGAGGCGCCGCGCTCTCCGGGAAATTCACGCAGGGAAAGATCGCTCCGAGCTACGGGCAGGCGGTGTGCTACGCGAAGGACGCCATGACCGGGCTGCGGCTGATGAACGAGCTGATGGACCCGGCAACGCGGGAAGGCGTGCTGCGGGCGCACCGGGCGCTCGAAGGCGGAGCGGAAATCGCGGTGATTGCGGTGGAGACGGGCGCCGAGGATGAGACGCGGTCGGCGCGGGTGCGCGCGGATCTGCCGATCCCGGAAGTGAAGGAACTGGAGCGCAAGGTGCGGCTGGTGCCGGATTTGCCGGAAGTGTGGAGCTACATGAACCCGTACATGCTCTATGGGCGGCACATGGGGTTCAAGGGCGACTTCGAGAAGCAACTGGCGGCGCGGGAGGCCAAGGCGCTGGAACTGCACGAAGGAATGGAAGAGGTCAAGCGCGAAGCCGCGGAGTTCATGAAGGTGCGCGCGGTGTGGCAGTTTTTTGAGGCCGAAGCCGAGGGCAATTCCCTGCACCTGTACGAAGCGGGAAAATCAGCCCCGCTGCACACCTTCCGCTTCAAGCGCCAGCGCGTGGGCGACCGGCTGTGCCTGACGGACTACGTGCTGCCCAAGCAGAACGGCAAACGGGACCACGTGGCGCTGTTCGTGGTGACGGCGGGAGAGGAAGTGCGGGAGAGGTCGGAGGCGGCGAAGAACGCGGGCTATTATTTCAAGTCGCACGGATTGCAGTCGCTGGCCATCGAGACGGCGGAAGCCTGCGCGGAATGGCTGCACCGGCGCATCCGCGAGGATTGGGGATTTCCGGATGCGCCGGAGATGAGCATGGCGCAGAGGTTTGTCTCGAAATATCGCGGGAAGCGCTACAGCTTCGGCTATCCGGCGTGCCCCGATTTGGAAGATCAGACGGGATTGTGGAAGCTGCTGCGGCCGCAGGAGATTGGCGTGGAGCTGACGGAAGGATTCATGATGGACCCGGAAGCCAGCGTGAGCGCGGTGGTGTTTCATCATCCGGATTGCACCTATTTTTCGGTGGGGGAAAGTACGGAAGGGTAGAAGCAGACGGACGCGAAAGTTAAGCTGGACCGGGAAGTTTCCTCCGTACAACTCAGGTATTCCAGAGACAGCCGAATTTTCCCAATAAAAATTATTTTCCAGAGACGACGGCGAGAAGGGTTTGCGCGGCGTATTGGGCCTGCTCGTCGGTCATTTCCGGGAAGAGGGGCATGCTGAAGACGCGGGAGCAGGCGCGCTCGGTGTGCGGAAAGCTGCCGGGGCGATGGCCGAGCGGGGCATAGGCCTTTTGCAGGTGGACGGGAACGGGGTAGTGGATGGCGGTGGCCACGCCGCGCTTTTCCAGTTCGGCGCGGACGGCGTCGCGGTTTTCCACGTAGACGACGAAGAGATGATGGGAGGATTCGGCGTGAGGCGCGTCCTGCGGAAATTGGACGGGTGAGCCGGCGAGGAGCTTGCGGTAGAGGGCGGAGAGTTCGCGGCGGCGGGCGTTCCAGGCTTCCAGGTGGCGGAGTTTGACGCGGAGCACGGCGCCCTGGAAACCGTCCATGCGGTAGTTGAAGCCGACAAAGTCGTGGTAGTAGCGGGTGATCTGGCCGTGGTCGCGCAGGATGCGCGCGGCGGCGGCGATGGAGTCGTCGTTGGTGGTGAGGGCGCCGCCTTCGCCGTAGGCGCCGAGATTTTTCCCGGGATAAAAACTGAAAGCGGCCGCTTGGCCGAAGCCGCCGATGCGTTTGCCGCGGTAACGGGCGCCGTGCGCCTGGCAGGCGTCCTCGATAAGGGCGAGTTTATGGCGCTCGGCGATGGCCAGGAGAGAGTCGAGATCGGCGGGAAGACCGTAGAGATGGACGGGGACGATGGCGCGGGTGCGCGGGGTGACGGCGGCGGCGACGGCGCGGGGATCGAGATTGGCGGTGGCGGGGTCGATGTCGACAAAAACGGGTTTGGCGCCGGTGTAGGAGATGGCTTCGGCGGTGGCGATGAAGGTGTTGGGGGTGGTGATGACTTCGTCGCCGGGAGCGACGCCGGCGGCCAGCAGAGCGAGGTGCAGGGCGCTGGTGCCGGTGTTCATGGCCACGCAATATTTGGTTTCGCAGAAGGAGGCGAACTCTTTTTCGAAGAGGGAGACTTCTTCGCCCAGGATGAAGGAGGCGTTCTGGCAGACGCGATCGAGGGCATCGAGGATTTCCTGGCGCAGTCCGGCGTACTGCATTTTGAGATCGAAATAGGGAACGTTCATGGGTCCAGGCATATGAGCGAAGCCTCCAGAGGATGGCGCCCCGGGCGGCGAGGAGCCGCGGGAGCATATTCAGGATACAGGAAAGCGGAAGAAAGGAGCGAGAAGACGGGGGAGCCTGCCGCCGGAAAGAAAGCGGAGAGGATCAGGAGGCGGGAGCGGATGGCGCGGGACGGGGACGCTTCACCAGCCACCAGAAGGCCAGGAGCTGGGCCAGCGCAGCACCAACGCCGTCAATGAGGACATCGCGCAGAGAAGGACCACGGCCGTGGACAAAGATCTGATGAATTTCGTCGGAGCCCGCCCAGAGGACGGTCAAGCCCATCACGGCCAGACTCCAGGAGAGCCGCCAGCCGGGCCGCCCGCGGCGAATGGCATGCAGCAGGAGCATGCTAAAAAGGAAATATTCGAAAACATGGGCGCCTTTGCGAATGTAGTGGTGCAGGCGGAACAGGGTTCTGGGCTGGGCATGCGGGAGAAGCCAATGCAGGACAGGGACAATCCACTGGGAGGTGTAGTTTTCGGCAAAATGCGATGTGGAAAAGACCCAAATGGCCAGCCCCCAGCCCGCGACCGGGGTCCAGTAGCGCAGTTCAGTTAGGAACGGGGAGTCAGAAGAGGACTGTTGGGCGTCATTCTTTCGCAAAATGTTCAAATGAATGGCCCCTCATACGGCCGTGCGCACAGGCTCCATTGTGACAGAAAGAGCAGGTGCCCAGGGAGGCCTATGTCAGAAAGAGGGTAAGTCGTACAGGTGGGCGTCCTGTACCACGATTAGACCCCAGACCAGTAGTTTCCCGCGGAGGCAGAGGCTAGACTGCGCTACGGGTGAAGGTTATGACTGGGGAAAACCTTATTGTGTCGCACGGCGTTTTTGGGAAACGCTTGCCGGGGGGCAGGCGCGGTTGGAATATTCCCGCGCTGGTTCTCTGCCTGGCGGCGAGTTACAGCATAACCGGATGCTCCGGCGCGGTCAGTGGTTCGGGAAGCGCGCCTGCGCCCGGCCCGAGTCCCACACCGGCGCCCGCGATCTCGGTGGTGCCCTCGAGCATTGCCTTCGGCAGCGTGGCCGTGGGCGTGACCAACACGCAGACGGTGACGGTGAACAACGGCGGGACTGCGGACCTCAGCATTTCGCAAGCGACAATCACCGGAACAGGTTTGAGCCTGACAGGAATCAGCGTACCGCTGACCGTGGCGGCCGGTAAATCCAGCAATTTCAATGTGGCCTTCGCTCCGGCGTCAACCGGCAGCGTCAGCGGAACCTTGACCCTCACCAGCAACGCGGCGGGATCGCCGACGGCAGTGGCGGTGAGCGGGACGGGTGCGCAGAATCATTCCGTCGCGCTGAACTGGGCGGCGAGCACCTCCACCGTGGCGGGATACTACGTCTACCGGGGAAGCCAGTCGGGCGGGCCTTATATGCGGGTGAATTCCACGCCGGTGACGCTGACATCGTATTCAGATGCCAACCTGCCGGGTGGACAGACGGTCTATTATGTGGCCACCGCTGTGGATGCAAGCGGAGTGGAGAGTTTGTACTCCAATCAAGTAACCACTGTTCTTCCCTAAACCATCCACGCAACTCAAAAGGAATCGAAGAGGGGCCGGCGTTGCAGGCCCCTCTTTCTTTTTGCCCATCATTTCATCGCGCCGAAGGTGATCGCTTCGGGACGGAAGACGGTAAACTCACTTCATCCATTAATTTCTCCAATCCCTCCCATCGGAATTTTCATTCCCCTTTCCCCTCCCATTCCTGTACACTTCTCCCGTTCTTGATAGAGGCGCGGAAGCCATCACTAACCCGGCGCGCAGTTCCGAGCAGCATCGGACGCCGTGGCCAAAGGGGCAAGCACTTCAATTTCCGCCGAAATCGCCGTGGCAGCTGACGCCGCAGCGGTTGGGGGACTGGGTCCAAGGCCCGTCCACTGTCATCCGCTCATACCGGATGGAGTGCTATTAAGAGGCGGTAGCCCCGAGCCTGTTCCTCGCGGTCCTTCCTTCTCTTTTCACTCCCTCCAGAAATGTTAGGTTGGCCGCTTCGCGGTCACGCATGAAAAAAATGAACGTTTTCGAATTAACCCGCGCCCTCGTGGACATCGAGTCCATTACCCAGAACGAAAAACAGGTGACGGATTTCCTGTTCGCGCAGCTCTCCCCCCTGGCCTCTTCCTATTCCGGCCATATCGAACGCATCCCCGCCGCTCCCGGCCGCGACAATCTCTTTATCACCTGGGGCGATCCCCTCGTCACTCTCTCCACCCACCTGGACACCGTCCCTCCCTTTTTCCCCTCCCGCGAAGACCATGACTTCATCTGGGGCCGCGGCTCCTGCGACGCCAAAGGCATCGCCGCCTCCATGATCTCCGCCGCCGAATCTCTCCTTGCCGCCGGTACGCGCAATTTCGCCCTCCTCTTCGTCGTCGGCGAAGAGCGCAACAGCGCCGGCGCCCTCGCCGTCGCCTCCGCTCCCCGCGGCTCCCGCTTCCTCATCAACGGCGAACCCACCGAAAACCGTCTGGCCATTGGCTGCCAAGGCGCTCTCCGCTATGAACTCATCGCCACCGGCAAACTCGCCCATTCCGCCTACCCCGATCTCGGCCATTCCGCCATTCACTCCCTCCTCGATGTCCTCCACGACATCCGGCAAATCCCGCTCCCCCACGATCCGGTCCTCGGCCGCGCCACTCTCAACGTCGGCGTCCTCTCCGGCGGCCGCGCCCCCAACGTCGTCGCCGACCACGCGCAGGCCGAAATCATGTTTCGTCTCGTTTCCGACCCCGCTCCCCTCCGTCAGGCCGTTGCCGCGGCCGCCGCGGGACGCCTTGAAGCCCGCGAAGTTCTCTTCACCCCCGCCGTGCGCCTCTCCGAATTTCCCGGACTGCCCACCACCGTCGTCGCTTTCACCACGGACATTCCCTCCTTCGGCTCCGCCTGGGGGAAACCCTTCCTTATCGGCCCCGGCAGCATCCACGTGGCCCACACCGCCGAAGAATGCATTTTGAAATCGGAACTGTCGGAAGCCGCCGAAATCTACGCCCGCATGGTTCGCCAGCTTCTCGTCACCGGAGCCATCCAATGACCGCTCCCGGACTCGCCATCGTCGGCTACGGAAAAATGGGCCGCCTCATCGAACAGCTCGCCCCGGAATACGGTTTTGAGGTCCGCGCCAAATTCACCAGCCGCGATAACCCCCGCGCCGAAGGTCTTACTCGCGACTCTCTCCGTGGCGCGCAGGTGGCCCTCGAATTTTCCACCCCGCATGCCGCCCCGGAAAATATTCGCCGCCTCGCCTCCCTCGGCATCTCCACCGTCGCCGGCTCCACCGGCTGGCTCGCTCATCTTCCCGCCGTCCGCTTCGCCGTCGAGGAGAGTGGCTCCGCCCTCGTCTGGGGAGCAAATTTTTCCGTCGGCGTAAATCTCTTTTTCGAAATCGTCGCGCACACCGCCGCCCTTTTCGCCCGCCAGCCCGCCTACGAATCCTGGGGCTGGGAAATTCACCACGCCGCAAAAAAAGACGCCCCCTCCGGCACTTTGCAAAAACTCGCAGAAGAAATCCTGCGTGCCGGCTACACCCGCCCCATCAGCCTCTCCTCCAACCGCGCCGGCGCCCATCCCGGCACCCACGAAATCGGCTTTGACTCCGCAGCCGACACCATCACCCTTCGCCACACCGCCCGTAGCCGCGAAGGCTTCGCCCGCGGCGCCCTCCAGGCCGCCCAATGGATCCTCGGCAAAAAAGGCCTCTACGAATTCCGCGAAATTCTCGGCGAACTACCGGTAGCACAGCCATTCCTGGCTGTGCACTCCCAATCCTCCAGGAGGCAAACATCATGACGTTCACAGGCTGCGGCACCGCAATGGTCACTCCCTTCCGCCGGGACAACTCTCTCGACGAGCCCGCCCTGCGCCGCCTCATCCAGCGCCAACTCGACGCCGGCATCGACTTCCTCGTCCCCTGCGGCACCACCGGCGAAAGCCCCACGCTTTCCCGCGAAGAACATCTCCGCGTCGTCGCCATCACCGTCGAAATGGCCCGCGGCATACGCCCCGTTCTCGCCGGCGCCGGCGGCTACAACACCACTGAAGTCATCTCTCTGGCCCGCGAACTCGCCTCCCTCGGCGCCGACGGCATCCTCTCCGTCACGCCCTATTACAACAAGCCCACCCAGGAAGGTCTTTTTCAGCACTACCGCGCCATCGCTTCCGCCGTCTCTCTTCCCATCGTCGTCTATAGCGTTCAGGGCCGCACCGGCGTCAACGTCGAACCCTCCACCGTCGCCCGCCTCGCCGAAATCGAAAACATCGTCGGCATCAAGGAAGCCTCCGGCAACATCTCCCAGATGTCCGCCATCCTCAACGCCGTCCCCGGTCGCTTCATCGTTCTCTCCGGCGACGACGCCATCACGCTCCCGCTCATCGCTCTCGGCGGACGCGGCGTCATCTCTGTCGTCTCCAACCAGATCCCCGCCGAAATGACCCGCCTCGCCCGTCTCGCACTGCAAAACGATTTCCCCGCCGCCCGCCAGCTCCACCGCCATTTTCTCCCGCTCATGGAAATCAATTTCGTCGAATCCAATCCCGGCCCCGTCAAAGCCGCCCTGGCCGCCATGAACCTCCTCGAACCTGTCTGGCGTCTTCCCCTTGTCCCCCCCACTGCCGCCAACCAGTCCCGCATCCGCGCCGTCCTCGAATCCCTGCAACTCGTGGAGAGAGCCCATGTCGCCATCGCCAGCTAACACGCCGTCGCAATCATCTTTGCAATCTCCCATCGAGCTCCTTTTCGACGCGTCCCCATCCGTCTTCACGGACGAGCATCTCGATCTCTTCCGCGCCTTCAAGCTCGCCCTCAACCGCGGCGAAGTCCGCGCCGCCGAACCCGACCCCGCCTCCCCCACCGGCTGGCGCGTCAATCCCTGGGTCAAAAAAGGCATCCTCCTCGGCTTCCGCATGGGCCTCCCCGCCGATTTTTCTCTCGACCCCGCGCGCCTCCCCTTCTTCGATAAATCCACTTACCCCCTTCACCCCATGACTCTCGCCGACGGCGTCCGCATCGTTCCCGGCGGCTCCAGCATCCGCGACGGCTCCTACATTGCCCGCGGCGTCATCTGCATGCCTCCCATGTTCATCAACGTCGGCGCCTACGTCGGCGAAGGCACCCTCATCGACTCCCACGCCCTCGTCGGTAGCTGCGCCCAGATCGGCCGCAACTGCCACGTCTCTGCCGGCGTGCAAATCGGCGGCGTCCTCGAACCCGTCGGCGCTTCCCCCGTCATCCTCGAAGACGATGTCATGGTCGGCGGCAATTCCGGCGTCTACGAAGGCACGGTCGTTAAACGCCGCGCCGTTCTCGGCACCGGCGTCATTCTTAACCGCTCCATTCCCGTCTTCGACCTCGTCCGCGACTCCGTCTACACCGCCACCGACACCCAGCCCCTCGTCATCCCCGAAGAGGCCATCGTCGTCCCCGGCTCCCGCGCCTCCGCGCACCCCGCCGCAAAAAAATGGGGCCTCTCCCTCCAGGCCGCCGTCATCGTCAAATACCGCGACGCCAAAACCGACACCCGTGTCCAGCTGGAAGATCTCCTGCGATAAAATTGTGTTTTGGAAATACGTGCGTGATCTTTATTGCAGAGTGTTCTCAGTTCTCAGTCATCAGTAAAAAACAAACCGCAACCCCGCTGAAGCTCTCGCCTGACTGACAACTGAAAACCGTCAACTCTTCACTTCTATCAACGCCAATTGCCCGCAAGCCGCCATCACGTCCCGCCCCCGCGACGTCCGCACAAACACTGGAATCCCCTTCGCCAGCAAAATACTGTGAAACTCCTGCACCCGTTCCGCCTCCGGCTCGCGGTAGGGCAGCGCCCCCGGGTTCCACGGAATCAGGTTCACCTTGGCATTGATCTTCGACAGCAGCCGCACCACCCGCCGCGCGTCCTCCGCCGTGTCGTTCACTCCCCCCAGCAGCACGTACTCGAACATCACCTGCTCCCAGCTTCTCAGCGGATAGTTCTCGCACGCCTCCATCAGCTTCGCCAGCGGGTACTTGCGGTTGATGGGCATCAGCGCGTCGCGCTGCTCGTCGTTCGAGGCGTTCAGCGAAATCGCCAGCCGCGGTCGCACCTTCTCCTTCGCCAGCCGCTCGATCCCGGGTAAAATCCCGCTCGTCGAAAGCGACACGTGCCGCGGCGAAATCCCCACGCCCTTCTGGTCCAGCAGAATCCGCACCGCCTCCATCACCGCGTCGTAGTTCAGCAGCGGCTCGCCCTGCCCCATCAGCACCACGTTCGTCTGCGCCGTCAGCTTCTCCCGGTGCTCCGCCATCGGCAGCAGCACCTGCGCCACGATCTCTCCCGCCGTCAGGTTGCGCACCAGCCCCAGTTGCGCCGTCAGGCAGAATTTGCAGTCCACCGCGCAGCCCGCCTGCGTCGATATACAAATCGTCTGCCGCCCCTCGCTGGGCATGTATACCGCTTCCACCGACGCCGGCCGTAGCCCTTCCGCCGCCAGCTTCAGCAGATACCGAACCGACCCGTCCTTCGACTCGTATCTCCGCGTAACTTCCGGCAGCGTGATCGCCGCCTCTTCCCCGAGCCGCGCCCGCAGTTCCGCCGAAAGAGTGCTCATCTCCGCGAAGTCGAATTTCCTCTCCTGGTAAATCGCATGGTAAATCTGCTCGCTGCGGTACTTGGGCTCGCCCAGCGCAGCGAAGTACTCCTTCAGCTCTTCCTTCGATTTCCCCAGCAATTCCGTCTTCATTTCCTCTTGCTCGGCCTCATTCCCATCTTAGCACGCGCCCTCCCGTGCACTTCTTCTCCCCGTCGCATGTCATTTCCGCTCCCCGTGTGTCAAACTATCTCTGTGACCACGGAAGCTCGCGATATTCAGCGTCACGTTCTCCCCAACGGCCTCGTCGTCGTTACCGAGACCATGACCCACGTCCGCTCCGTTTCCGTCGGCTTCTGGATTCGCACCGGCTCCCGCCGCGAGCCTCCCCAGCACAACGGCATCGCTCATTTCCTCGAACACATGCTCTTCAAAGGCACCGCCCGCCGCTCCGCTGAGGAAATCGCCCGCTCCATGGACTCCATCGGCGGCATGCTCGACGCCTTCACCGCCAAGGAATACACCTGCTTCAACGCCAAGGTTCTCGACGAGCATCTCCCCATCGCCTTCGATGTTCTCTCCGACCTCGTTCTTCGCCCCCGTCTCGACTCCTCCGACGTCGAAAAGGAAAAGCAGGTCGTCCTCGAGGAAATCAAGATGGACCGCGACAATCCCGAGTACATCCTCCACGAGCTTTTCACCGAAGGCTTCTGGCCCAATCATCCTCTCGGCCGCCCCATCCTCGGCCGTCCCGATACCGTTCGCGCCTTCAATCGCGACACTCTCGCCGGTTATCATCGGTCCTGGTTCGCTCCCGACCAGATCGTTCTCACTGCCGCCGGCAACGTCTCCCACGAGCGCGTCCTTGAACTCGCCCAGCGCGAATTCGCCTCCCTCGCTCCCTCCGGCCCTCCCCCCGGACCTGTCGCTCCCCTCACCGAAGCTCCCATCCACATCGAGAAAAAACGCGACCTCGAGCAGGTCCATCTCTGCATCGGCGTTCCTTCCTATCCCCTCACCCACGACCGCCGCTTCGGCGTCAACGTCCTCAACACCATTCTCGGCGGCGGCATGTCCTCCCGCCTCTTCCAGAACGTCCGCGAAAAACTCGGCTTGGCCTACGCCGTCTTCAGCGACCTCACTCCCTATTCCGACGCCGGCATGTTCACCGTCTACGCCGGCACCTCCCACGACTCCCTCCCCAAAGTCATCGACCTGGTCATGAAGGAATTCCGCGACCTCAAAGCCACTCCCGTCCACGACGAGGAACTCCGCCGCGCCAAGGATCACCTCAAAGGCTCCCTCATGCTCTCCCTCGAATCCACCAGCGCGCGCATGTCCAACCTCGCTCGCCAGGAACTTTTCTTCCACCGCTTCTACACCCTCGACGAAATCCTCGCCTCCATCGAATCCGTCACCCGCGAGGAAGTTCAGTCCATCTCCCGCGACTCCTTCCTCACCGACCACATCGCCCTCACCGTCCTCGGCGACTTCAACGGCTTCTCCCTCGACCGCTCCCTCCTCGCCTGCTGATCTCTCCCATTCCCGGTTTTGGCACAGCCATTCCTGGCTGTGCTCTTTGCCGTTCTCTTCGCCGTACTCCCCCCGGCTGTACTCTCTACCGTCCTGAGGAAATCTCATCCCATCTCATTCCATCGTTGACGCCCGTATCCCTCTCTGCCATCATTCTCGAAATTTGGTTTTTACGTTTTCTCGGAGGCACCCATCGGCTTGCGCGTTTCCATTCTGGCGTCCGGCAGTTCCGGCAATATCACGCTGCTCGAAACCTCGCGCACCCGTCTCCTCATTGACGCCGGCCTCGGCAAACGCGAAACCCTCGCCCGCCTCGCCGCCCTCGAAATCGACGTCGACCGCCTCGATGGCATCCTCATCTCTCACGAACACACCGACCATTGCGGCGGACTTCCCCAGGCCCTGGCCATCTGGAAAGCCCCGCTCTTCGTCACCGACCTCACCTTCGACGCTCTCCAGCGCATCCTTCCCGACACTTTCGGCAAACGCCTCGCCGGACGCGAATCCATCGCTCCCGGACAGCGCTTCACCATCGGCGATATCGAAGTCAGCGCCTTCGCCATTCCTCACGACGCCGCCGACCCCGTCGGCTTCACCTTCCGCTCCAACGGCTCCAAGCTCGCTCTCGTCACCGACCTCGGCTACATGCCCAATCACGTCAAAGTTCATCTCCGCGACGCCGATTGCCTCATCCTCGAATCCAATCACGATCTGGACATGCTCAAAGTCGGCCCCTACCCCTGGGTCGTCAAGCAGCGCGTTCTCAGCCGCACCGGCCACCTCTCCAATCTTGCCGTCAGCGAATATCTCTCCGACCCCGAAGGCTTCGACGCCCGCGCCCGCTTCCTCGTCCTCGCCCACATCTCCCAGGAAAATAATAATCCCGACCTCGTTCACATCTCCGCCACGCAAGCCCTCCAGGCTCGCCCCTCCGATTCCCCCTTCGCCGGCGAACTCCTCATCGCCTCCCAGCACGTCCCCCTAAAATCCCTCCACATCTGAGTCGCTATTCGATTTCCCCCGCCTTTGTAGGGGCGAGGCTTTAGCCTCGCCTTCCGCGGCCTTCATGCAACCGCCCCCTCTTAACTGAAAACTGACAACTGACCACTGTAAACTCTCCGCTCCCCCGTAACTCTGCTAGCATTTCCCCATGCGCACCCTTCGTCTCTTCTCCCTCTCTCTACTTCCTTACCTCCTTACCTCCTTACCTCTTTACCTCCTCCTCTCCTTACCTCCCGCCTTCTCCCAGAATCCCCCCACCGACGCCGCCGAAATCTCCCGCACCCTCCTCTATCTCGCTCCCTCCTCCGTGCAGGCTCCTCCCTCCGCCTCCCCGACCATCGTTTTCTCCATCCCCGGCTTCAACTACGAATTCACTCCCCCCTCCGCCTGGAAAGTCTCTCCCAACGATTCGACTCCCGATTCCGACACCACCCGCGAATCCCAAAAGAAACGCAAATTCACTTTCGCCGGCGTTGACTACACCCTCGCCGGCTCCTCCGACGACGACCGCGCCACCCTCACCCTCTTCCGCTCCGGCGCCTCCGAACCCGTCGCCTCCGTCGTTCTCTGGAACCGCGATCAGCTCGTCGCTCCCTGGCTCCCTATCGCCCAGCAGCGCAAAAAAACTCTCACCGCCGCCGCCCTTCAGCAGGACCTCGAAATCGCCGACCCCTACGCCTACGCCGCCGAACTTTCCGGCGATTCCCTGTGGGTCGCCGTCGGCCATTCCACCGGCGAATCCGAATACGGCCTCGGCTCCCTCGTTCGTTTCGACCTCAAGGAAGGGAAGTCCGCCGTCTTTCAACCCGCCGAACTCGCCACCTGCGCCGTCACCCATCTCGTTCTTCTCGCGCCCGATTCCATTCTCCTCGCCTCCCGCCGCCAGGACGATGGCGCCATTCGCCCCTGCCAGGGCCTCGCCCGCTTCCAGCCCTCCACCGGCAAATTCGAAAAACTTTCCACCGCCGGCGCCCTCCTCGAAAACTCCGTCGTCACCCAGCTCCACGGGCCCGATCCCGTCTGGGTCTCCACCGACCGCGGCATCTGCAAGTCCGTGCCAGCCGCCACCTTCTCCTGGACCTGCTGGCGCGTCGTTCCCAGCGTCCATATCGAGGACGAAGTCACCGTCTTCAACAAGCCCGGTGAAAAAGCCGGCAGCGATCTTCCTCCCGGAGACTACGAAGTCCTCTGGGCCAACGCCGCATTTTTTGAGATTGTCACGCAGGACTCGTACGACGCCTGGCTCCGCGCCGATGACTTTCAGGATCTCTCCGCCCGCAACTTCGACGCCGAACCCTGGAAGCTCCTGAACACTTCCACCGGCTTTGCTCCCGTTCGCCCGCTCGCCAAACCCAACGCCAAAACCATCGAGGAAGGCACTCTCCTCTACCGCGCCCCTCTCGAAAAACGCCCCACCGACCCCAGCGCACCCGCCGGATGGGTCAAAGTCCGCATCCGCGCCGGCTGGATCGAACGCGCCGACTTCCAAATCACTCCGCGCATCCTCCCCTTCGAACTCCCCGCCACCCCAGAACCAGAACCCGCGCTACCGCCAGGCGCCTCGTCCACTCCTCCCGTTCCCAAGCACCCCATCGCCAAACCATCCGCCAAACCCTAACCCCCGCCCATCACTTCCCTCATCTTCCCCATATCCATTTCTCCCTCCCACCGGCTGATCACAATCGTCGCCACCGCATTCCCAATCACGTTCGTCAGCGCCCGGCACTCGCTCATGAACTTATCCACCGCCAGCAGCAGCGCCAGCGCCTGCACCGGTATCTCCGGAAACACCGTCAGCACCGCCGCCACCTTCACGAACGCCCCGCCCGGCACTCCCGCTCCTCCCGTCGCCGCGATCATCGCAAACAGCAGCACGCGCACTTCCTGCCCCAGCGATAAATGCACGTTCGTCGCCTGCGCCAGGAACAGCACCGCCAGCGTGATGTAAATATTCGCCCCGTCCGCATTAAAACTGTACCCCATCGGAAACACCAGCCCCACAATCGACCGCGGCGCCCCCAATCCCTCCAGCTTCCGCAGCATGTCCGGAATCACCACCTCCGACGTGCTCGTCCCCAAAACGATCAGCAGCTCTTCCTTTAAATATAAAATCAGCCGCGGCAGCGAAAATCCCGCCAGCAGGCAGACGCCCCCCAGAATCACCCCCACGAATGTCGCGCTCGTGATATACAGCGTCGCCACCAGCTTCGCCAGATTCGCCAGCGACGCCAGGTCGTACCGCGCCACCGTGTAGGCCATTGCTCCGAACGCCCCCACCGGCGCCAGTTGCACGATCATGCGAATGATCCCGAAACAGACCTTGCCCGCCACCCCCAGCGCGTCCGTCACCGCCGACCCGGCCGCCCCCATTTTCGAAATAGCGAATCCGCATAGCAGCGCCAGCAGCACCACCTGTAAAAAATTGTCATGCACAAACGCGTCCAGAAACGTCCGCGGAATGCTGTCCAGCAGTTGCGCCACCAGCCCCGTATCCTTCACGTGCCCCACATACCCGGCCACCGCTTTCGCGTCCAGCGTCGCCGGATCGATATTCAGTCCCCGCCCCGGATGCCCCAATTCCGCCGCCGCCATCCCCAGCAGCAGCGCCGCCACCGACAGCACCTCAAAATACAGCAGCGTCTTCACCCCCACGCGCCCGACCTTCTTCATGTCCCCCATGGACGCGATCCCCTGCACCAGCACCAGGAAGATCACCGGTCCGATCATCATTTTGATTAGGGAAATAAACGCTTCGCCCACCGGACGCAGGGCGATGCCTGCATGAGGGAAAAAATGTCCGACCAACACACCCAGCGCGATGGCCGCCAGGACCTGCGCGTAAAGGTCTCTGTACCAGGGCCGCCGCGCCACGGCTACGCTTTTACGCCGCGCTTCTCGTTCAAAAACGCGTTCAACTCCCCGGCCTTCGTCGAGAGCGTCTTCAGCCACCGCTGCCCGCCGGAAATGAACCCGATCCAGTACCCGATCTCCACCAGTTGCGGCTCGCTGAACTCCGCGTGCAGCCTCTTCCACATCGCGTCATCCGCCTGCTCCGGATTCCAGATAATCGCGTCCGCGTACTTCATCGCCAGCTTTTCCCGCCCCGTGAATTTTTCCGATTTCTCGTATTGCAGCGCTTCCGACATCCGGTCTTCGCTATTCCGCGCACCCTGCGCGGATCCCTGGTTCGCTCAATACCCGCACGACATGCTCAGCGCGATATACGCCCGCAGCAGCTCCTTCAAATCCCACTCCACCGTCCCCTTATCCTTCTTGAACAGCAGGTCAAACGTCGACGTAAACGACCGCATCACGTCCGGCTGGTGCGCCCGGATCGCCTGGTTCTCCGGCCCGGCCTTCCCGCCGCAATCGCATCCTCCAGCCACTTCCTCGCCTGCGGATCCGCAATCATCTCCGGTGCCAGATAACTGATGCGCGCCATAAAAACTCTCCTTGAGCAAGAAAACCAGAATCCAGCCGGTATTACCATAATACCGGACCCTTCGACCTACCCTTTTCCCCGCGTTTCCTGCGTCCTTTCCCACCTCCGGCAATCAACCTGTAGATGCCGGATCGTTGTCCCAGGATATAAGTCACACCTGAAGCTGCTCAAAGCAGGCCGGGGGCGCACCCTTGTGTCTTTTGCAAGGGTGCGGGTTTTTCTTCCTCTCTTCGCCCGTCCTCCCTCCTTCCTTTGTAGCCGCGGCCCTTCAGGGCCGCTCTTTTTCTTCTCTGCTGTAGCGCCACCCTTCAGGGTGGCATCTTGCCTTTTTCCGATCGCCCCAACCATCACGCAGCCTGCCCCTCCTGCGTAACGCGATCGTCCGAACCGCGCGGCGGACGGGAAAGCTCCAAATCAATTTGCGGGACGGCACTGTTTGACCCGCGGGTGGCGCACCCTTGCGTTTTTTTGCAAGGGTGCGGGTTTTAACTTTCATCTCCTCGCGCACTCGCTGTTCAAACTTGTTGAACTTACGCAACGATCTCAGCCGCTTGCCCAAAAAAACATCGCTGTCATTCCGAGGAGCCCCTGGCGACGAGGAATCCGCTTTTTCTTCCCGCTTCAGCAATCCTCCTCTACATGCCAAACCCCACCCCGCCTTCCGCATCGAGCAGGTCCTCCCACTCATTCTTCCCTCTGTGCCTCTGCGTTCAACTCTTTTTTTCATTCCCGGTGGCTGCCGCTATTCCAACTTGGCAACTCTGCAATCCCCGCCGATCCGGAATTTCCGATCCTCCCTTCCTCCCCTCATTGCCTCCTTTCCTTCACCCTTTCGCGGGTACTACCCAAAATCCTTTCGAAACTAGTACCACGTAGTACTGATACTTGACTTATTACTCTCCCCATGTTACCATGCCCCGTGACAGTCGCATTCCACTCCCTCCCCCTCCTTACCTCGCTACTTCCTTACCCCTTTTTCTCACCACTCACCACTCACCACTCGCCACTTTCCCGCTTTCTTTTCAATCACTTGCAAGCTCTTTTCCCCCACGGACACCCATTAACCTCCTCATTTTCATCGCCTTCCGGACTCTTTCCCATCCCACGGCCGGGGTACACCCCCTGCCCATCCAATCGAGGCTCACAATGAGAAAACTGAACTCCATCTCCACCCATTCCCCCTGCCGCCACGTCACCCGCACCGGCCGCCGCTGCCGTCTCCCTATCCTCGACCCCCGCTCCGGCCTCTGCTTCCGCCATTCCTCCCTCCAGCAAAAGCGCCTCGACGACGGTGCCGCCGACCTCTCCGCCGCCTTCTCCGGCCTTCTCTCCGACTTCAAGTCCGCCTCTCAGATCAACGACTTCCTCTCCCGCCTCCTCGTCCTCCTCGTCGAAGGCCGCATCTCCCCGCGCCACGCCGGCGTCATGGCCTATATCAACAGCCTCCAACTCCGCACCCTCCCCGCCATCGACAAGGAACTCAACCCCCAATCCACCGACGATTCCGCCGTTCCCAACATCATCCTCGACCTCCCCCGCCCACCCCGCGAAGACGAAAGCCAGGCCGCATGACTCCCTCCATCCATCACGCCGCCGCCCCCCCGGGAACGCCATTCTCCCGAATGGCGCCGCTCTCCCCCGCCCATCCACCCCGAAATACGGTATTATCCCTATGCCGTGACCGCGAACCGGTCGCGGGCCACCAGGAACAAGGAGCCGTTTTGATTCCACGTTACACGCGCGAAGAGATGGGCCGGGTCTGGAGCGACGCCAACAAGTTCGCCAAATGGCTCGAAGTCGAACTGGCCGCGGCGGACACCCTCGCCGAAGCCGGAGAAGTCCCGCGGGAAGTCGCCGCCACGCTGCGCGAGCGCGCCAAAGCCGACGCCGCGCGCATCCTCGAAATCGAAGCCCGCGTCAAGCATGACGTCATCGCCTTCACCATGGCCGTCGGTGAATCCATCGGCGACCCCGCCGCCGCTCGCTGGCTGCACTATGGCATGACCTCCAACGACGTCGTGGACACCGCCCAAGCCCTCCAAGTCCGCGACGCCTCGCACCTCATCGAGCGCGGCCTCGTCATGTTCGGCGAAATCCTCTCCCTGCGCGCGCAGGAGTTTCGCCACACCCCGCAAATCGGCCGCACCCACGGCGTGCATGCCGAGCCCATCACCTTCGGCCTCAAAATCGCCAACTGGTTCGCCGAAAATCAGCGCAACATCGGCCGCTTCCGCGAAGCTGCCGCGCAAATGGCCATCGGAAAAATTTCAGGCGCCGTGGGCAACGCTTCCCACCTGGGTCTGGACATCGAGGAAAAAATCTGCAAGCGCCTGGGCCTCACGCCCGCTCCGGTCGCTTCCCAGGTCATTCAGCGCGACCGCCACGCCCATTACCTCAATACCCTGGCGCTCATCGCCGCCACCCTCGAAAAAATCGCCTTGGAAGTCCGCCACCTGCAGCGCACCGAAGTGCGCGAAGCCGAAGAATTCTTTGGCGGCGAACAGCGCGGCAGTTCCGCCATGCCCCACAAGCGCAATCCCGTTTCCTGCGAGCAGATGTGCGGCCTCGCCCGCGTCGTCCGCGCCAATATGCTGGCCGCGCACGAAAACGTGGCCCTCTGGCACGAACGCGACATCTCCCACAGCTCCGTCGAGCGCATCATTCTGCCGGATTCGACGATTCTGGTGGACTACATGCTGGCCAAGATGACGGAAATCGTCGGAAAAATGCGCGTCTTTCCGCAGCGCATGCTGCGCAACCTGGAATCCACGCACGGCTTGATCTATTCCGGCCAGCTGCTGCAAGACCTCGTGGAAAAAGGCATGCCCCGCGACGAAGCCTACAAAGCCGTCCAGGAAAACGCCATGGCCGCCTGGGAAAGCGAAACGAGTTTTAAAGATCGCGTGGCCCAGGACGCCCGCATCACCAAATTCCTGGACGCCGCCGCCCTGGCAAGAACATTCGATTTACAGCGCCAGCTGCGCCACGTGGACGCCATCTTCGCGCGCGTCTTTACCGATGCGGCGCTGAAAGAAGTAAAGAAGTAGGGAAGTAATGAAGTGAAGAGGAAAAAAGTAAAAGAATCAGACGCGCTGCACGTACCGCGCTTCCGACGTGTCCACCTTGATGGTGTCCCCGTTGTTGACGAACGGCGGCACGTTGACCATCAGCCCGGTTTCCAGCTTGGCCGGCTTCATCACCGCGCTGGCCGTGGCCTTCTGCAGCGTCGGCTCGGTGTCCACCACTTTCAGGTCCATCGTGTCCGGCAGATCCACCCCGATGGCTTTGCCTTCGAAAAATTCGATCTTCACCACCGTATTGGGAATCAGGTAGTAAACGGTTTCGCCCAGTTCGTCGCGGGTCATCTGCATCTGCTCGTAGGTTTCCGAATTCATGAAATGAAATTCGTCGCCTTCGCTGTACAGATATTCGAATTCCACTTCGTCCAGAATCGCCCGGTCCACGAATTCCTCCGCGCGGAAGCGGTAGTCCATCATCGTGCCCGTGCGCAGATTCTTCATGCGCGTCTGCATCGACCCGCGCTTGTTTCCGGGCGTGCGGTGATCCACGCTGAAAACGGTGTACAGCTGCCCTTCGTGCTGAATGACCATGCCGGGACGGAGTTGTGTTGCTTTTACGGTGTCGCCCATACGCTCCCTGCTGAAGTTTCGAAAACTTGGGGCACACGGGAGGAAATCGGTTCCACGTGTGGAGAAACAGTATAAACGGGGGGATTCGGCCCGGTCAAATTCGAAAGCCGGGCGGTCAGGGTTTGGGCGTTTGGGCCATGATTTTCTCGATGGCGTCGGGGTCCCGGGGCAGGCGTTCGCTGAGCAGCTGGTAGCCGGATGGCGTGATGAGGACGTCGTCTTCGATGCGCACGCCCAGATTTTCCTCGGGAATATAGATGCCGGGTTCGATGGTGACGATCATGCCGGGTTCGAGCGGGCGGCAATAGTCCCCGGGGTCGTGGACGTCGAGGCCGATGTTGTGCCCCAGTCCGTGAATGAAATAGCGGCCGAGCGATTTTCCGTGCAGATCTTTTCCGTGGGAATCGATGTAGTGGTAGGCGATCTTGTAGGCGCTGTCTTTTCCGTCGCGGCAGAAGGTCATGCCGGGCCGGAGGGAATCAATGGCGGCGTTTTGGGCGGCGAGAACAATTTCGTAGATTTCGCGCTGCCGCGGCGAGAATTTTCCATTGGCGGGAAGCGTGCGCGTGATGTCGGCGGAATAGCCGGAAAATTGCGCGGCCACGTCGAGGACGACGATGTCGCCGGGAGCGATGCGGCGGTCGAGTTTGTCGTAATGCAGCACGGTGGAATTGAAACCGGCGCCGACGATGGGCGCGTAGCCTTCGGCTTCGGCGCCGCCCTCGAGATGCACGGAGGTCATGGCCGCGGCGATCTGGTATTCGAAAAGGCCGGGGCGCATGCGGCGCATGGCTTCCAGATGCGCGTCCACGGAGAGATCGATGGCGCGCTTGAGGAAGGCGATTTCGCCGGGGGATTTGATTTCGCGGAGGCGGCTGATTGGCGGGCGGATGTCCTGGAAGGCGACTTTGGGAGCCAGTCCGGCGAGCCAGGCGGCGAATTCCTTTTCGTGCGGGTAGCCGCCATTCTCCTGTTCGTAGGGCAGGATGGTGAAGAAGTCGTGATAGAGATGGGCGAGCTGTTCGACGGTAGAGCGGAGCTGGGTGTCTGAGGAAAGAACGGAAGTGAACCCGGTTTTTTCGTGGATGGCGGGGTCGTCGGGGGAGAGGCGGGGGCCGTTCCAGGCTTCTTTTTTGAGATTGCGCGCGGGGAGAAAAAGAATTTCACGCGGGCCGGTCCAAGTGTCGGTGACGCCGGTAGCGAGAGACTGTTTTGCGGCGGAGGGAAGAATGAGCAGGGCCGCTCCTTCTTCGTTGTGGCCGGTGAGGTAATAGAAATTGTCTTCCTGAGCGAAGACGTAGGATTGCGAGGACTCTTCGCGGCCGGTGAAGCCGAGGATGATGATGGGCGAATCCACCTGCGCGGCGAGAGCGGCGCGGCGCTGGGCGTAGACGGAATTGGGTTCCCGTTCGCGGCGCTGCTGTGCGGGAGAGAGCGGGGCGAGGGCGGAGACGGCGAGGAGCAGGAAAATAATAAAGGATCGGGAGTGGGAGGAAGCGAATTGTTGGTTTCGGTTGGGCATGAGGTTGACTCTAAACCGTGAGCGGTGGAAAGCAAAGAGGCTGGGACGCGGCAGGTTCTTACAGGGCAAGGGGTGAAGGGCAATCTAAACTCCCACCCTCAAAAGGGGCGGTGTACCCCCGGAGGAAGTCGCGGTGCGCTTTTGCTCACAGGGGGTTGCGGGGATGATGACGGGTGGGGCTGGGCGTGGTTCAATTTGGGCGGCGGTTAATTTGTAAATGGGGCTGGATTCGGTGGAGTATGAACCAGGAGGAAGCGCCTTGAGCTACGTGGATGAGAATTTGATCGAGGGAGAGAAGGTGGCGTACCGCACGCGGCTGCATTGGGTGGTGATGAAGTGGCCGGCGCTGGCGGGGTTGGCGGCGGGATTGCTGGCGGTGGGATTGCTGGGCGGATCGATTTCGATGATTGGGGGAAAGAGCGGGCAGACGGAAACGGTGGCGGTCGCGGGACTTTTTCTGGTGCTGGTGGCGGGCGGTTGCTTCGCGCTGGGGATTATTATGAGGAGCGCGACGGAATTGGCGGTGACCAGCCGGCGGGTCATGGTGAAGTCGGGAATTTTCGAACGCAAAACATTCGAAATGCCGCTGTCGCGGGTGGAGAGCGTGAGCGTGGCGGAAACGATGATGGGCAGGATGCTGGGATATGGCACGGTGATGGTGCGGGGTACGGGTGGAACGCCGGAATCGTTTGCGCTGGTGGCGAATCCGCTGGAGTTTCAGAAGAATGTGCAGCAGCAGATGGGGCGGGGAACGGAGAGTTAGAGTTTACAGTTTTCAGTCGTCAGTACAGAGTTCTCCGTTTTCAGGTGGCGGGCGCGGGTTGGAAGTTAAAAATTGAAAGCAAGAAAAGGCTGCCACCCTTCCCGGTATACAGCACCGGGATGCAAAGAACGCAAAAGGGTGGCGCTACAGGGGATAAATTTTGCCAGGGTGGCGGAAACTCAGTGGCCGCCGCCGGTGCCCTGCACGCCCACGGTTTCGTCGGGGATCGCGCCCGGGCGGCCCTTCACGCGGTCA
>Ga0315281_10003482_pt1 | contig 23008 bp, 28 predicted proteins | sample YL17G07_0_MG_FD_204540 | JGI IMG/M metagenome (GOLD analysis project Ga0315281, IMG submission 204540) | Sediment microbial communities from Yellowstone Lake, YNP, Wyoming, USA - YL17G07_0 | ecosystem: Environmental > Aquatic > Freshwater > Lake > Sediment | place: USA: Wyoming | collected... | reverse complement strand
CCCCAATAAATCTGCGGGTTCAAATCATGCTCCATGCAGTTTGGAGTTAAAAATGAAACAAAAAAGTATTCAGGACCAGAAAGTATTGGCGCTCTGGGCGACTGACTGCGCCGAGCGAGTGCTTCCGTATTTTGAGAAAACGCGGCCGAGAGACAAAAGACCTCGAAAAGCTATCAAAGCTGCGAGGGACTGGGTGAAAGGCAGAATAACGGTCGGAGAGGCGCGTAAGGCCGCGCTTGCCGCTCATGCTGCTGCTCGAACAACTAGAGGAGCGGCTCAATATGCCGCGCGATCCGCGGGCCATGCTGCGGCAACAGCGCACGTCGCCAGCCATTCGTTCGCTGCCGCTTACTATGCCGAAAAAGCTACTGGCAGGGTAACAGAACGCTACTGGCAATACAAGCGGCTTCTGAAGCGTTTTTCCATAAAGATTTAAAAATCGACTCCGCTTTCTATAACCATGCGAATAAAGTATCCTAAATTCTTACTGCTTCTGCTGACTTTTGCAGTCGCTTATCTGCTATTAAGCTTTAGACAATTGCCTTTCCAGGATGTTCTGCTTTCTCTGGGCTATCTTGGTGTCTTTATCCTCGGAATTTTCTATGCGTACGGCTTCACGGCAGTTCCGGCAACCGCGCTTCTGCTGTTGATAGCTAAAAATCAAAACATTCTGCTGGCGGGCCTTATCGGCGGGCTGGGCTCGCTATTCGCGGATCTGACGCTGTTCACTCTGATCAGGACCTCTTTCCGCGATGAGATTAAGAAGCTGTCGCAGGAGAGATGCGCAAAAAGACTGGATAAGATGGTCCCAAGACCGCTGAGGAGATATCTCGTGCCTGTCCTGGCTGCCTTGATAATCGCGTCGCCTCTGCCTGACGAGATGGGCGTCTGCATGCTGGCGACAACCAAGGTTTCACCCAGGCTCTTCTCCATGCTTTCTTACTGCCTGAATACGTTAGGGATAATTGCAGTATTAGCTATAGGGAGCGCGATTTAGCACTATTTTTATAAACCCCTCGTCCCTATTCCTATTTGGTGATGTGATGGATGTAAGCGAAGTATTCAACCTCGCATTGAGCAGCCTTACCAACCCAAGGAAAACTGCTAATAACTTAGTGAAAAAGAAGCTCGGCCTGGGCGATGGCGTCCTAGCCGTAGTGCTCGGCGCCTTGGTGCCTGCTGTGATAGGGGCGATAGCCGTACTCATGGTTTTGACGGCGCTGGCGGCAATGGTCTCATGGATACCTATGATGGGCGGACTCGGACTGTTGGGCGCAGGCGTAGGGATCGTAACTGCTGTGGCGATACTGATAGCGGTGCCGATTGCTGTGACCATAGCCTGGCTTATCGAATCAGTCATAATCTGGGTGGTGGCCGGCGCTTTGGGCGGAAAAGGAGACTTTGCCAAGTTCGCGAGCGCGTGGGCGTTCCCGATGGCCGCAGTAGTCGCTCTGTCATGGATACCGATAGTCAACTTCCTTGTTATGCTGTATTCCATCTACCTGCTGTATGTATTCCTGCAGCCGACGATGAAGATGGACTCCAACAAGGCCGCTGTGACGGTGATGGGTCTGGCCGTGCTCTGGCTGGTTGTCTGGGCGCTGTTCGGCAGCGTGGCGATGTGGAGAGCGTAGTAACAGTCATTTGACTCTGATATCCAGAACAATCTGATTGACGCGTGGGGCGAAAGGCCTCACGATCTTTTTATTTTCTATCTCTATTCTCCTGCCGGCCTTCTTGGCCGCTTCGTCCACCCTTGCTATGGCAGCAGAATAAGGGTCTTCCTCTTTTGAGAACTGGTAAAAGTGGATGATGCAGTTTTTCTTGGCGCAGGCGAAGGCTATGTCGAGAAAATCCTCCCCTCCTTTCGGCAGGGGCATTAGGATCCGGTCGCATTTCCCTTTCAGCGCAGCAGGGGCAATCTCTCTTACATCGCCGAGCACTGGTACTATAGAACCGCCGGCGCCGTTCACGTTCACGTTGTGTTTCAGGTACTCGAACGCCGCCGGGTTGAGCTCTATCGCGTATATAGTAGTATCAGGATGCTTTTTTGCTATAACCAGCGGGAACGGCCCGACGCCTGCGAAGAACGCCCCTATGGTCTCGCCCGGCTTTACCAGCGCGGCTATCCTCTCCCTCTCATGAGACAGCCTAGGAGTGAAATAGACGTTATCTACATCCAGCCCCATCGCAACGCCGGACTCGCGGTGGACTGTTTCTGTCCTTCGGTCTCCTGCTATGAACTCCACATGCCTAACCCTATAAGCACCTTCGTGTATCCCGCTCCTCTTGCATACCGTCTTTATGCTTTTGTGCACCCGCAGGAGAGCCTCGCCGATCTGCTTTTCCTTGCCTTTCAGCTCGTCGGGTATGTCTATAATCGCTATATCGCCTATGATATCGAAAGAAGTCACAAGTTTCTTCATCTCTGCCGGCGTAAGAGTCTCTTTCAGCGCATCACGCAGGTTCCGCGGCTTAGAATGCGCTTTTGCAGGCGAGACCATAGTCTTCACACAACTCTTTAATCCTTTTTTCATAGATGCCATAGTCTGTACCTTCGTATTGCTGGAACCCCTTCATGCCCGGCTTGATGTTCAGCTTGTCATAAAGCAGCCGGTCTATCTTGATTTCGCTTAACTTCTTTATTAAATCGCCTAGGGTATCGCCAAGCAGTTCTGGGATTACGGGCCCGAGGAACACCCATGTGCTTATCCCTCTTTCTTTTATTATCTTCAACGCGTTCAGCCTGCGCTCTATCGGCGAAGCGTGCGGCTCGAACGTCCGGCTAGCATTCTCATCCAGGGTCGTTATCGTAAATCCTATATCCTTCTCGCTGAACCTCTCTATAATGTCCAAATCGCGCAGGACTAGATCGGATTTTGTTTGGATGGTTATGGGCCAGTCCTTCCCAAGCAGGATCTCCAGGCATTTTCTGGTAATCTTATACTTCTTCTCAATCGGCTGGTAGGCGTCGGTTACAGTCCCTATCCCCACTGCCCCTTTTTCCTTGTGTTCTATCTCTTTCCTCAAAATATCAGGAAGATTGGCCTTGACATCAACGAACTCGCCCCACTGCCTCCTCTCGTGCAACACCGAAGGAGCGTAACAGTAAATGCAGGCGTGCTCGCATCCTCGATAGGGATTCAGAGCATAGACCAGGTCAGGGAGGCTGGACCTGCTTAGCGCCGTTTTGACTATAATCTCATTTACTATCATAAAAATCAGTCAGCCTTCTTTGATGCATGCTATCGCGCAGGACAGAGCTGTTATTTATCCACGTTGCCAGGGGGATATCCATCTTTGACTGGACATGGACAAGGCATTCGCTGAGGCTCGAAAACTTCTTCGGCTCCGTCTTCAGAGCCTGCCTGACATTTTCGCGAACATTCCAGACTCCTACCGGCATGATGTAGCCTGCGTGAGCCTCGCGGAAAATGATTACCCCTGCCTGGCGCCTCTCTTTTGTCAGCAGCTCGTTTACAGCAAGCTTCGCAGCGTAATAGCAGCCTCCTATCTCAGCGTAAGATCTCCGCCCGTTGTAGAACTCGTGAGAGGATATCATCATCACTTCATTTCCGTTCGGGTTCCATAAAGTCTTTGGATACCACGCCTCGATCAGCTCATAGCACCACTCGCGAGGGAGCATCAGCACTACCCAGCGATTGTCCAGAGCCTCGGTCTCATATATCCTATATTCGTTGATGACTGGGTAGTCTTTCGTCTCATCGAGCAGTATATTGCCTATCGTGCTGTCCACAGCCGTGATGCTCCAGCGGGTAGGGACCATCTTTCTGTTCTTTCCTATCCCGAACAGCCCGACGCTGAAGCTCTTCTGGATCTGGGATACGGGCAGGCCTTTGTCGTATAGCTTGAGCACGGCCTCTCCCGCCTTCAGGTCGTTATCAAAATATGCTTTCTCTATGTTCTGCTCAGACCTGATAGAACCTATGTTGAGCTGTTCTATCTTAGCCGACGGGCCAAACGGGGCTATCTCGTCATTGAGCACCATCCTGCCGACAGGCTTGCTCGCGAAAGTCACCTCGGCGTCAGGACAGCGCTTGGCCATCGCTATCTCCTGCGTCTGCTCCACTATTCTCCCGCTGAAGTCATTTACATCGGTCAGGTATTTGCCCCTCACCAGCTGGAACCTGAAATTGACTATCTCGTCGATAGAGAGGCCGGCCCATTGTTCAGGAGAGTCCATTATAGAGGTATCTCCTATAATCGGAGGGATCATCGGCCCGATATAGACCTTGGGGTAGCCGAACCTGCCCACGAAGACGGAGGGCGGACTAGAGCCCTCGAGCTTCAGGCTGTCGAGCATGGGCATGGTCTTCTGATTAGCGTAGAACTTTACCAGAATAGGGCAGCGCTCTTTCCCGCACAGCATTTTAGAGCCCTTGCACAGGACGCAGCGGGTGTCGCCAGGCAGATCCCATACCTCTTTATTGTCCATAGGCCTATTACGCAAAACAGAAATAAAAGTATGCACTGTCAGAAAAAGTTAATAACCGCTGTATCCACAATAGAAGTGCGCGCCATTGGTCTAGAGGCATGATCTAAGCTTCCCAAACCGTCGTGGAAACAGCTTAGGACCGGGGTTCAAATCCCCGATGGCGCATATGCAGTTCGTAAAACAGATGAATGGACTCAGAAAGCTGAATCTTCCTAGAGATGAATTCGCAATTTGTGGTAGTGGGCCATTGGCAGTAAGGGAAATTAGAGACTCACATGACATAGATATAATTGTTAAGAAAAAGCTTTGGAAACAATTAGCTAAGAAATATCCGGTTCATCAGTCCGACAATAATAGAAATTTCATTCAGATAAGGGATATAGAGATGTATGAAGACTGGTTTCCTTTGCTTGAAAATGCAGGCAAATTCATAGAGACGGCAGATGTCATCAATGGTTTCCGTTTTGTAAAATTAGACTATGTTATGAAATGGAAAAAGATAATGAATAGAGAAAAAGATCAGATAGATATCAAGCTAATTGAGAAATACTTAAAAAAACAAGAAAAAAAGTGGTCAGAATGAGCGAAGCGTGCAGTACAATACATCAGATATTTGGTGGAATGAGACGGTTTTATTTTCCCTTTAATGCCGATGAGATCCCCAACAACGGCGTATACGTTCTATTTGAAAGAGGCGAGAAGGCGCACGGTGTCGATAGGATCGTGAGGATAGGAACGCATAATGGAGATAATCAGCTTAGATCGCGACTATTTCAACACTTTTTGAAAGAGAATAAAGACAGGAGCATATTCAGAAAGAACATCGGAAGGGCTTTGCTCAATAGAGACAAAGACAGCTTTCTAGAACAATGGGAACTGGATTTAACAGAGAGAAAAGCTAAAGATAAATTCGCCAATGAAATCGATTTTATGAAACAAAAAGAAGTTGAAAAAAGGGTTACAGAACATATCCAGAAAAATTTCAGTTTTATCACTCTCGGGATTAAAGATAAGGCAAAACGCCTTGAATTTGAGTCTAAACTTATATCAACAGCCTCTTTGTGTGATGAGTGCCGACCGTCTCAGACTTGGCTGGGTTTATTCTCTCCGAAAGATAAGATAATAGAAAGCGGACTGTGGCAAGTCAATGAACTCAACAAGACGCCATTGAATAATAATGAAATTAGCGACTTGCGAAAAATAGCAAACATTGAAAATAAAAAATAAGAAAAGAGGATTTAGGGCCCGCCTGCGGATTCCCCTTCCTCTTCTACCTGCTTTTCCACTTCGCTTTCCAAGGTCTCGCCGCCTTCGCCCTCTTCCTCACCGGTGTGGTCGTGCGCCTCTTCCTCGGCTTTCTCCTCGGTGGGCTCGTCAGTGGTCTCTTTAGCCTCTCCTTCCGTCACAATCTCGCCGATTGCGCTTGAAGATCGTACCTGGGTTATCCTGACCTTGACTTTCTGCCCTTTCTCAGCCCCAGCGACGAATATCACGAAATTCTGTATCTTCGCTATCCCGTCTCCGCGCGAGCCGACCTCGATTATCTCAACATCGTAGGTCTCTCCCTCTTTGACTGGCTTTTCTTGCGAAAATGAGTCAGAGCTTCTCCTGCGGCCGCCGCCTCCGAAACGACCCCCGCCGCCTCCTCCGAATCGGCTTCCTCCGCCCCCTCCGCCGCCATATCCTCTTCCTCCGCCGAAACTTCTTCTACGTCCAAAACTTTCCATTGTAAATTCACCCTTCATTTTTTCGCTCTTAGCTCCACTGGACGCTAAGGATTAATATCAAAGTTTATTTATCTCCCCTGCCTTGCCGACGCCTACTTGTAGTTTTCCGTTCCATTCCTTGACATAGCCGCCCTTGACCTCGACGTTGTCGCCCTGTTTGAGGGTAGATATCTTCTCCCCCCATAGGGTAAGCTCCACTGTGCCCGACCCATCATCCAGTATTGCGCTGGCGACGGTTCTCGGCCCATATTTAGTGTTCACAGAGCGTGTTTCAGTCATTTCACTGACTTCAGCCTTGATGCTGACGTCATTAAGACCTGCCTTCAGTTCCGATATTTTCATCTCATCACTCCGAAAATTAGTCGTTTGACTGTATCTATTAAGAATTCGGGCTTAATATACATTTTGGTCCCAGTCCTTTCAGAGTTCCTGCAGGTTCTTTATCAAGAAATCCTTCAGAGCCTTGTCGTCCGGGAATCCTATTCCGCCCTTGTACTTCCTGTCGCCATTTCTCGTGTAGTAGCCTTTCGAGAGGGAAATAAACTCCGCCTCTTCAATCTTTTTCCTGGCCACTTCGATGAAATTGTTCCCGTACTTGTACTCGTCTGACTTTAGTGTCGTATAATCTGGCATGTTGTTCCTCCGCATAGGTTTTTGTTAATGTTTTTCTGATTGGCGAGATATATAAATATATGTCAACTAACCTAAGTTAGTTATGATAGCCGAGAAACAGGCTTTGGCGCTTCTTGAAAAATACAAAATTCCTGGGAATATAATAGAGCATTGCAAGGCAGTCTCTAGGAAAGCCAGCGAGGTATCTGAGCGAATAAACGCCCGCGGCAAGGCGAAGGTTGATTGCCAGAAAATGCGAGTGGCCGGATTGCTGCATGACATAGGGAAGGTTAGTTTCTTGAAAGAGGACGGCGAAGAGGAGAGCGGCATCGAGAGGCATGAGCTAGAAAGCGGAAGGATACTTGAGAGAGAAGGCCTGCCGGAGATAGCTGATATTGTCGTAAAACATGGCATGCAGACTTTGATTGGCTCTCCGACCGAATTGACTCTTGAGCAAAAAATAATAATATATGCGGATGCGAATGTTGTTGGGGACAAGCGATGCAGCCTGAAAGAGAGATATGAATACTTGGCCAGGAAATATGGGCCGGGGGGGCAGAAGGAAAACCCAGCAATTTTCGATCCGATTAGGAAGAATTGGCATAAAATAGACAAAGTGATTAATGATGTGGAGAGGCTGATGTGATGTTCGCTTTCGTGTTCGGAAAAAATTGGATGCTGTCGCTCGCGGAGATACTGGCCTATTTCGAGAAAGAGGGCGTTGAATGGAAATTCATAGACCTGGGCAAAAAAGCTTTCATAGTCGATGCTGAGATCTGGCCGAAGATGGTCGACGAACTTGGTGGTACTCTAAAGATAGTCCAGATAGACAAGTGGTTCGAATTCGCTGACATAAAGAAGCAGGACTTTGGGGGATATGTCAGCTGGCCGATATCATTCTATGGCAGCCACGAACTGTACAAGGATGTGAAGAAGATATTCTCGCACTTCAACAAGGATGGCATAAACAGCCATACGTGGCTTATTGAAAAGAGGCGAAACGAGGTATGCCTCATATTTGGCTTGAAGACCTGCTACTTTGGAGAGACTATCGCTGTGTCGAACCCGTACAAATACAGGACCCGGGATATCGGACGAGTGGTTCAGCGACCGCAATTATCGATGTCCCCATCGCGGGCCCGTATCTTGGTCAATCTATCGCAGGCTAAAGAGTCTATCCTTGACCCGTTCTGCGGAATAGGCACTATCGGCCAGGAGGCCATACTCGTGGGAATCCCTAAAATCTATATGAGCGATGTCGACAAGCGCGCAGTTGAATGGACGAAGAAGAACATGGACTGGGTCAAAAAGACCTATAAGAAGAAAGCTTCAGTCACTGTGAAGAGCATCGACGCACGACAGATAACGGGCCATTTCGAGGCGATAGCTACAGAACCTGATTTGGGGCCGCGCCTGCAGTTCAGGATAGCCGAGTCTGACGCTAAGCAGATAATACACTATCTGACTGATTTGTACAGGCAGTTCTTCGATGCGGCCCTGAAAGTGCTTAAGAGCGGGGGGCGCATGGCGATAGTCCTGCCTTGCTTGAATTCTAAGACAGGAAAGGTCTTCGTGAACAAGCGCTTTGAGGGCTATCGGCCTATAGACCTGTTCGAGAAGATACCGCGCGAATACCGTGATTATCTGAAAATCAGGAACTTTGTCGTCGACGAAGAAAGAGAGGTCGGCAAGACAAGAGTGGTTGCGCGCGAGTTCTGCGTCTACAGGAAAGCTTAATAAATCGTCTAGGAGTTATAGAAGCATGCGATATGTTCTCCGGTTCCATGAGATTGGCAAGAGGGACGTAGCCGAAGTCGGCGGCAAATGCGCCAACCTGGGAGAGATGGTAAGCAAGACCAATGTCCCTGTGCCACCTGGTTTCGCAATAACCTCTGGTGCATACGACTTTTTCGTTAAGAGGAATGATTTGGCCAAAAGGATAGGTTTAGAGCTGAAGAAAGTCAAGAATCCTAACGACACCGATAAGCTGAGCGAAGTCGGCAAGAAAGTAAGAGGGATGATAACCAAGGCAAAAATACCTAAGGAGCTTGAGAAGGCGATACTTGAATCCTATCACAGACTCCAGAAGCAGACCAAGAAGAAGCTTTTCGTCGCGGTAAGAACATCGGCCACTTCAGAAGACCTTCCTGGCGCTTCATTCGCTGGCCAGGGAGAAACATATCTGAATGTGCTGGGCGATAAACATCTGATTGAGTCCGTCAAGAAATGCTACGCTTCGCTATACACTAATCGCTTTATTTTCTATCGCATACAGAAAGGTTTCTCTCACCAGAAAATCTCGATGAGCGTTGGAGTCCAGATGATGGTGGAAAGCAAAGCGTCTGGGGTCATGTTCTCGCTGGATGTCAGGAACGGGAATACTGATGTCGTTGTAATTGAGGGCGCTTGGGGCCTTGGCGAATACATAGTAAAGGGAAAAGTCACTCCAGACAGCTTTTTCATAAGGAAGAAAGACATGGCGATCGTTGAGAGAAAAGTCAACGACAAGCCAGTCATGCTCAAGAACAAGATAGGTGGAGGGACCGTCGAAAAGAAAGTCCCGGCCTCCTTGAGGAAAAAACCAGTTATATCTGATTCACAGGCTAGGGAACTAGCAAAATACTCTATGTTACTTGAGAAGCATTACAAGATAGCGCAGGATTCTGAATGGGCGCTCGACGAGAAACTGAACAAGCTATTTTTGGTGCAAACCAGGCCGGAGACTGTATGGAGCGAACGGACCAAGAAGGGCGAAACGCGGACAATAGAAATTAAGACCTCTATCTTGAAAGGGCTCGCAGCCTCGCCCGGACTAGGCGCAGGAAAAGTGAAGATAGTCAGGAACATGAAAGAACTATCTAAGATTCAGAAAGGCGATGTGCTAGTTACTAAAATGACCTCGCCGGACATGGTGCCTGCGATGAGCAAGGCCTCGGGGATAGTAACAGATGATGGCGGAGTAACTAGTCATGCGGCGATAGTCTCTAGAGAGTTGGGCATTCCGTGCGTTGTTGGGACAGGGAACGCCACTAAATTATTAAAAGAGAACCAGGAGATAACTGTCGATGGAAGTGCTGGTGCTGTCTATAACGGGCTCATGAGGATAGAGAAGAAAGAGGAGAAAATCGAGAGAGGGATAAAGACCAGGACCCATATTTACGTTAATCTGGGCATACCTAACGAGGCTGAAAAAATAGCTAAATTGCCTGTCGACGGCGTCGGGCTGATGAGGGAAGAGTTCATTCTTGCCACAGAGATAGGAGAACACCCGCTGGCGATGATAGAACAGGGGAGAAGCGAGGAGTTCATCGAGAAACTGGCCAAAGGCATAAAGACTGTTGCCAAGGCCTTCTATCCGCGGCCGGTTATTTTGCGATTATCTGATTTGAAGACTAATGAGTATAGAGCATTGAAGGGCGGCGAGAAGTTCGAGCCAGAGGAGCAGAATCCGATGATAGGCTGGCGCGGATGTTCTCGATATATATCGCCGCAATACGAGCCCGCGTTCCGACTAGAGCTAAAGGCAGTGAAACGGGCTCGAGCTATTTTCAAGAACCTGCATGTGATGCTGCCATTCTCCAGGACAATAGCAGAAGTCAAGAGGATTGAGGAGATAATGAAGGAAGAAGGGCTGGAAAGAGGGCCTTCGCTGAAACTCTGGCTGATGGCTGAAATTCCGTCGAACGTCTTCCTGGTTGACAAGTTCTCTGATTATTGCGACGGCTTTTCTATAGGGAGCAACGATCTTACTCAACTGATATTGGGCGTCGACAGGGACTCGGAGATACTCGGGAAGATGGGCGAGTTCGACGAAAGGAACGAAGCTGTAAAGCGCGCCATAAAGATGTTGGTGGATGGGGCGCACAAGCGCGGAAAGACAGTCAGCATCTGCGGCCAGGCGCCTTCCGAATATCCTGAATATGCTGAATTCCTTGTCAAACTAGGGATAACCAGCATCTCTGTGAATCCAGACGTCATAATGAGGACCAGGAAACTAGTAGCTGCGGCAGAGGCTAAATGATGTTCACGGAAGTATTCCAACTGTATAGTTTGCTCATAATCTTGGTCAGTGTGCTGGCGCTTTCTGTGGTCGAGCGCAAGCTGAAAATACCCACTCTATTGGGCTCCGTCTTTATCGGCATATTATTGGGCCCATCGTTCTTCAACTTCATCGAATACCAGAGCATACCTGAATGGCTGAACTTCTTTGCGCTCATAGGCGGGATGCTGATATTATTTTTAATCGGTTTGGAGACAGATCTCCGCGATTTGTTTGAGACATCCAAGCGCTCCAGTTTAATGGCGCTTCTAGGCATGTTTTTCTCAGGGGTTTTTGTATTGATACTTGGCCTTGTGTTCGGCTTCTCAAAAAGCCAGGTGCTATTGCTCATTGCAGCAACCGTGGTCACAGCGACACCGACGTCGCTTGCTGTACTGCTAGAACTGAAGAAGACGCAGACCAAGGCAGCTACCTATCTCCACGCCAGCACCATCTTAGATAACGTCGCTGGGGTCTTTTTCGTCTTTCTGCTGATAGCCGTGCATGAAACTGGCGGACTGGAGTTCGGCGGTCTGGCGAAGATAATCCTGACGTTGGGCATCCTATTGGCTGTTTCCTACACCATAATGCCGAAAATCAGCAAATGGATCTTCCACGTTTTTGGCAGCCCGAATCCGCAGACCCGCATAACTATCGCCTTCTCATTCGTCCTGTTCTTCGGGGTCATCTCCTCGTATTTCCTCTATGAGGCTGCTTTAGGCGCTTTCCTGGCCGGAGTTGTCTTGAGTGAGATAAAGCCCGCGTATAAGAAAGAGCTCATGAAGACCATCACAGAGATAGGCGAAGGGCTCTTTTTCCCGCTGTTCTTCTTGACTATTGGGCTTGCGGTTAACATCTGGTCCGTCCTGTCCTGGGTCGCGCTATTGTTCCTTGCCATCTACATAATCGCGGCGGTCTGTGGAAAATTCATCGGCGGCTATTATGGCGCGCTGGTGCAGAAACTCAGCAAGAAAGAGGCGATAGCCATAGGCTCCGGCCTAATCCCTCGTGGGGGTATCGGGCTCATTATTGCGCAAGTGGGCTTGTCGCTGGCGCTCTTCACGCAGGAACAATTTGCGATGGTAGTATTGATGGTTTTCGCCACGACAGTCACTGGGGTAATATTCATCTCAAGAAGCTTCAGGCACCTAAGATAGAATATATAAATAACAACTTCTTCTTCATAGTTATGCTCGATTTAGCTGTCCAGAGGCTACCTGTCTCCCCCGTCAGGAAGATATCGGAGATGATTGAGAAAGCTAGTAATAAGCATAGGATAATCAGCTTCGGTGGAGGCGCTCCATCGCTCGCGCCGCCTAAAGAGGTGCTCGATTTCCTGTGCTCCGAGTTCAAGAGGGACGCGCATGCTGCCTCCTCTTACGGCAGCACGAAGGGCATGCCGCGCGTGAGAGAGCTGATTACAGACACTTTAAAGCGCGAGGAACGAGTCTCTATCGACCCAGAGAAAGAGCTCTGCCTGACTGAAGGCGGCACTGAGGGACTTTTCATAACATTCCGAACCCTGTTGGCTCCAGGAGACCAGATAATATTGTCAGACCCCACCTATCTCGCCTATTATCCCCAATTATCTTTCTTAGGCGATGGAGTGACCCATTTACCAGTTCATCTGCAGGACGATTTTCAGATAGACGTGAACATGCTGAATGAGGCGATGACCAAGCGGACGAAAGCTGTCCTAATCTTGTCGCCGGACAATCCGACTGGAAGACTGCTGGACAAAAAAGTTTTGAAGGCTATAGTCCAGATATGCGAGGACAAGAAGGTGTGGCTGATTACCGACGATATCTACAAGGATATGCTGTATGAGGGGAAGTTCCATAACGCCAGGGAATTCAGCAAGTGCGACAACATCATCTCCTGCTGCTCATTCTCGAAATCGGCGTCTATGCCTGGATTCAGATTGGGCTATGTCTATGGGCCAGCTAGCTTCATAGAGAGGGTGGCTGCGATAAAATCCTACATTTCATTATGCCCATCGCGGCCGGCGCAGTTATGCGTCGAAAAATATCTCGAGAACCGGGGCAGGGTCAAGAAGAAGTATCTTGAGAAGATTGTCGTTCCTACTTACAAGAAGAGGCGCGATGCCATGGCTGAAATGATCGAGAGATATCTGCCGAAAGCCGAATTTGCGATACCTAAAGGCGCGTTCTACTTCTTCCCGGACATGTCGCGCTATCTGACTAGAATGGACGAAGAAGAATTCGCAAGCAAGCTGATGGAACAAAAACAGGTAGTCGTAATCCCAGGCAAATACTTCGGAGAGCAAGGCGAGGACCATCTCAGGTTCACGTTCGTTTCCGAACCCAAAGAGAGGATAGAAGAAGGGCTATCTAGAATGGCCAAATTCATCGAGGAGAACAAGCTATGAAACAGACCAAGGATATGCGCAACCTCCTGCGCAACGGAATCTGGGGCTCGACAGCTGATGCGTTCACCGCGCCGTTCATTATCCCATTTGCATTGGCGTTAGGGGCGACAGAGCTGGTCATAGGGATAATCAACTCATTACAGAATTTGGGCATGCTGGCCTCCCAGGTGCCTGGCGCGGAGATAGTCTGGTTTTTCAGAAAAAGGAAGATGATAAACGTCGCATGCGAGATCCTGGCCAAGACCTCGTGGCTGGCGATAGTCTTGATACCGTTCCTGCCCAGCGACTCCTGGCTCACAGTGATGATAGTGTCTATTACGCTCTCTTCTTTCTTCGTCAATCTCTCCTATCCCGCATGGACCTCGTTCATAGCCGACGTAGTCCCTAAGGAGTTCAGGGGCAGGTATTTCGGCAACAGAAATATGTGGATGGGCTTCGCCGCAATCATAGCCTCGGTTGCAGCCGGTTTCTATCTGGATCTGTTCCCTAAAGGAAATCTGCTGGGTTTTTCGAGCATATTCTTATTCGGCGTCATCGCAGGGATTATAGCTGTCGGGTATTATTCGAGGCTAAGAGGAAAACCAGTCAGACTGGCGGAGCACAGCTTCCGCGATTACCTGAAAGTAACGGGCAACATGAGGCGTTTCCTGGCATTCACTGCGTTCTTCAATTTCTCTTATATGATAGCGTCGCCATTCTTCGCAGTATATATGTTGAATAATCTTGGCATGGACTATGGTTCTTACGTGCTGTTTGCAGCGATAGCCGCTTTCGCCGGGCTTGTCTCCCAGCGCCACTGGGGCCGGCTGATGGACAAGTTCGGGTGCAGGCCGATGATAGGGATATCTGTCGTGGGCGCGGCTTTCGTGCCGTTCCTGTACATCTTCATCAACCAGCAGAACCTTTTGATGCTTATTCCAGTGCAGATACTGTCAGGCGTGGCATGGGCGGGCGTCGGGCTGGTGACGTTCAACATGTTCCTCGATGTCAGCGACAGAAAAAAATTGGTCACGCAGACGGCGAACTACAACATTATAGCCACTCTGCCGATGGTCATAGCTCCCATAATAGGGGGGCTGGTTGCGCAAAACCTGTCTTTTATCATACCAGGCATCCCGCTTGTCTTCCTGCTTTCCAGTATTTTGCGGTTCAGCTCGCTTGCATTGCTCAAGGATTTGAAAGAGAGTCATGTCAAACGCATGTATTCGACGGAGCACGCGTTCCGAGTGTTTGTCTCCATCCACCCGGTAAAGGGGCTGGTCCATGAGATAAGGACTGTTGAGAAAAGAATGCTTGGAAAACGGCTGTAATAAATATAAAGCTCCGCGGCAGGAAATCTAAGAGTTTTCTAATACCTTATATATTTAAGCGGGCGTATAAAATATTACTATGCGAAGTCCCGTAGTCTAGTGGCCAAGGATAACGGGCTCTGAACCCGTGGACGGCAGTTCGAATCTGCCCGGGACTATGTGATAATATGATAAGTCAGAAAGAGAGGATAGAATCAGATAGGAAAAGGAAAGAGAGTAAAGAGAAGATTGACAATTCTCTTCTAGGTATGGAAAAGCTTCGAGAGACTATCACTAAGAACCTCGCAAGTCAGCAACAGAGGGCGGCCCAGGCTGCGATTATCAGTAAGAAGATAGAAGAGCGTTTTAATGTAAAGAAAGAACTCGTTAAGGCGCCTGCAAAAGAAACTCCAATGGGGGAACTGAAGCTGAATATAACGCCGGCGAGGGCGGCTAAAGCTAAACAAGTCATGAGCGAGATTGATGAAAATTCGCGGACTTCCGAAAACGCGCGGAAAAACATCAATATACGCGCGATTAATGATCTGGAGAAAAAACCGATTGACGTATTAAAACGGATGCAATCGGGCGCAAGGGGGCTCGTGGAAAGGCATCCTAATGACCAAAAGTGGAAAAACTGGTATGAAGCGATATCTATGGTTATAAAGAAAAGAGAAGGGGGGGCAAAATGAGAAAGGGAAGCAGATATCCGACTAGAACAGCAAGGATATTCAGGGCAGAAAAACCGAAATATGCGCGCCTTAAACCGCTCACCGAAAAAGAGAGAAAGGAGCTTGCAGATGCCAAGCTAGTTAGAGAGATTGAGGGGGCTGCGCTTAAGAACGTTGAAAAGACCGGGAACCGCAGCAACGTTAGAACGATTAAAGACAGGCTCGAATGGGCGAAACGGACAATAAAGAGACTACACTGATAGGGTCTGTAGTCCAGTGGTTAAGACGTTGCCTTCACAAGGCAGAGATCGCAGGTTCAATTCCTGCCAGACCCATTGAGCTCCCATAGTCTAGCGGCCAAGGATACGGGGTTCTCAACCCCGCGACGTGGGTTCAAATCCCGCTGGGAGCACCATTTTAAACCAGAAATGACATAGTGATAACATGCCGGATGCACTTGACCTGAGAATAATCAAGGTGCTCAGGAAGGATTCGCGCCTTTCTTATCGTGAAATAGCTCGACGCCTAGAGGTAGCCGTTGGCACAATACAGTCCAGGATCAAGATTCTAGAGAAAGACAAAGTCATACAACGCTATCACGCCGAGATAGACTATTCCAAGCTAGGTTATGGATTAGCTGCTGTGATAGCGATGGACATAGACCTGAAGAAGCTGCCTGAGTTCGAAAAACGGCTATTGAAGCACAAGAACGTCTTCGGTCTCTATGAGGTCACGGGCGATTTCGACATATTTGTGGCTGTCAGGTTCAAGAACGCAACCGAACTGAACGAGTTCATACAGAAGAACCTGAAGGACCCTGCTGTGAAGAAGAGCAACACGTTCATAGTCCTTAAGACGGAAAAGGAAGCGCACACACTGCTTGATTAACATGGACGAGATAGTTTTTTCAGCGCAAGTCGGCAACTGGGTCTGCGTGAAGAAGGAAAAACCAGAGCCAGGCACCAGGAAAGTCGAAGTGGCTAGGATACTGGCGAGTATCCACGATTCGATGGACAGGAAGATATGGGATTCCCTGAAAGATGATTTTCCGCTTGAAGAGCTTGATAAGATAGCCTACGAGATTACTGGTGCTGTCTACAACGAGAAAAAGAAGGAATGGCTGGTTGAGGGAAAGGCAACTGAAGAACGATTATCCCAATCGCTGGCAAAACTCAATAGCTCAGCCACCTCGAGAAGGATAAATGAGATTATCCCTATAAAGACCAAGAACGGCCCTGAGATGGCCAAATCCTACCTATCCAGGAGGGTAATCGACCTGCTCGGCATAAGAATTGAGCTGGACCCGTCAGTTGTGGAGAAATATATAAAAGAACGCGGGAAGATAATCTAATTCTAGGGGATATAGGGTAGTCTGGTCCATCCTTCTAGCTTTGGGAGCTAGAGACCTGAGTTCAAATCTCAGTATCCCCAGTGATAATATGGGAAGACAAAGAAAGATTAGAGAATGGAACAAGGTGCGCTTGAAAGGCAGTACTACGGCATTTCGCGCGAAAATCAAGAAGGAACCCAAGCCAAAGAACGCATTCCGCCTGGTGCGGGTGAACAATCTCCTACAAGCCGAGAAAAAACTGAAAGATGCACAGGATAGTCTGCAGAAAGCGCAGGTTCAGGATTCTAACATCGATATGGGGAATGCAATAAGGAAAGTGCAAGAAGCCGAGCAGAAGCATCTTGAGGCGCAGGCGAAGTATCTCGCGTTCACACAAAACATTTCTGAGCAGAAAGCGCTGGAGATAATAAAGGCGAGAACGCCTATCGGCAAGAGAAGATAATCATGGCGTTTGACAAGAAGACGTTTGATGAACTGAAAGAGAAGCTCCTAAAGACCCAGAAGGCGCTCAAAGACATCAGAGCTTCCCATGCACGACGGGTTAGGCTTGGCGAGACCAGCCTTCCTCTTGAAGCGGCAAATGCTCAAGAAGAGTACAATAAAGCCTATCTTAACATGCTCAGGTTTCAGCACGGTAAGCTGGTGAATGAGCCTGTCCAGATTTTATCCGCCAGAAAGAGAGGGGGAAAGCGATCGCTGCTTCCCACCAGGGGACTTTATCGCGACGAAACGACACCAGCGCCAGAGAGGGAAATCAAAGTAGCGCGGGAGCCTGCCCCCGGCAATGGCTATGACGCATTGATACAAAACTTCCGCCAGGCGCAGAAGGAGTTCGACAGTGCCAGAACACCAGAGGCTGAACGTAGACTTAATGATGCGCACGCCAACCTTTTTGCGTTTGAGAGTAGGGTCTCGAAAGCCGAGGCGAAGAAGATGCTAAGCGATGGGAAGGAGCGCGTCGAGAAATGGAGCAAGTGGGTGAAGGGCACACCGCGGACAGAAATGGATAAGGCAATCAGGAAAGCGAGGAGAAAATTCTAGGATTATATCTTCTTTCTTAACCGTCTATCGGCCCAATTTCCTAAACCTGCGCTACCAGTTGCCAAAATCATAATTCTCTAAGGAGGCTGACTTTTTAAATCATGCTTACCTAATTTATGATGATATAATGGACGTAGCTGATGAAGTAGTATACGAAAGGATGCGGAAAATACTGAGGAAAAAGGAGGAAAAAGTTGAAAGCACCCGCAGATACTTCGAAAGATTAAAAGAAAGGGGGTACAGTCACAGTCTACCGGCGTATGGAAAGTCAATTAAAGAAGCTGAACGTGATGCTGCATATGCTCGCAGAGAGCTTAATGCATTTGAAAGAGAGCATGATCTTCCTATTTCTGTTGCCAGGGAGATGAGCAGTAGGAGAATATATGAAAATTTTGATTCGGCCAGGTATGAAAATCTGAAACATGATTTTTATACTGCCAACGATGAGTATGAGATAGTTAGGCGTGAGTATAATGACATGTTAAGAAGCGGCAAATCAAACCTCTCAGTTCTGCAGAAGTTCGGGGTTGCAAATAATAAGATGAAACTCGCGCAATCAAGACTATTGGTAGTTGAGGAGGGAATTCCTGCATCTGTCGCAAAGTTAAAGGTAGACGAGGCTCAACGCGAACTGAACAGGAGCATAGAGATAATGCGCGGCGCTCCAAGAACCGGTACGGAATTTAGCAGGCCGCGTGCAAAGCCAACCGTGGTTCGCAACTTCAGCGGGAATTTAGTGCATACAGAGCTTTCAGCCACACAAATCAACGTGTTGGAAGCGACACGCAAAAAGCTGGCCGAGGGCAAGTATAATGCTAAAGAGATAGCCAAAGAATCGGGTGTGCAGGTGAGCAGCGTCTACTCGATGCTTTCAAAACTCAGGCAGCAGGGCATAGACATTCCGACTTTACAGGAAGTCAGATCCGAAGGATTCCGGAAATTGAAAGAAAGCAGAGAATTGCAAGAAAAGAAATATGGAGAAACGCAGCCAAAAGCCCTTATTGCAGAAGAACTTCCAGATGAGCGGATTGCTGAGCCCGCAAAACCTGAAATTGCCTCTGCTGAAAAACCTCCTGAATTAAGAGAAGCTGAAAATAAAGTGCATCTGGCATTTAATCAGCTTTCGGCGGCAGGTCAGAGGGTAAGCGCTGAGAAGATTGCAGCTATAACCGGATACAAAACAAAGGATGTGTATTATTGTATCAGGGGGCTGAGGGCAAAAGGTCTTATTCCTCCAACGAGCTTAGGGAGGTTTAATCTTGAATTGACCGGAAGGCATCTCCAACCGCTTTCTGCAAAGGGCAACGGCCTCCCAGATAAAGTGATTACATCTAGAGCAGGAGACGTTCTTGATGCTTACAGATATCTGAAAACGATTGGCAAATGGCCGGACATACAAAAAATATCTGAACGAACCGGGATGGACCCGAAAAAAGTACAGAACCTTTTGATTTCGCTTAGGAGCGCAGGAGTGGGCATCGACAGCTTCAGAAGATTGAAAGTTGGAAAAGCCCGCATTGCAGAGTCGATAAGGGAGCACGGCCTTAATCCTGAAGAGCTACTCGGCATGCAAGATGAGTGGATACGCGAGGAAGCGGCCAACGGACCGTCCTGGCGGTTGGAGCTGCTCAGACGCGAGAGGAAGCTAAGCGGCCCCCTTGCAAGGAAGAGAGGTAGGCCCCGCAAAACCGCGGCGTAATTATAAGGCCGCACCCATAATATAGTCGAGCAGGGGTGGCTGAGACAGGAAAAAGCGCCAGACTTAAGGGTTCTGTCTGAGACATCTGGTGGGTTAGTCCCTACGAGGGTTCAAATCCCTTCCCCTGCACCTGGTGGCAGAATGACAAAGAAGTTGCGCATCGAATTCAGGTATGTCGATAGGAATACGTGCAGCAGATGCAGGACTACTGATAAAAACGTCGAGAAGACGGTTCAAGGGCTGCGAAAAGCGCTCCAAGAGACGGGCGTTGCGATTGATTTCAAGACCACAAAACTCCCAGTAAGCAGGCTTACGCAGTCGAATTCAATCTTAATAAATGGCAAGGACATCGAGAGAATAGTCAATAGGAAGAAAAACGTCCGCTCAAGCGCCTGTAAGGGGTGCAGCGAGATAATGGAGAGTCCGTGTGAATGCCGAACATATATCTATCGTGGGAAAAAGCACGTTTATATCCCGCAGGCAATGATTCGCGAGGCAATACAAAACTCACTCAGGTGATGTACCATGTTTCTAGTCTTTGAAGGGATAGACGGCTCCGGGAAGGAGACGCAGGTAAAATTAACTGCCGAGAAGCTCAGGAAATTGGGCCATAACGTAGAGGTGCTTGATTTTCCCGACTATACGAGCGCGCCAGGCAAGAAGATAGGTCAATACCTCAATCACGAGATAGAGATGTCCAGCGACGAACTAGGGAAGCTCTATGCGGAAGACAGGAAACTAGCCATGCCGCGGCTGAAGAAATGGCTGAAAGAAAAGAAGATAGTCGTTTCTGACAGATATGCTTACTCCAATCTCGCCTATCAATTAGCCAACAACGTGGACCATGATTATCTAATGGCTTTGGACAAGGACCTGATATTCCCTGAAATAGTCTTTTTTGTGGACACGGATGTGGAAGAGGGCATTAAAAGAATGGATGCGAGCAGAAAGAAAGACAAATACGAGTCGAACATGGAATATCTCAAATGCGTGCTGGATAACTACCGTAAGATATGCGACGGCTCTATTGAAGTGTTCGGGAATGCGAAATGGATAAGAATAGATGGGAACAGAAGTATAGAAGAAGTGACGAAAGATATCTGGAAGTATGTTGAAGCATGCCTCAGTGGCTAAGTGGTATAGCGCTTGCTTGGATCTAATAGGTTACTCCTGTTAGTAGAGCAGTAAGCAAGAGGCCGCGAGTTCAATTCTCGCCTGAGGCTTCACGCAAATCTTTAAAAACGTCCGCTCCTTATTCTTGGCAGGTGATTAATGATGAATAAAGAGTTCCTGAGGAAATGGCTCTTCAAGATAGCCATGTTCTCGATCATAGGGGTTATATTCTACGCGCTGACCCCAAATCCGAGCGCAATCTTCTACTGGATTCTGGTCATTACATCATTCCTCTGGCTGGTCTATGAAGTAGACAAAAACAAGGTCAAGAGCCTGGCAAAACCGTTCATGTTAGGTGTCTTTTTGATGCTCTTCGACTGGTTTGTGGAGACATACGGCCTGTTCTTGGGGCAATGGCACACCGCGAACAGCCTGTTCTTTGTAGGAACAGCTGTGCCTGTCGAGATAATGATGATTTGTCTCTTCGGCGCAGCGGCCTGGGCAATCCACTTCCCGAAAAAACTATCATGGACCTATCTCGCAGGAGACGCGCTGATATTCGCGTTCTTCGGGACGTTAGGAGAATATCTAATGCAGCTCAACGGCCTGATGGTCTATACAGGCGGATGGACATCTGCGAATGCTTTTGTGGGCTATGCGATAACCTGGGTAATAATGAGCCTCGCATGGTACAAAGCGATAAAATCTAGGTAACGCTTACTCTTTCAAGGGGGTGAGCGCATCTTTTTCTTTTCTTTTTCCATACTTCCCGAAAGAGTCATAGAGAATGTTAGAAGGCGTGTCGAGCCTAAAGAATATCAGCTGCCCTATGATCATGCCGGGCGTCAGGATTATGTCGAACGGCCCGTTGTTGCTCATCTCAAGGATGATCTTTCTTGGTTTAGGGATGCCGTGGCCTGCCTGGATTACGGGAGCGGTCTGTGTCACTGCTAATCCCATTCGCGACAGCGTGCTAGTCCCATGCACAAGCGCCGCTATCCTATTTGACAATGAAAAAGACTCCATTGTCCTGGCCAACACAAACTGCCTGGGCTTCAGTACGAATTTCTCATTAGCTTTTAGCTTCTTGTTCTTGTAAAGCTTCTCGATCTTGTCCGGCTTGCAAAAGTCTATTTTACCTTTCTTGGTCAGGGCTATCTCGCTATCGAGCCTAACCTTCACCGAATTTGGAAGAACTAGCTTCTGAGTGAATGGTTCTATCTTGAGGTCGCCCGTGCTTATCGCGTTGAGAATATCGATTCTTGAAAACATAATTTAATTAAGCATGCTATATATAAATAGTTGAGCGGGAGATATGGACTTAATCACGCTTCTTGGAACGCTGGCTTTCTACGGCATACTATTCGTGTTAGCGTGCACGCTGGTGGCAGGCGCGCTTCTCTTCGTTTTCTGGAAATGGAATAGGACTCTGTTCCCTAATGTAACGCTGCTCATGATAACCGCATTCTCGAGCCCACTGAGAGTGTTATTCAGAATTCTAAGAGTGGACCAGCACGTCATCGACAGCTTGATAGTCGGGCTGATAAACAAGGTCTTCATGATACGTTTTGCCAAGACCGACTATAACGAAAGAGCGCTTTTTCTACCCCAATGCCTGAGGAATGGTGACTGCCCAGCCAAGCTAGGCGCTGATGGAATCGCATGCGTGTCCTGCACTAGAGAATGCTCTGTTAAAGAGGCCAAGAAAGAGGCTGAGGGGTTGGGTTACCGCGTCTTCATAGTTCCTGGCGGGGGATTCATTAAACGGCTTATCGCAAAGCACAAGCCTAAAGCAGTTGTCGGCGTTGCCTGCCTTCCTGAAGTGATGATGGCGACTGAGATGATGAATAAATTTAAGCTGCCTGGACAGGGCGTTGTCCTGCTAAGAAGCGGCTGCCTCAACACCAAGGCAGATATGGCAGAGCTAACGGCAGCATTGGCCATAAAAGAATAATCAATTTAAAGCGACGTTCTCAAAATCTATTCACGCCGAGGTAGCTCAGCCTGGTAGAGCGCTAGACTCATAATCTAGAGGTCAAGGGTTCGAAGCCCCTCCTCGGCACAGTGATAGCATGAAATACCTGAATTTTTTGTCTGAAATTGGAAAGCTCAAGGACGTTGACAGGACGGGCTGGAAAATCTATAAGGTAAGAAACCCTGAAAGCGTTGCTGACCACTCTTTCAGAATTGCCATAATGGCTATGCTTTATTCTAAAAATCTCGGTTTAAATGAGAATAAATGCGTTAAAATGTCCTTGGTGCATGATTTAGAAGAAGTTTATACTGGCGATATCGCAACAAGGGCGGATGAAAAAAACCAAGCGGTGAATAATACTGAGAAGGAAAAAATTGAGGAAAATGCCTTTGACATATTGATGAAACTGCTCGATGATAAAGAAGAAATTATAGAATTGTGGCGGGAATATCACGAATGCAAGACTCCCGAGGCTAAGTGGGTAAATGATCTGGACAAGATAGAGATGGTTCTGCAGGCTTTAGACTATAAAAAAGGAAAACGAACGAAGGAAGACTTGGAAGAATTCTTTCAGACAAGCGAACCTAGGATAAAAACAGAGAAAGGCAGAGAGCTCTGGAACAAAATAAGAAAAGAATACCTAGAG
>Ga0315281_10003481_pt1 | contig 23010 bp, 15 predicted proteins | sample YL17G07_0_MG_FD_204540 | JGI IMG/M metagenome (GOLD analysis project Ga0315281, IMG submission 204540) | Sediment microbial communities from Yellowstone Lake, YNP, Wyoming, USA - YL17G07_0 | ecosystem: Environmental > Aquatic > Freshwater > Lake > Sediment | place: USA: Wyoming | collected... | reverse complement strand
GAGACGCTCGACCCGCTGGAGAAGGGCCACGTCCGCATGTACACCTGCGGGCCGACGGTCTACAACTTCCCTCACATCGGGAACTACCGCACGTTCCTGTTCGACGACGTGCTGCGGCGCACCCTCAAGGCCTTCGGGTACCGGGTCACCCAGGTAATGAACCTGACCGACATCGACGACAAGACGATCAAGGGCGCCGCGGCGGAAGGGGTGAGCCTGCGCGAGTTCACCGATCGCTACGTTGCCGCGTTCTTCGAGGATCTCGACACGCTGGGCGTGGAGCGCGCCGAGCACTACCCGCGCGCCACCGAGTGGATCCCGCAAATGGTCGCGCTCGTGCAGCGCCTCACAGAGCGTGGGCACACCTACGAGCAGGACGGCTCGACCTACTTCCGCATTGCGACGTTCCCCGGCTACGGCAAGCTGTCGGGGATCGACGTGGCCCAGGTCAGGGCGGGCGCGCGTGTGGATGCCGACGAGTACGAGAAGGAGGACGTGCGCGACTTCGTTCTCTGGAAGGCGCCCAAAGAGGGCGAGCCGTCGTGGGACACAGCGCTCGGTCCTGGCCGGCCGGGGTGGCACCTGGAGTGCTCGGCGATGAGCATGGGCCTCCTCGGAGAGAGCTTCGACGTTCACACGGGCGGCGTGGACAACATCTTCCCGCACCACGAGAACGAGATCGCGCAGAGCGAGGGCGCCACCGGCAGGCCTTTCGTGCACACCTGGCTGCACGCCGAGCACCTCTTCGTTGAGGGGCAGAAGATGGCGAAGTCGCTCGGGAACTTCTACACGCTCCGGGACCTGCTCGAGAAGGGGGTCGACCCGCTGGCGATCCGCTACCTCCTGATCTCGGTGCCGTACCGGCAGAAGCTCAACTTCACCTTCGACGGGCTGCACGCCGCCGCCGCGGGGATCGAGCGCATCGGCAACACCCTCCGGCGTCTCGCCCACACTCCCGCGGCCACCGACGAGGGTTCGCTGCACGCGTCCGCGCTGGACGAGTTCGAGGCGGAGTTCGACGCCGGGCTCGCCGACGACCTCAACACCGCGCGGGCGCTGGGCGCCCTGCACACCCTGCTGACCACGGTCAACCAGGCGTTGGACGGCGGGGGAATTGGCACCGAGGTGCGCCCTCGCCTGGACGCGGCCTTGGCCCGCGTGGATGTCGTGCTCGGAATCGTGCCGGCGGGCGGTGCGGTCGAGACCGCGGATACCGAGATCGAAGGGCTGATCGCTGCGAGGGTTGCCGCGCGCGAGGCGCGCGACTTCGCGCGGGCCGACGGGATCCGCAAGCAACTGGCGGAGCGCGGCATCGTGCTCGAGGACACGCCGCACGGCACCGTCTGGCACCGCACGAAGTGACGCCGGCCCGGGTCACCGGGGCGCCGTCATCGCGAGGAGCGGCCTGGAGGGCCGCGACGTGGCGATCCCGTCGCGCTGGCGGGCGACCGCGCCCGTCACTCACAACTTGGCTAGAATCATAGGGGAAGGGGAGGGGGCGATGCGACGCACAACTCTTCTTGCGCTCTCGAGCCTGGCGCTGGGACTCGTTGTCGGGTGCTCGGTCAACCCGGTGACCGGCAAGTCGCAGCTCGACCTCATGGGCGAGGCGGGCGAGATCCGGATGGGCACCAACTTCTACCCCGGCGCCATCCAGGGCTCCCTCGGGCCGATCGACGAGGAGGACGTGCAGGCCACCGTGGAGCGGGTCGGTCAGGCGGTAGCCGGCGTCAGCCATCGGCCCGGGCTTCCGTACCAGTTCACGGCGGTCAACGACCCCGACGTGAACGCGTTCGCGCTCCCAGGCGGGAAGATCTGCATCACGCGCGGGCTGATCTCGCGGCTCGAGTCGGAGGACGGTCTCGCTGCGGTGCTCAGCCACGAGGTCGGGCACGTCACCGCGCGGCACGCTGTCTCGGCGTACAACCGGCAGATCATGGCCACCGCAATCCTGGTCGGTGGCGCCGTCTACATGGAGTCGAAGGACGTCAAGAACCGCGGGCTCATCACCCTCGGGGCGGTCATCGGCACGCAGCTCGTCCTGGCCAGCTACTCCCGCGACCAGGAGCGGCAGAGCGACGATCTGGGCATCGACTACGCCGTCAAGGCGGGGTACTCCCCGCAGGGGATGGTCGAAACCCAGAGGATCCTGCTCGACGTGCAGAAACGCCAGCCGGGTTTCGTGGAGCGACTGTTCGCGTCGCACCCGATGTCCGCGGAGCGCCTCGTCACCGCACAGGCGAGGATCGCAACCCTGCCGGCCGACGTCCAGGCGCGGCTCGTGCGGCCCGAGCCGTATCGGACGGCGATGGCCGAGGTCATCGTGGAGCGCCCCGCCTGGGATCTGGCCAGCGAGGGTCAGGCCCTGCTTTCCAAGGACAAGGACCGCGAAGGGGAAGCGAAGCTCGCGCAGGCGGTGCGCCTGGCCCCAGAGGCGGGCGTGATCCGAACGCTGCACGCGGTGAGCCTGGCGAGCCTCAAGCAGAAGGGTCCGGCGGCAGACGAGGCCCGCCAGGGGGCCCGCCTCTCGGGCGACGTCTACGTGTCGCGGCTGGTCGCTGGAGAGCTGCTGCTGGAGCCCGACCCAGCGGCGGCCCTCGAAAACCTGGAGGCGGCCGAGAAGCTCCTGCCCGGGGAACCGATGGTCTCCCTGTTGCGCGGCGAGGCGCTGGAGAAGCTTGGGCGCCGTCAGGACGCCAAAGCTGCGTACTCTGAGGCGCAAGCTCGCGACCCGAACGGCGACGTGGGCGCCGAGGCGGCGCGCCGCGCCCGCGGCCTGGGGTAAACTGCACGGGAGGATTCCGATGAGCCCGCCCGATCCCGTTGGAGAGCTGATCCTTCTCGCCCGCGGCGCCGCCGAGGCGGGCGAGGATTGGCGCGGGCGCCTGCGGCGGGAGTGGCTGCCGCGCACGGTGGCCACCACGCCGCGGGCCCTGCTCGTGGACGCCCTCGCCGAGTGGTTTGACGAGGTGCCGGCGCCCGACGCTGAGATCTCCGCCCAGCTCGAGTCCGTCGTGCTCTTCGCCATGGCGGACGAAGGCTACGACTGAAGCCGGATCGCGGGTCCGCGATTCGGCTTCACCCTGAGCCGAGCGGCGAACGAAGGGAATCCGGTGGCGAAGGGTCCCGCGGCGCCTGAAGCCTGCCCACGATCCTGAAGAAGAATCCACCAAGGCGGACCAGCAGGCAATGCTGCCTGGAATGTTCCCCACGTTTCGCCGCTTTTCCTGCCCGGAGACAGACGAGAGGGAGGTCCGGCATGAAGGTTCTCGGGTGGTTTGCGTTTTTGCTCGCGGGTGCCTCGGTGGCGACCGCCGAGGTTCGCACCAAGGTCGTCGAGTACAAGCACGGGGATGCGGTCCTGGAGGGATACCTGGCCTGGGACGACGCCATCAAGGGCAAGCGCCCGGGCGTGCTGGTGGTTCACGAGTGGACGGGGCTCGGCAGCTACGCCAGGATGCGCGCAGAGAAGCTCGCCGGGCTCGGGTACGTCGCCTTCGCCATCGACATGTACGGGAAGGGGATCCGGCCCAAAACCCCGCAGGAAGCGGGTGCCCAGGCGGGGATCTACAAGAGCGACCGCCAGCTCATGCGGGCGCGCGCGCTCGCCGGCCTGAACGTCCTTCTCGGCAACGAGATGTGCGACACAAAGCGGGTCGCGGCGAGCGGGTACTGCTTCGGCGGCACCACCGTGCTGGAGATCGCGCGCAGCGGCGCCGACATCGCGGGCGTGGTGAGCTTCCACGGCGCCCTCGACACCCCCAACCCGGGCGACGCCAAGAACATCAAGTGCAAGGTGCTGGCGTTGCACGGGGGTGACGACCCGTACGTCCCCCGCAAGGACGTGGAGGCGTTCGAGGACGAGATGCGCGCCGGGAGCGTTGACTGGCAGCTTAACGTCTACAGCGGTGCGGTGCACAGCTTCACCAATCCGGAGGCGGGCGACGACAACTCCAAGGGCGCGGCCTACAACGCGAAAGCGGACCGGCGCTCCTGGGACGCGATGAAGCTCTTCTTCGCGGAGATTTTTCAGTAGGGGAGGGACTGGTCCCGCCCCGCTCCTCTTCCTCTGTGTCATTCTGAGCGGCGCGCCGCGCGCGGCGCGAAGAATCCCACTGCGTTTGGAGGGCGGTTTACCCCGCGTAGCCGTAGCCCATCATCCTCTGGCGCCATGGGATTCTTCGGCCCTTCAAGCCTCAGAATGACGGTGCCCTGAAGAACGCTGTCATCCTGAAGCCCCGGTCAAGCGCCCCGCGCTATTCCCCGACCGTGAACGCAACCGCCGGGTAGCCCACGAAGTGGTAGAGGTTGGCCTGCGCCGTCTGGCCGAGGCCGACGTCGCGCACCGGCAGCTCCGGCAACGAGATCGAGGTCCCGTACGCGATCGGATGCCCGACCGGCGTCGGCAGGCCGAGCGCGGCGTTCGTGCGCTCAAGCAGCAGCATCCCGAAGGGCATGGAAAAGCGCCCGCACCACGTCAGGCGGTACTCGGAAGGCTGCTCCGGGTTCACGCAGGTGGAGAAGAACTGCTCCACCTTGGCCGTCGTGACGGGACCCGCGAGCGGCCCGCGGAGCAGGCTGCGGTCCTGCTCGCACGCCTTCACGTAGGCGTCCACGCCGCCGTCTCCGTAGGGCGTGTAGTTGAAATCGGCGCCGTAGTGAACCGCGTCGGAGGAGATCACGACCGCCACGTCGCGGCCGAACTGCCAGCGGTGCCGGGTGACCTCCTGGGCAAGGACTGAAGCCAGGCGGCCGGCCAGCTCCTGCATGCGAGCGAAGCCCATGGCCGGGACGATTACAGGCACGATCTGGAGGTCGGGGCGCATGTGCCGCAGCCAGTAGACAAGCGCCTCGAGGGAGTGCTCGGAATCGTGGGCGGCGTTGTCGCGCACGAAGTCGCCCTTGGGCAGCAGCGCGAGCATCTCCTCGCGGATCCCCGCGACCGGGACGTCTCCGTCGGGGGTGCGCCACGCCTTGTAGGAGTCGAACACCAGTACGTCGTGGGAGCCGAACCGGCGGTACCTGTGGAAGACCCCGACCAGGACGACGGTCTTCGCGGTCACCAGCGGAAGCACCTGGCGGTAGACCCGTCCGGCGAAGATGTAGTCGTCGTGAGGGCAGATCACACCGGCGACGCCCGGCGGCGGCGCCTCCCCGAGCTTCTCGGGCAGCGGCGGCGTGATCGAGAGCTCCCAAACCCTGGCCATCTGCTCGGGCTTCGACGCGAAACCCACCGCGTCCTGCTGCCCGCGGACGTCGCCCTGGGACGGGATACCCATCGTCTTGCGGACCTCCTCCAGGGTCGGCACCGTGGTCTGCGCCGGCTGCAGCGCCGCCTGCGCCAGGAGCTGTCCCGCGCCGGCAAAGAGAACAAGGGCCATTGTCCGGATGTGCATCCCCCTACCTCCGATCTCAGGTTTCAGTCCGACCGTGCCTTCTCCAGCAGTGCGGCGGCGGCGCGGTTGCCGGAGCGGACGGCGTAGTTCTGGCCGCGGTCCTCGGGGTAGATCTGCGCCATGCAGGCGTGGTGGAGGCCGGGGATCGGCGTGTCGAATGGCGGGATCTGCGAGCCATAGTTGCGCGGGATCACGGGCTGCGCGTAGGCGGCCTTGAAGTGATGTCTCGCCAGCACCCAGGAGTCGTCGAACTTCGGGTTGATCCTTTGCAGGAAAGGCCGGTAGGTGGCCCACACCTCGTCGTCGCGGGCGCTCCAGAGAGCGTGCCCCTGAAACAGGTACTTGGAGATGTAGAGCAGGTGGCGGCCGCCGTAGCGCTCGCGCGGGATGTAGTTGGTGTGCTCGATCAGGCCCCCGAACGGGAACTCCGGGTCCGCGATGTTGAGCCAGTAGTAGGGCGACAGCGACCGGGAAAGCTCCAGCACAACGCACAGCGCCGCAGTGGCGGGCAGACCGCCGAGACGCGAGCGGTATTCCTCCGGAAAGTGCTCGCCCGCGACGCGCAGCAGCTCCGCGGGTGCGGCGGTGAAGAGGACCCTGGGGAAGCTCTCGGAGCCGGCCCTGGTGTGCAGCTCCAGGCCGCCGGAGGCGGGCACGATCTGCTTCACCGGCGTGGCGAGCTCCAGCCGTGCGCCGGCCTCGCGCAGCCTCGTCGTCAGCTCGTCCACGAGCCGTCCGAACGAGCCGCGCATGTACCCGAGGCGCTCCCCCATGCCGGTGGCCGAGCGCGAACGGCCGCGCAGGAAGACCTTCCCCCACAGCCACACCATCGCGACCTCGTCGGCTTTCTCAGCAAACTTCTGGTGCAGCAGCGGACCCCACACGGCGTCGTAGGCCCTTCGCCCCGCGTGCTTGAGGATCCACTCGCGGGCTGTCACCCGCTCGAACTTCGTGAAGTCGGCGGTCCGGTTCAGGAGCAGGGTCGAAAAGCCGAAGCGGAACTTATCCACCCAGGGCAGGGGCGCGAACTTCAGGAGCGAGGCCGGGGTTCCGAAGTCCCAGAGGCGCCTCCGCGAGTAGATCCCCATGCGCGAGGGGAGCCACTCAATCGCGCTCGCGAGCCCCAACTCCTCCGCGAGCGCCACGTAGTCCGTGTCGGTGGTGAAGAGGTGGTGGTAGTAACACTCGAGCCGCTCGCCGCGGACGTCGAAAGTGGCGACGAGGCCGCCCGCCTCGGGGTAGCGCTCGAACACCGTGACCTTCCACCCGGCCTTGGCAAGGCGGTGGGCCGCCACCAGGCCGGTGAGCCCGGCGCCAACCACCGCACATTCGCGAGAGGGAGCCGTCATCTCGTCAAGGATAGCGTCAATCGGCCCGACGCCCCCAGCGGGCCTGCGTGCCCGGTCAGCGCCGCCTCGCAGGTCTATACTCGCGACCGGAGCCGGGCCGGAGGTCGAAGCGCCCGCCGCGGACGGCGATGCGCCGGGCCGGCCCGGAGAGGAGTCTGCCGTGCAACCGGATCCCAGCAAGCTGATTCAGAGAATCCGCGTAGAGACTCCTCTGATCGGGTTCTACGATGCCCCTGAGGTGGCGCCGTTCGAGCCGGTCGTCAGGGTCGAGTCCGGCGATTCCTCGTGCATCTTCTCCTTCTACACGAACTGGATGAACGGGGAGACGCTCCTCCTCACGAGGGAAAGCTTCGGCTGCAGGGGGGCAGGTTCCTGTCTGTTCGGTGTCGCGACCCGATCCCCCGAGGCGATGGTGACGTTCCTGGTGGATGAGGAGGGGCTGAAGAGCTCGCGCGACCTCATGCGACGGTGGATCGACCGGCGAGGCTCGTACCACCCGGACCACCCCAACATCCTCATCGGGCCGCTCCGGCCGGACCAGTACGAGCACCTGAGGACCGTGACGTTCTACGTCAACCCCGACCAGTTGGCGGTGCTCCTCCTCGGTGCAAACTACAACAGCGGCCCGGACGACCTGACCCCTGCCATGGCTCCCTTTGGGTCGGGGTGCTCGCAGCTCCTCCCGCTCTTTGCCGATCTGGCGGTTCCGCAGGCGATCGTGGGCGCGACCGACATCGCCATGCGCCAATGGCTGCCGCCGGACACGCTGGCGTTCACCGTCACAATACCGATGTTCGCGCAACTGTGTGAACTCGACGAGAAGAGCTTTCTGTACAAGCCCTTCCTCCGGCGTCTGCAGGACGCCCGAACACGGGCCTAGACGGCTGAGTACGCTCCCAAGGGTTCGCCTCCTCCCCTGGGTCAATTGGACGCTCCCTCGCGGTCAATCAGCCGTGACACCTGTTGGAGGGGCAAGCGTCCTGGGTGCGGACGGTCATCACTCAGGGCTGCGCTACGGTGTGTCGCCACCTACGGCGACACCCGCCCTGCGCGGGTCGCCGGTGCCCACGGCCTCGCCGGTGGACGGGTCGAGCATGGCGAGGTTGACGCCCCCGAAGGCGAGCAGGTCAATGGGGCGCGGCGGGAAGCAGAGTGTGTAGATGTCCGGGAAGCCGCGGCGAATCAGCTCCGACACGTCTTCGTCCGTGTTCGGCGCCGCCATCTCGATGAGCACCCTCGGGTTTTGTTTGCCGTCCCAGAGCACTCGTGCCGCCGACACCGCCTCGGCCGGGCTCATCCCCCGGTCCACCACGTTCACGATCGCGCCGACGACTGTCGAGGTGATCCGTGCGCTGCCCGGCCCGCCGAGCACGAGGGCGGGCTTGCCACCGCGCAGCACGATCGTGGGGGTCATCGTGTGGGGCAGCGCGTTGCCGGGGCGGGGGTACGTCCGGCTTCCCGGTGATGCGGGATCGTAGAACGCGAGCGTCGCGTTGTACGGAAACCCGAGCCCGGGCGTGGCGACGCATGCTCCGAATTCCTCGTTGAAGGTCAGGCTCGCCGCCACCGCGTTGCCTCGACTGTCGACCACCGAGATGTGCGTTGACCCCTCCTGGCGTGGTGGGATCAGGTCTCTATCGAGGATTTCCCGGACGCGCAAGGCGCGGTTTGGGCGGATCTGAGCGGCCCGTTGGGCGGCGCGCTGTGGGTCGAGCATCTGGAGGGCCTCGAGCGGCCCGGAGTTTTGGGATACGTAAAGATCGTAGAGCGCGATGCGGACGGCCTCGATCGTGACCATCATGACGTCCACGGAGTGCGTGGCGAGCATTTGCCGGGGGAAGTTGTCAAGGATCTGGAGCGCCTCGATCACCGCCCCGCCGCCACCCGGTGGTGGGAAGGAGACGACCTCGAACCCACGGTACCTTCCCCGAACCGGCATGCGTTCGACCGGCCGGACCGCGACCAGATCGGCCTTGCGCAGGTAGCCGCCGTTGGCTCTCATGTCGGCATCGATCTCGTCGGCGATCTCCCCGACGTAGAAGTCACGGACCCCTCGCCGGGCCAGACGACGCATCGTTGCCGCCAGTTCGTCCATGCAAAAAGTGTGATCGAGGCCCCACGGGTCCAGAGACGGTGTGAGGAAGATGTCCGTGAGCGTACGACATGACCGCAGCTTCCACCCGTAAGTGCCGATGATGGCGTGCTCGTGAGGCGGGAGGCGGAAGCCGAACTCGGCGATCTCTATCGCGGGCGCAACCACCTGGGCGAAACTCTTGGTCCCGTACCGCTCCAGCGCGTACGCCAGGGCTGCGAGGCCCCCCGGCGCGGCCACAGTCCTGTAGCCGAAATCGAACCCGTCGTCGATCTGCCTCTGGAGCTCAGGGGGGTTCACCCGCAGGGGAACGGCACCTGAACCGTCGATGGCAACGTCGCGCCCGCTCGCGAGGTGAATGAGGATCCAGGCGTTACCTCCGATCCCGGAGGCCTCCGCCTCCGAGACGCCGAGCGCCAACGCCGCGGCCACCGCGGCATCGACGGCGTTGCCGCCCTGGTAGAGGATTCGCGCACCTGCTGCGGCGGCCTCGCGGGTGTTGGCCACAACGACGCCGTTCGTGCTGCGAACCTCGGTGGTGCGCAGCTCCTCGGGCAAATCCTGGGCCCGAGCCGACCCCCTGCCGACCAGCAGCGCGGCGGCGAGGGCCACGGCAGCAGCGCACGCGACACCGCGGCGAGGTTCAATTGACGTCATCGCTCCCATCCGGGTCGAGGAACGCCGGCAGCGTGTAGCGGCCGCCATCGGAGAGCGCGGGTGGCTCCTCGCTCTCCTGGACCAGCCAGCGCTGGTAGGTCTCCTCCGGCAGCTCGGACACGAAGCGGGAGGGTTCAAGGATCACGTCCACGCGGTAGCGGTCGCGCGCGACGAGCGGGTAGCAGAGCAGCAGCTCGTCCTTGGCCCTCGTGCAGGCGACGTAGAACAGGCGCCGCTCCTCCTCCATGTCCTCGGCGCGGGCGGTAGGGAAGCGACCCTCCGCCAGCCAGACCAGAAACACCGCCCTCCACTCGAGCCCCTTGGCCTGGTGGATGGTGGAAAGCGTGACGCGCTCCCTCTCGCCCTCCTCCGTGGCCACGTCCTCGCCGGAAAGATCGTTCATCAGCGTGACCTCGTCCAGGAACGGGTCCAGACTCTCGTAACCGTCGGCGAAGAGGGCCAGCTGCTCCAGGTCGTCCAGTCGAGCGGAGGCGTTGTCCATCTGGGCGCGAACGTACTCGCGGTAGCCCGAAGCGATCACCTCCCGCACCATTTCGCCGGGCCGGGAGCACAGCTTCTCCAACCGCTTCACGAGCTCGGCGAGCTGCTTGAGCGAGTGCGCGGCCGCCCCCGGGAGCCCGAGCGTCTTGCCGTCCAGCTTGGGGAGCACACCGAGCGGCTCGCTCGACTCGGAGAGCGCCTGCCAGACCCGCACCGCCAGGCGCTGCCCCAGGCGGGGCTTGAGGCGCGCCATCCGGGTGAACGCAACCTCGTCGCGCGGGTTGGCCAGGAAGCGCAGGTGCGCCACCACGTCCTTCACGTGCCGCTGCTCGAAGAACCGCAGCCCCGAACGAACCTCGTAGGGGATGTTGCGCCTGGTGAGCTCCACCTCCAGCTCCAGCGAGTGGGCGTGGTTGCGGTAGAGCACCGCGATCTCTGGGAGAGGCACGCCCTCGTCGAGCAGCTCCAGGATGCGCTGCGCCACGAACGCGGCCTGCGACTCCGGCGACGGGGCCGTGCACACGGCCGGTTGCTCGCCACCCTCGCGCACCGGCCTCAGGTGCTTGGGGAACTGGCGCTCGTTGTGCGCGATCGAGGCGTTGGCCAGCGTCAGGATCGGGGGGAGCGAGCGGTAGTTGGTTTCGAGGCGGAACGTCGTGCAGTCGGGGTAGCGCTCGGGGAAGGAGAGGATGTTGGCGTACTCGGCGCCCCGGAACGCGTAAATCGACTGGGCGTCATCGCCCACGACCATCAGGTTGCGCCCGGCCCCGAGCATGAGGTCCACGATGTCCGCCTGGAGGCGGTTGGTGTCCTGGTACTCGTCCACCAGCACGTGGCGAAACCGCGTCGAGAGCTGCTTGAGCACGTCGTCGTGCCGGCGCAGGAGGAGCAGCCAGTTGAGCAGCAAGTCGTCGTAGTCCATGACGGACGAAGAGCGCTTGCGCTCCAGGTAGCGGCGGAACACGGCCTGCATCACCTCGAGGTCGCCGGAGAACTGCGGGAAGCGCGACGCGACCGTCTCCTCCAGGGAGCGCCCGGTGTTGATGACGAACGAGTAGACCTCGACGAGGACCGCCGCGCCAGGGAGCCGCCGCCCGGGCGTCGAGGGCACGACGTCCGAGAGCGCGTTCCCCATCAGGTCGCGTGCGTCCTCGCGGTCCAGGATCCCGTAGTTGGAGGGGTAGCCCAGGCGGTCCCCGAAGCGGCGCAGCAGGCGGTTGCCCACCGAGTGGAACGTCCCGCCCATCACGCGCCCAGCGTCACGGCCGAGCAGCAGGCCGACGCGCGAGAGCAGCTCGCGCGAGGCCCGGTTGGTGAACGTGAGCAGCAGGATCGCGTTGGGCTCGACGCCGTCCTCGAGCAGGCGCGCCACGCGGTAGACGACCGTGCGGGTCTTGCCCGATCCGGCGCCGGCCAGCACCAGCATCGGGCCGGCTGGGTGCATCACCACCGCCAGTTGCTCGGGGTTCAGCTCGCCCGGGTAGTCCACCTTGCGAGGCTGGCCCTCGGCAGGACGCAGCGCCACCTTGCGCGAGACCGGCTTGCCCCCCATCGGCGGAGCATACCGCAGCAGTCGCTTGTAGTGAGCCACGAAGCGCAGCGGAGTGGCGTCGATTGCCGGCCGCTCCCACGGCACTCCGGCTTCGCTGCGCCGCGCCTGCGGGCCTCACTACGAACTCTCGCTCGGATTCAGCCACGAAGCGCAGCGAAGCGGTGTCGCTGACGCAGCTTCCTTCAGGAGACATGTGCGACAACGTCTCAATTGGTAGATCGGCCGCGGCGAGAAGGCGCACGTTGCCAAAGCATTCGGCTGCACTTAGTATGATTCGGTGCAGGGGGCCGGCACTCCTGGCGCCGGATTCGCGAGTCCGAACCGTCGCACGTTGCCAAGCACCGCGGCGGCCCGGAGGCTTGAGTGTTCAAGGTAGTCACCAAAGAAGAAATCGCGCCCAAGTTCCACCGCTTCGTCGTCGAGGCGCCGGAGATCGCGCGCAAACACCGTCCCGGGCAGTTCGTCATGGTGCTCCCGAGCGAGGACGGCGAGCGCATTCCCCTCACCATCGCCGCCTCCGACCCGGAGGCAGGAACGGTCACTCTCGTGGTCCAGGAGGTGGGCAAGACCACCATGGCCATGGCGCTGATGGAGGCGGGGCAGGATTTCGTCTCGGTGGTGGGCCCGCTCGGCACGCCGACGCACATCGAGAAGTTCGGCACGGTCGTGTGCGTGGGCGGCGGCGCCGGAATCGCGCCGATGCTGCCCATCGCGGGCGGCCTGAAGAAGGCCGGCAACACGGTTCTTTCGATACTGGGCGGCCGGACGCAGGAGCTGGTCATCCTCCGCGAGGAGATGGCGGCGGTGTCCGACGAGATCTTCTACACCACCGACGACGGCTCGTTCGGACGAAAGGGGCTGGTGACCCACGCCCTCGCCGACCTGATCGCCCAGCGCGGAACCCCCAACCTGGTGGTGGCGATCGGTCCGGCGATCATGATGAAGGCGGTCGCCGAGATGACGCGCAAGCTCGCGATCCCGACCCTCGCCTCGCTCAACTCGATCATGGTGGACGGGACGGGGATGTGCGGCGCCTGTCGCGTCGAGGTCGATGGCAAGACCAAGTTCGTGTGCGTTGACGGCCCGGAGTTCGACGCCCACAAGGTGGACTTCGACCTCCTGATCAAGCGGCTGCGCATGTACCTCCCCGAGGAGCAGGTGGCGCGCGAGCGCTTCATGGCGGCCCACGAGTGCCGCGCGACCGCGGGGGTCGCCCGTGGCTGACGAGATCCAGGGCGCCCCCGAGCTGCCGAAGGCGGAGCGGATGAAGATCCAGCGCCACCCGATGGCGGCGCAGGAGCCGCTCGAGCGCATCCGCAACTTCGCCGAGGTGGCGCTGGGGTACTCGGTGGGCTTCGCCCTCGGGGAGGCGCAGCGCTGCCTGCAGTGCGCCAACCCACCGTGCGTGAAGGGATGCCCGGTGGGCATCGACATCCCGGCGTTCATCCAGCTCATCCGCGAGGGGAACTTCGAGGGCTCGCTCGCGAAGATCACGGAGACCAACACGCTCCCTGCGATCTGCGGGCGCGTCTGCCCGCAGGAGGAGCAATGCGAGGTGGTGTGCGTGCTGGCGAAGAAGTACCAGCCGGTTGCGGTCGGCAGACTGGAGCGCTTCGTCGCCGACTGGGAGCGGGACCGGGGCCAGGTGTCGACTCCCGAGCTTGCGCCGCCGACCGCGCACAAGGTGGCGGTCGTGGGTTCGGGTCCGGCGGGGCTTGCCTGCGCGGCCGAGCTGGCTCGCTTCGGCCACAAGGTGACGATCTTCGAGGCGCTCCACAAGCCCGGCGGCGTGCTGGTCTACGGCATCCCTGAGTTCCGCCTGCCCAAGGCAATCGTGACCTTCGAGATCGAGAACCTCACCCGGATGGGAGTCGAGCTGCGCACCGACTTCGTGATCGGCCGGACGAGCACCGTGCACGAGCTCTTCAGCGTGTACGGCTACGACGCGGTCTTCCTCGGCACCGGCGCGGGCCTGCCGTACTTCCTCGGCATCCCCGGTGAGAACTACATCGGCGTGCTCTCCGCAAACGAGTTCCTCACCCGAGTGAACCTGATGAAGGCCTACGACTTTCCCCGAACCGACACGCCGGTGCGTACCGGCCGACGGGTGGCCGTGGTGGGATCCGGAAACGTGGCCATGGACTGCCTCCGCACCGCCAAGCGGCTGGGGGCGGGGGAGGTCATCTGCGTTTACCGGCGCACCCGCAACGAGTCGCCGGCGCGCAAGGAGGAACTGGAGCACGCCGAGGAAGAGGCCATCGACTTCCGTTGGCTCTCGGCGCCGGTGGCGATCCTCGGCAACGAAGAGGGGTTCGTCACGGGCATGCGGATCCAGCGGATGGAGCTGGGGGAGCCGGACGCCTCCGGGCGGCGCCGGCCGGTGCCGATCGAGGGCTCGGAGTACGAGATCGCTATCGACACGGCGGTGATCGCGATCGGTCAGGGGCCGAACCCCCTCGCCACCAAGTCCACCCCCGGCCTCGAGCTGAACCGCCACGGCAACATCGTCGCGGACGAGAAGACCCTCATGACCTCGATTCCGGGCGTGTTCGCGGGCGGCGACATCGTCACCGGCGCAGCCACCGTGATTCTCGCGATGGGCGCGGGCAAGCAGGCGGCGCTCGGAATCCAGGACTGGCTGGCTCGCCTTGCGAGGGGCGAGGTCGCCAAGCCGGAGCTCCCGGCCGCGTAGGCGTCGGCTGCCCAGTTGCGCAAACGCTGGACAAAGAGTAGGATGCGCGCTGCTGCTCCTCTGCCAAGATGGTGAAGAAGCCGCAAGGAGAAAAGGAACGTGCCGTTGGAAGACCACAAGATCGCACTATTCATTGATTTCGAGAACATCGCCCTGGGCGTGAAGGACACCAGCTACAAGACCTTCGACGTGCAACTCGTGCTCGCCCGCCTGCTGGAGAAGGGGAAGGTCGTGGCGCGGCGGGCGTACGCCGACTGGGACCGCTACGGCAGCTACAAGCGCGGGTTCCACGAGGCGGGGATCGAGCTCATCGACATCCCACTCAAGGCGTACTCGGGGAAGAACTCCGCGGATATCCGCATGGTCGTGGACGCCCTCGACCTCTGCTACGCCAAGGAACACGTCACCACCTTTGCGTTGGTCTCGGGCGACTCCGACTTCTCGCCTTTAGTGTCCAAGCTGCGCGAGAACGACAAGTACGTCATCGGCCTGGGCGTCAAGAACTCCACCTCGGAGCTGCTCGTCGCCAGCTGCGACGAGTTCATCTTCTACGAGGACCTGATCCGCGCCGTGCAGGAGGCGCCGCCGCTCTCCGGGCTCCCGAAGAAGCAGCGGGAGTGCTTCGCGCTCCTCTCCGACTCCATCAAGGCGCTGATGCGTGACGGCAAGGATGTGCTCTGGGGCTCGATGATCAAGCAGGCGATGCAGCGCAAGAGGCCGGAGTTCAACGAGGAGTACTTCGGGTACTCGACCTTCTCCGCGCTGCTCGAGGATGCCGAGAAGCACCACGTCGTCAGGCTGCGCCGCGACCAGCGCTCCGGAACGTACGTCGTCACGGGCTTCGATTCCGGCGAGGCGAGCGCCCGCGCCCCGGAGCCCGAGGCAGAGCCCGAGGAGAAGCCGACGGCAAAGGCCCGCCGCCCGCGCCGCCGCTCCCGCAAGACCCCCAAGGCCGTGAACCAGACGGCCTGATCCAAGCCGCACGCGCCTGCAAAGCCCATGTGGAGCACGCCCTCGAGGCGTGCTTGTCATTGCGAGCCCCCGGAAGGGGGCGAAGCAATCTCGTAGGTCCGCAAAGGCGCCGACCGCGGTGACCGCCTCCCACTCCCCAGCAATAGGGCAGAGCCGGGACGTGCTCCCACCCAGATTGTCATCCTGAGGGAGGCGAAGCCGACCGAAGGATCTCACCGGTCTTGCAGGGCTGTGAGAGTCCTCGACCCCCAGAGCTTCAGAGTGACAAGGAAAGCGGGCGCAGGGGCCGTTCCTACGTTTGCCTGAATCTCTCTAGAAGGAGCGCGATTGCGAATGCAATCGCCCCTGCGGCGACGCCCGGGACGATGTAGCCAATCCCCATTTCGCGCACGGCGGGCGGGAAGACCTCGCCGAACATCCCTCGCCGGTCCGCCACAAACGAGATCACGACCGCGGCGAGGCCGCAGAAGGCGCCCGCCCGTGCGGCCCGAAGCGGGGGTTTGTCCCAGAGCAGACCCACCGTCGGCCAGAACAGGCTCGCCGCGAGAAGCCCCGAGGACAGGTAGAACAGCTCAGCCAGGGAGCGTGAGGCGAACGCCACCACGAGCGCGGCGATGCAGGCCAGCCCGTTGGCCCATCTGGCGCGCGCGAGGTCGCGGGCGTTCTCGCCCACGGCCCGCATCCCATCGCGAGCCACCGTGATCGCCACCACGTTGGCGGTGGTCGAGACGGTCGAGAGCGCCACGGCGGCAAGCCCGGTGAGAAGCAGCACTTCCATGCCCGGTGGTAGCAGTTGATGCAGGAGGGGACCCAGCACCATGCCCTGCACGGCCGCGGGGTCGGGGAAGATGACCCTGGCGCGCGCGGCCAGCACCGCCGGAAGCCCCAGCACGAAGATCAGCGAAGCGGCCGCGGTCACCGCAAGCGCCAGGCGCGCATGCCCGTCGCTTGGGGCGGCGGTAAGGCGCAGCCAGATGTCGGCCTCGGCCAGCCAGCCGGTGACGTAGGCGAGCAGCGTGATCCCGACGACCGCAGGCGTCGGGCCGGTCATCCCGAACCAGCCGCCCCAGCCGGAGCCCATCCCGGTCCCGGCGCGCCCGCCCACGATCAGCAGGAAGCAGACGATCAGGGCAAACTGCGCCACGTCGGTGGCGACCACCGAGCGGAACCCGCCGGTCCAGGCGTACGAGGCGACCAGCACCGCGATCGCCGCCATCGCGAACCGCGGCGAGACCGCGAGGAGCGGCGCCAGGAGGTCGCCCGCTGCGGCGATCTCCGCCCCGCACCAGACGAGGAAGACAGCCACGAGCACGACGACCGTCAGCCAGCGCAAGCCGTCGCCGTAGAGCTTCCCGAACAGCTCGCCCTGCGAGAACGCCGCGAAGCGCCGGAGGCGAGGGGCGAGCAGCGCGAACAGCCCGAGCACCGCGAGCCATGGGATCGCCAGCAGCCACGCCCCGCCCGGCCCCCAGCGGTAGAGCAACTCGACACCGTACACAAGCGACCACGACACCGAGAGCATCGAGGCCGAGAGCGACATCCCCAGGCTCCACCCGGTAATCGAGCGGTGGGCGGTCCAGAACCCCTCCGCGTCGCGGCCGAGCCGCCTCTCGGTACGCCACGACAGCACGCCGATCGCGATCATCACCGCGGCGAACGCTGCGGCCGCCAGCCGTGCGGCGAGAGCGGTGCCCATCGGCAGAGAATACCCGATGCGCTGAACCCGCCGGGCGCGGCGGGCGGAGCTCCCGTTGAGGTTTGGATCCCCGCTTTCGCGGGGATGACAAACAATGGGCGGCGGCTACAGCCCGAGGGTCAGCCCGACGTAGACGTTGCGCGTGGCGGCAGGCATGAAGAGCGGCACGACGTCGACGTACCCGAACGCGGTGTACCTCGCGTTTAGCAGGTTGTTCACGCGCAGCTCGAGCCCGATCAGGCTCAGCCCGATCGCTCTGGGAAGGGAGGCTGGCAGGGATGCCTGTGCGGTCAGGTTCACCAGGGTGAACGCGGGGTTGACCAGCGGCACGTAGCCCGGCTGCTGCCGTGCCCCCGGGTTGCCCTTGTTGTCCTGCGTGTTGTCGAGGTAGAACTGGCCGACCCGCTTGCCGGTGAGCGCCAGCTGCACCGGACCCAGGTTCGTGCGGGCCGTGAGCACCCCCAGCACGTTGGGGTAGCCGGCGAGATAGTTGCCGTCGAAGACGCTCACCGTACCGTCCCAGTTGTATTGCTGGTAGTGCGTGAACGTGTTGCGCGAGTAGGTCAGCATCGCGTCCAGGCCGAAGACGGGCGAGGGATCCCAGCTCGCATCCAGCTCGACGCCCCGGTGGACCGACTGCGCCCCGTTGCCGTAGATCGGCACGCCGTTCTCGTCGAGCGCGCCCGCGTAGACGATCTCGTTGGAGAAGTTCATCCAGAAGGCGTTCGCGCGCGCCCGCCATCGGGCGCGCCGCACCGAGATCCCGGCCTCCCAGTCCCAGACGTCCTCGGGGGCGAGGTTCGCGTAGGTGCTGTAGTAGTCCTGTGGGTCGTAGATGTCCCTGAGGTTTGGCTCACGCATCCCGCGCGCAACGTTGGCATAAAGGTCGGTGTCGGGCGCGACGTGCACGATAGCGCCCAGCCGCGGCAGCAGGAAGTCATAGGGCTGGGTGAAGTTCAGGCCCGTGAGCTGGTCGTCGTAGAGCCTGTAGCGCCTGTAGGCGTACTGGAGCCCTCCCGATACCGTCAGCGCCGGGTTGACGCTCCACGCGACGCCGAACGCGAGCGTCGCGACCTGCTTGCTCACCCTATAGTCGTAGTAACTGTGGTCCGGCGGCACGTCCCGGGGGTAGTACTGCGCCCAGGTCACCTGCCCGTAGTGGTGGGCGTCGTGCAGGCTCACCTCGCCCTTGAGCGTGAACGTCCAGTCGCCCTCTGTGTGGGTGAGGGTCGGCACCCAGCCGGCATCCCCCTCGTCCACGGTGCGCCGTCGGACCAGGTCGGTCCTGGTGATCACGGTGCCGTCGGGGAGCACCACGTCGGGCAGATAGTACTCGTAGAGCTTGCGGTCTCTCTTGTACTGGTCGTAGTAGCCCTTCCCGGAGAAGTAGAAGAACGTCTGCGAGAGCTGGGTCGAGGGGCTGATGGCCAGGTCATGAATCAGTTGGAAGTGGGGCTGGTAGAAGTTGTCCAACTCGTTGGGGTAGGTGAGGGGATTGAAGCGGCGGTCCTTGTCGGCGTTGCCGGTGAGGCCGCCGTCCAGGACGTACTTCGGGATGCCGTCGTAGGCCAGGTGCGTCTGCTCGGGCCCGCCAAACATCACCAGGCGCAGGCGGGAGTCCTCTCCAAAACGGGTGAGGGAGAGGAAGTAGTTCCACATGTCCACCCACGACTGGTCGCGGTAGCCGTCGGTCCTGACCTTTGAGTAGCGCGCGGTGAGCGCCCAGGTGCCGTTGATCAGGCCGGAGTCGTAGCGCGCGGTGAACCTGCTCGTGCCGTACGAGCCGAACCCCGTCTGCAGCGTGAACGCGCTCTGCATGGCCGGGGGGGCGGTAGTGATGTCCACCGCGCCGCCGATGCCGGAGAGCCCGAACACCCCGCGCTGGACCTGGATATCCCCTGTGGTGGAGAGAAAGTCGGCGAGGTCGATGAAGAACAGCTCGCCGGACTCGGCGTCGTTCAGGGGCGCTCCGTTGAGGGTGACCCGGGTGAGGCTCTGGGAGAAACCGCGCACCCAGAAATAGGAGTAGCCGATGTCGTTGCCGCTGTCGTTGTAGGAGAAGAACGACGGCGCCAGGCTCGACAGCAGGATCGCGGGGTCCTGGGCCCAGTAGGCCGACCGTATCTGGTCCTGTGGGATGTTCGTGACCGTGATCGGGTCGGTGCCCTCTCTGGCTCTGGTGGCGGTGACCTCGATTCGGTCGGCGACCGAGATGATCGGATCGAGAATGACCGCGAGGGGCTCCTTCGCCAATGTGGACAGCGCCAGGCGCGTCACCTGGTAGCCGGGGTGCGAGACCGCGAGCGTCACCGGACCGTCGGCCAGGACCTCGATCGCAAACGACCCACCGTCGTCCGTGGTTACGACGCGGGTGCCGGCCGCCTCGAGAAGCTCGACGCGCGCCTGCGCGACCGGCTTGCCGGTCGCCGAATCGCGGACGGTGCCGCGCAGCGTCGCGGCCTCCACAGGCACCGCAGCCGCGAGAAAAGCGAGAAGCGCCAGAATCGACCTGCGCATTGCCTGACCTCCCTCCAGGTGCCGGCTTGGATCCTGAGAGGTTGCGCGGTCGCTCTGACGCCTTCTGGCCCGTTCCCTCCGCCGGCATGACCCGGATCAGGTTCCAAGGGTGTGATCTCAGCCCCGCCGGAGGCGGGGCACCCCTAGGGAAAACTGAAAGCTGAGCTCAAAGAGCAGTGCTGCCGACGACAATGTGGCGCCGTCCGCGGCAAACGTCAAGGGGGCCGCGTGGTGGGATCCACTCGAAGTTGCCGGGATTGCTTCGCCCCTCCGGGGCTCGCAATGACACACTGGCGCAAAGCGCCGGCCACACAAGCGAACCAGGTGCCTGCAAGAACGCGCACCAAGTAGACTGACCCGTGGACGAGGGGGAGGGAGCGATGCGCGTCGAACTCGAAGGCATAGCGCTGGAGGTGGAGGACCACGGCGACGGCGTGCCGGTCGTGCTGCTGCACGGCTTCCCCCTTTCCGCCGAGATGTGGACCCCGATCCGCACCGCGGTCGAGCAGGTGGCACGCCTGATCACACCCGACCTGCGCGGTTTCGGGGGTTCCGACAAGCCTCAGGGCGATTACGGCATGGATACGCTGGCCGGCGACGTCCTGCGGCTGGCGGACCGCCTCGGGGTGGAGCGTTTCGTCCTGGGCGGGCACTCGATGGGCGGCTACGTGGCGCTGCGTCTGGCGGCCTCGCACGCCGAGAGGCTCGCGGGGCTCATCCTGATCGACACCAGGGCTTCCGCGGACACTCCGGACGGGAAGGTGCGACGGACGGTCGGCATCGAGAGGATCCGGCGCGGGGAGGCGGCCGCCTTCCTCGACGAGTTCATCCCGAACCTGCTCGGTAAGTCCACCCGCGGGCGTGCGCCGAGGCTCGCAACCGAGCTGCGGGCGTTCGCAGCCGAGGTCCCCGACCACGTCCTCGCCGGATGCCTCGCGGGGATGCGGGACCGCCCGGACAGCGTCCAGGTCCTTTCCACGCTCGACCTGCCGGCCCTGGTGATCACCGGCCAGGAGGACACACTTGCACCACCCGAGGTGGCGCACCAGATGGCCGCCGCGCTCCGGCGCGGCCGGCTCGCCGTGATTCCGCTGGCCGGCCACACCCCCAGCGTCGAGAGGCCGATCCCCACCGCCGAGGCGATCCTCGCCTTCCTTCGGGAGCACTTCCCGCCATCGCCGGTCGCGATCAAGCCTCGGCCCAGCTGACCAGTGTTGCAGGGCCCACGGTCGTCATTCCCGCCCCGGATCGGGGGTCCGGGGCAGGCTCCAGCGGGAATCCAGCCTTGCCGTCGTCCCCGCGGCAGCGGGGACCCAGTCTTTCCCTCGTCATCTTCGCGAAGGCGCGGATCTAGGTCCCTGGCTAACCTCGGATCGACGACTGGATGCCCGCGTTCGCGGGCATGACGACTTTGGGTTGGCGGTCGCGCCCCACATCTGCGCGTCGTGGCTCTGGACTATGATGCTCCCATGTGCGGGCGGTTCACACAGGCCGCGGACGGCGAGATCATCGCGCGGGTGTTCGACCTCCCCGAGGCCCCTGAGCTTTCGCCGCGTTACAACATCGCACCCACCCAGGACGTGGCCGCGGTACGTCTGGCCGAAAGCGGTGGCCGCGAGCTCGTGCAGCTGCACTGGGGTTTGATCCCCTCGTGGGCCAAGGAACGCGCCATGGGCGCCCGGATGATCAACGCCCGGGCTGAGACGCTCGCCGAGAAGCCGGCGTTCCGCTCGGCGTTTCGCGCGCGCCGCTGCCTGGTCGTGGCCGACGGCTTCTACGAGTGGCAGAAGCTCGGTACCCGCAAGCAGCCGCACTTCATCGCCTTCAGGGACGGACGCCCGTTCGCATTCGCGGGCCTCTGGGAGAGCTGGCGAGGCGAGGGGAGCGAGCAAGTCGAGTCCTGCACGATAGTCACGACCGAGGCCAACGAGCTGCTGTCGCCGATCCACGACCGCATGCCGGTGATCCTCGACCCGGACGACTTCGCTCACTGGATCGACCCGGGCGAGCGCGATACCGGGCGCCTCGCCGGTTTGCTGAAGCCGTATCCGGCTGGGCCGCTTCACGCCTACCCCGTGAGCTTGCTGGTGAACAACCCGGCCAACGACTCGCCCGCCTGCGTCACTCGCCTCGCCTGACGCCCGGTGCGGCTAAGATGGGCTCGTGACCTCACCGGTGCACCCTCGCTCCTCGGCGCGCCTGTGGGGAGCCGCTGCGGTCGCGGGTCTCGCCGTCGTGTGCTGGTTCGGCCTCGGGATGAACCGCGGCCTCCTCCTGTCCAGCGACGTCAAGTCACGCTGCTGGCCGTGGGCGTCCTCGTACCCCCGTTCGGAGGTGCAGGCACCGGTACTCACCGACCCGGTGTGGCAGTTCGTTCCGTGGCTCGAGTTCGCGCGCCGCGAGCTGAACGCCGGGCGGCTGCCGCTCTGGAACCCGCACCAAAACGGCGGCGTGCCTTTCCTGGGCAACGCCCAGTCTGCAATCGCATCACCCCTGTTTGCTCCCGCGCTCCTTCTCGGCGTGGAGCGGGGATGGAACCTCTCGCTCCTGCTCCGGATTCTGGTAGCCGCCGTCGGGATGTACCTCTGGCTGCGGGACGTGGAGCGCTCGCGGGCGGCCGCCACGTTGGGTGCGTTGATGTTCTCAATCTCCGGCCCGTCCATCGCATGGCTCGAACACCCGATCTCGATGGTGATCGCGTCGATCCCGATCCTGCTGCTCCTCGCTCGAAGGCTGGCGCGGGAGCATTCGGGGGCAGGCTTCGCCGGCGTTGCCGTGGCGACCTACCTGGTTCTCGCGGGCGGACACCCGGAGACGGCCGCAATGGCGGTGGCGGTCGTGGCGGGGGCGACGGCGCTCGAAGCGCACGGGTGGCGGCCGCGTGTCCGGACTGCGCTCGCCGCGTGCGTGGGTGTTCTGCTCGCCGCGCCGCTGCTGGTGCCGTTCGCCGAGTACCTGTCGCTGAGCGCAGCCGCACAGGGCGAGGATAGGGCGGTGTTCACGCTGTCGGTGAGTGCGCTGGTTCGCTTCATCGTCCCGCACGCGACTACCGGCAACCCCATCACCGAGGCGAGCACCGTCTCGATCGTCGGTCTGTGCCTGGCGCTCTTCGGCCTGGGGCACATCCGGCGGTCTCGTCAGGTCAGGTACTGGGCGGGCGTGGCGTTCCTGATCGTCGTGGTGAGCTACGACAACCCGGTGTCCCGCCTGCTCGCTCTTCACACACCCGTGTACTGGACACGGTCTCTGATCCTGCTGCCGCTGGCCCTCGGGTTCCTCGCCGCGACCGGGCTCGATTCTCTGCGCTCGCTGGCGAAGCGCCGGCTGGGCGAGAGGAGCGCCATGCTGGCGGCCTCTGCGCTCGTCGTCATGGCGGGTGCGGAGCTGCTCGCGGCCGCGCGGGGGGTGCACGCGGTGACGCCTCCCGAGGACGTGGACCTCACGACGCCCCTCCTGCGACGATTGACGACCGAGAGCGAGCCGTTCCGCATCCTCCCGCTACACACGTTCCTCCCGCCCGACTCGGCAACGGCGCTCGGCCTCGACGACGTGCGCGGGTACGACGCGATCACGCCGCGCGCCTGGT
>Ga0315281_10003480_pt1 | contig 23025 bp, 16 predicted proteins | sample YL17G07_0_MG_FD_204540 | JGI IMG/M metagenome (GOLD analysis project Ga0315281, IMG submission 204540) | Sediment microbial communities from Yellowstone Lake, YNP, Wyoming, USA - YL17G07_0 | ecosystem: Environmental > Aquatic > Freshwater > Lake > Sediment | place: USA: Wyoming | collected... | reverse complement strand
TCAGCTTCTGTGTTCGGCTATAGGCCCGGTGGACAAACTCGGCCGCCGGGCCGGAGAGCGAATCCGTGACCGCAACGCCCAGACAGCTCTGAATGGCCGCCAGATGCCCCTTGATGTCGTGCGTCAGATGCGCCACGTACTCATCTTTGATGCGATCCTTTTCGCGAAGCTGCTCGTTCGCTTGCTTCTGCGCTTCTTCCGCCCGCTTAAGTCTCACCGCGACGTAGCTCGCCATGTACACCACCAGGTAGACGGTGATCGCGAAAGTGACAAATACGCCGCAAAGATAGGACCCCTCCTCGTAGCGACAATGGTTGATGAATCCCTTGAGACAATGATGAGGTATGAGCCCGGTGGACTCCGACAGCAGCAGAAGACCGAAGAGCAGGACGGCCAAGGTCGCCTGCAGATAGCTCTCCCACACCGACAGGAGAATGCTCGCAATGATCATATGAAAGATGAAGAAAAACACCAGGGGATTTTCCGGACCTCCCGAGAAGTGCAGCAGGAGCGTCAGAATCACCAGATCCGCGGAAATCTGAAAGTCGAGCGCACCTTTCACCTCTCGCCCGCCTCGATCCGTTTCGATAAATCGCTTCAACAGAGTGAAAATGGCGGCATTGTAGAGGAGGAGCAACGCCGCGATCGCATACAACGGCGCCTCCTGCACCGGTATCCTGAGGACGTGCGTGCAAACAAACGTACCCAGCGCGACGGCAACGGCGGCCAGCCACCGCAGCCGGACCAGCCAGTAGGTGCGCTGCCTGAGGTCGTTCTCCTTAGCCGATCGCTGCGTGCTCATTCAGGCTTCCACGGTCGTCCGATGTAAACCATGTCATGCCCCTCGCGGAATTCTTCTGCTCCATATTATCGGGTCACGGCCGGGCATTCAATGAACGCTGTCTCTCGGACAGCGGAGCAACGGGTGACACGACGGCATTCTCTCACATCTGAGAATTCCCAAGGGGCGAACATACGCAGCCCGGGAGCCGCCACGAGGGCGAAAGACAACGAGTGGCGAGGATGGTTTCCCACGAATGAGAATTCTCAAAAAATTGTCTCTTCGGCGCTCGGTTTCCCGCCGCGACGGTCCTGAGAAAGGCCAACACGCGCCGGACCAATCCCCGTGCCACCGCCGCAGAAGCCCGTCACGCGGGGCCCGGGGCACTCGCGGGACCAGTCTGAAATCGGGTCAGCGTATAAGGGACACCAGCACGAAATAGCAAGGCGCTTTCGAGCACCGCTGATCCTTCAAGAATGCAAAGCGGCTCGCGGAGCCGGCCGAGCGCATTAACTGGATAATGCTCTTAGCACGGCAGTGTGCCACCTCAGCGCACCCAAGCCTTATGGGGCAGAGGTGCTGGATGCCAAGTTGCCTCCGTCAAAGATTCAAAAGCAAATACAGGGAATGGAGGCGGGGGGATTCGAACCCCCGTCCCGAGATGTTTCAAGACAAGCATCCTACGTGCGTAGTCGCTCGATTGCGATTTCGCTTCCTGGCGCGCCGAACGACAGGCTCACCACTCGGCTATTCCGGTGCATCTCGCCCCCGCCGGCCCGGACGACCGGCGAAGACCAGCCCACTCATTGACGCCCTTGTCAGACCCGCAGGCGCAATCCGACAGGACGGGCAGCGTTATTTACGCCGCCATGGCATACTGGTAGTTGCCAATTAGGTTTAAGTACCGGATGATTAACCAGGCCAACCGGCGTCCTGGGCACGCAGCTTATCCATCCGCGATCCGGTCGAAGCCATTCGCCCCCGTATTCACTTTGGAAAAGAGCAATCTACTATATCATCTCGCTATTCTATCAGATTCTACGCCCAGCCGCCAGAGGCAGTTCGGCTTGAGAACGCCGCCGTGCCCCGAACGAAGGCGAATCTGCCTGGAAATTGGCTTTGTTTTGCGCGGTCGCTCCCCGGTCCCAGACATCCGGGGCTGGGGAATGGAATGATGGAATACTGGAATCCTGGAATAATGGGTCATGTCAGGCGCCGGCCCCTTGAAACTTGCAGCTTGAAAGTTCTGGTGGAAATTGGGTTTGTTTTCGCAGAGGCATCATCTGTATGTTTCCTCGTAACCCCTTTCCTGGTCGGCAGTTAGCGTTCATTTGGGCCGCTGCAAATTGGCTTTGTTTTGCACAACAGGTCCTCCGATCCTGGCCGAAAGGGGCCGTGAATGGAACGATGAAATAGTTCCATGATGGAATATTGGAATGATGGAATGGTGGGGCAGATCAGGCATCGGCCATGCGGGACACGCCGTGGATCTTCCGCTGTTCCGCCGATTGGGAAGGATCCGCCCTTCACTGACCCTGACCGATCTCCCAAGGTTATCATCTGCGATTGATGATTGACGACTCGCCATTCAATTGTGACTCCATCCTTATCGTTGCGTAAATATCATACATTCGCCCCTGTTCTGCGTCAACTGAAATTTGGATAATTCGTGGACTTTGGTGGATGCTGGTGGACGTAGATAAACCCTTGCCGGACTTGGATTTAGGCGAATTCAATCATCAATCGCAAATCATCAATCATCAATTCAGAGGCCCGGATTTACGCGGAGTGACACAGATTGAATAATCAATGGTAAATCATCAATCATCAATTCAGAGGGCCGGATTCACGCGAGATCCACGCGGAGTCGACTCTGTCATTCCCGCGCAGGCGGGAATCCAAGCTTCTTAACCACGAAGAGCACGAAGACCGCGAAGGAAGACACGAAAAAACCCAGCGGCAATCCAAGTGCAGACCATTCCTTGCGAAACCAAAGAACCACCCAACTTAACACGCGGCTGACCCACGATGAAAGGTCCCTGATCGCCACCGCCGCCGATGCCCGATCCAAAGGTCTCCACGGCTTCTACCAACACGGCGTCCTCGACGGGGTCGTGTTCGACCGATGACTGCTGAAGCTTCTAAGTAAGGGGTTACGCTCACTGTGGCATCCCACCGAGTTCTGTAAGATGTCTCCGGAATCATGGCGACAAGATACGCCTATTGGTCCTCTGGGCGCGCTCTGTCTGGTCGCCTGTGGCCTGTTGCGTATCAGTGCTTTTTCCTTGCCAGAAGGGGAAGAGCCAACCATAATGCCCAACGTAGACTTGGAGAAAATAGTCTTGGAGGCCGACAAGAAATGAACCCGAACAGGGTCGGTACCCAGCAATCTCATTCAAGGGTGCCTGTCAAGAGGGATGATCATGACCCAACGCTACGAACTGAAGCGGATTCCACCTGAGGATGTCGATTTTGCGGACTTCAACCCAAGAGGCGAGAAACCAGACGAGATTGAAGCGGACCCGGCCTTCGAGCAGTTGAAGGACTCTGTGTTTAGGTATGGTGTGCTGGTACCCGTCGTTGTTCACCGCCAGGATTCCGGCAAGCCGTACCGCCTTGTGGATGGGGAACGACGACTCCGGGCAGCGCTCGTAACTAAGGTCAAGCGAATTCCCGCTCACATCGCCACCAAGGAGACCGGTCTTGATGATCTCGTCCAGGCATTCCACATTCACATGCTCCGGAAGCAATGGAAAGCTGTGGCACAGGCTAAGGCATTGAAGAGGATCATAACGGACTTGAAGGAACAAGGGAAACTGACTAGAGTCGGTGACCTACTGGAGGAGTTGCGGGTCGCGACGGGGTGCACGGAGACGCGTCTGAAGGCTCTACGGCGAGCAATTCGCTTTCCCGACACTGTGCTCAAGTCCGTTGATGATGGGAAGCTGAGCTGGAGTCACTTGATTCAGATTGAAGAAAGCTTCATGGAAGTAGTGAGCAACAAATTCCCCGAACTGTTGGCCGAAGTCGGCGCAAAGCAAATGAGGCTAATCCTCGTTACAAAGGCGCAGCGGAAGACGCTCACGAGTACCCGCGCCCTGATGGAAAACGTACTGCCCGTCATCACGCGAGCCGAGACTGATGAGGAGAAAGCGTATGCCAGGGAACTGCTGAAGGAGTTCATCGAGCAGTTGGACATGCCAGCAGAAAAGGTCCTCCAGCGGTACGAAAGGAAATACCCCCAGTCTGGGAGGAACTGGTCGGAACTCGGCAAGGACGTGCTCGAATTTGCTGACTTCCTGGGCGAACTGCTCGAAGGTGTAGGACCCGACATGTTGAGGAGCTACCCCCAGTTGACAAAGGAGGTGCAGGGGCACCTCCAGTCGTTGCGGGTCAAGCTGGGCACGGTCATCCGTCGCATCAACCGGATCGCGGATTAGGCGGTGAAAGAAATGGATTCGCTCCAGAAGCGTTTCTTGAGTCAATTTCGGGCCAAGTACAAGGGCATTAAGGCGCTGGCTCCTCCCGCATGGCTCGATCGATCTCGATGGAAGCCGAGTTTCTGCATGGCACTCCCAAACGACGGACGCATTGTCGCGGTTGATCTGATACCAAGCGCGAACGTCCCCAGGTTTATCTATCGGGAGGAAGTGCACGCGCTGAAACAGAAGCACCCGCAACTACGCGTTATCGTCTGCGTGCTTGATAAGCAGCTCGATGCTTTCCCGGAAACGGAGGCGTTCTGTCGGGAGATTGGCTGTGGCCTCCAGACTCTCATCCCAGAAGTGGGTCTGCAGACCGTCGTCACCACCGATCTGGACAGGGCAGATGAGATAGAGGGCGTGGTCGAGCCCGGATGGTTTCCTAAACACATCCTTGACAAAGCAGCGAATCTGACCAATCTCTCGTTCCACCAGACGATCAACGACTTTTGCCAGAAGGTTGTTCCGCTTGCCGATAATGAAGATGCCGTCACAAACCTTGTGTATGAAACCGTGGACCGTCTTCTACAGCACTATCCAAATTGCCATGCCAGTGTCGGCAGTTTCATGAAGCTTGCGCACTTCGAGTCGATGTTCCGGCAGGTTGTGCCCACCGCGACCGAACACGTCCTTCATTCATTCAGGGTATTCCTTGCAGGCTGTGCTGTCATCAGCCGCTTTTATGAAAGCTTCCTGGTCGCACATAAACGGTTCTGCCTGGGTAGCGAGAGAAAGATGAGCATCGAGTATTGCTGGCTGCTCACGGCGATCTTCCACGACATTGGCCGGCCTCTCGAAGGTAGTCGGCCCATGCTCGAGGCCGAACTCGAAGATGAAGACATCCTTGTGTCCGTTGTCGGCAAGGATACGCGGTGGATCAAAGAGAAGTACAACCATGCACGACGGATTCTCGCCTCGCTTGGCGTGTTTGTTGCATCGAGTCCCGCCGGCGATGACGGGTGGGACGCCGGAGCGGTCCCGGATGATCAGGACAATGCGTTGGCGGCTGAATTGACTAACCTGTACAATCGGATGAGCAGTCACGCGGTCATCAGCGCGTTCAACATGCTGGCAAGTATTGTGGAGCAGGCGAGGGCTGTCGACGAACGGAAAAACCGCCCATTCGTCGTGACCCATGCCACACCGGCGGCTCTGGCGATCCTGCTTCACGACTGGAAGATTTGGGATGACGCCAAGAAGTGGAGGCTTTTCCCTGTCGATTTTGGCATAATTCCAATGGCAGCGCTTCTGAATCTTTATCGACACATGGGATGATTTCAAACGCAAAGGCCCGGTATCCCCGATTAATGTTGAATCGTTCACCATCACCGATGGCGGCGTCAACGTCACCGTAAAGTGGCTAAAGGCAGAGGAGTACGAGAAGGAGAAGATCAAGTATACTGCGTTCAAGAGAGCTTTGAAAAATCGCAAGTTCGACATGAACATTGATGTCAAAGTCGCGAGTGCATGATGAACGTACTTCTTGTCGAGCCAGAATTCCCATTACCTGACAAGAGTAAGAACCACGCGCAGTTTCTGCCGATCGGGCTGCTGAAGATCGGAACGTGGCACAGGCAGCGCGGCGACAGGGTCAGACTCGTCCGTGGGCTACGCGCAGCAGGAATGCAGCCGAATCGCATCTTGATTACCTCGCTCTTCACGTACTGGTCCGGTGAGGTCCATGCAGCAGCACAATACTATCACAACCGCTATCCAATGGCGGATATCGAGGTAGGTGGCATCTATGCGTCATTGATGCCGGATCACTGTCGAAGGATGCTGCCTTTCGCCCGAGTCCGGCAGGGCCTCTATCAAGATGGAGTTGCGGAGAATGTGCGGCTCGATTTCTCGCTGCTCGAAGAAGATCTTGACTACCAGATCATTCATACGACACGAGGCTGTACCCGCCACTGTTCTTTCTGCGGGACGTGGAGAATTGAGCCGGAATTCACGTTTAAACAGTCGATCCTGGCGGAGATTCAGAAACCGAAACTTGTATTCTACGATAACAACTTCCTGGCAAATCCCTACGTTGAAGACATCCTCGCCGAGTTAGCTGACGTTCGCCTACCGGGTGGCAGACGCCTCACATGCGAGAGCCAAAGCGGGTTTGATCTCCGCCTCTTAACGCTGGCCCGCGCGCAACTGCTGCGAGATGCGAGGTTCCAGTATCCGAGGATTGCGTGGGATGGACCGTACAAGGACTGGCCCAGAGTCAGAGAACGTGTGGAGATCTTGAAAGAAGTGGGCTACGGCAGAAAAGACATTTTTGTCTTCATGATTTTTAACCATGACCTGTCCTACGAGGAGATGAGGGCCAAGCTTGACGCCTGCCGTCGATGGAAGGTTCGTGTCATTGACTGCCGGTTTCGCCCCCTCGACCAGACGTTCGATAACTACGTGCCTGGCCCTAAGCCACAAACGAACGACGATTACTACATCCACCCCACTTGGACCGACATGCAGGTGCGACGGTTTCGGCAGGCAGTGCGACACCAGAACATCGCCATCCTACTTGACCTTCCTAACGGCAGATACGTGCCAGGCTGCGAGGCGCGGAAGGTTTGACTCGCTGACCGGCGGCCGTGGCACCGAAGGGTCGCTTAGCGGCGGACGTAGACTTCGTAGGTGTAGGTGAGGTCCTTTTTCTGGGCGGGGGGCAGGTCGAGGGTCCAGGTGAGCTTCAGCAGGCCGTTCATGCGGCGCAGGCCGGTGGCGAGCTTCTCGATTTGTGCCTCCGGATGGGCGGTTTTCAGGTCGCCGGAGAGGGTCTTGGTGATCTCCATCGTGACGGCCTTGTCCTGGAAACTGGTGACGGACAGCTCACCCCGCACGGTCACGCGGTCGAAATGCTCGCCGTAGAGTTGCATGGCGTCGCGTTTGCGGTCGGTCTCGAACTCGCGCTGCTCGGCCTTGATGCCGACCGCCTGCGTGATGCGCAGCGTGGCCTGGGCGCCGGCCGGGGTGTAGTTGAGGGTGTCCTGGCCGAGGATAGTGCCGTTTTTGACGGTCTCGCCCGGGGCGGTCGTCCAGGGCACCTTCGTGCTATTGGTCAGGCGGATGCTGTGCCAGACCTCCTGCAGTTCCGGGGTGCTGCCGGGCGGCTGACTGCGGTATTGGTAGCTGTCTTCCTGGCTTACATAGTCGGGGATGTCCCATTGATAGATGTGCTTGTACGGAACGGCTTCCGTGAAAAGCGGAATGTAAGCCACTTCGTTTTTGGCCAGATTGACCTGGCCCGCCGGATAGAGGAACAGGTCCTCGGCGACCTGCCCGGCCTCGGCCGCACTGTAAGCGGGCATGGCAGCTTCACTGGGCATGGGGGCGAATTGGGCTCTCTGCGTCATCACGTTCGACATGATGCCGGGCCTGCCGCGCTCGCTCTGACCTTGCGACAGGGCCTGTAGAAACTGGGCGAGATCCTCTTTCAGGGCCATCGGACTGGCGATGTCGGCAAAGAGCAAGTGCGGAAAGCCCGTCACCAACTGGGCGGTGGCGTCCTTCAACTCGCAGGCGTCGTTGAGGATGAGGGCCTTGGCCGAGAGGCGCGCCTTGGCGCTATCGGTGATATCGACCAGGTAGCTCGGGGCCCAGGTGATGCCTTTGGCGAGGAAAGTCACGGTCAGTTTTTGTCCGGGGGCGGGGTTTTTCAGTTGGACGGAGAGGACCGCGGACTTGTCGCGCGCGACGAAGCGCCGCTCCGCGCCGCCATCGACGAAGATCGCCTGCGTGACGGCTCTCGGGTCCAGGGACAGTTCTCCATTTTCCGTATCCAAAATCAGGAGGCTGGCCTGCTGCGGCTGCCAGGGTTGGTAGTCTGCCGGAGCGGTTCTCTGTCCGGGCTGATAGGGGTCCGGCCGGGGCATGTTGCGGGTCTCGGCGACGTACTTGATGGTACCGGCGACTTCCTTATCGCCGATCACGAGCCGGACCTTCTTGCCCGGATTGGCTCGGAGCATCTCCGCCACGGTCACGGCCTCCAACGTCTGCCCCGACTCGACCTGCCTGGCGACCACGCTTGTTAGCGCGAGATCGGGCGGGTACGAGACCCAGAAGGTGCCGTGCGACGGTGCGACCGGCAGGGCGACCTGGAATGATGCTTTATCGGCAGGGCACGCGAACTGTCCGATGAAGAAACCGAGCCCGTTTTTGAAGAGGGCGACCTGCTGGACATTCAGAGGCGGCGGCACGGTCTCGGCGGTCGTGGTCCGCTCTGACAGCAGGAAGGCCAGACCTGCGGCGATCAGTACAGCGGCCGTATACATGGTTCGTCTCATAGCATGGGCTCCTTTCCATCGGTCTGCTGATTCCTGCACCATCCGTGTGGCGACCGGGAACTTCCGAGCTGTCGCCTCATTCGGTTCGCCGCCACGCGTGCCATGGTAAAGCATGAGAACGGTGCCGCCAAGCGAAATGTGGGGAAGTAGGGGCGTCCAGTTTGTAGTGTGCCCGCAAGGGCATCGGATTCGGAAGTTTCAAGTTTGAAGTTTGAAGTTTCAAGGGGCCAACCCGCACTTCAAACTTCACACTTTGCACTTTCCACCTCCCCGAGTGGTTGGGGGCGACGTGCAAAACGGTTTGACAGGGCGAACATGGGCCTCGTAGAATCGTATATCTGCTAATCCGGAAGGACGGCACCTTAAGCCGCCTGTGACTTTGGTTAGAGGACTCTTAGAGAGTTGGAGGTTAATCATGAGCCTGAGTGTCGCGCCCTCAAAGGACAAATCCCGTCGGTTCCTATCTTCGACAGTCCTGGTCCTACTCCTGCTGGCATGGCCGGTTGCGGCGTTCGGCGAGGACGACCAAAGCATTGCCGTGCTGCGCCGGATGGGCAAGGCCTTCGCCTCCATTGCGGAGAAGGCCTCTCCCGCCGTGGTCGGTATCCGAGCCGTACAAGTGGTCAAGGACGGCGATGGGTCCCGCGAGTATTCGTCCGGGGACCCGCGCAGCCCCTTTGGCGATGATTTCTTCGAATATTTCTTCCGTCGCCAGGCCCCGCGCCGGTTCCAGCGGCCGGAGCCCAAGCAGGTGGCACAGGGTTCCGGGTTTATCGTGACGAAGGACGGCTATATCCTGACGAACAATCACCTGGTTGGCGGAGCTGAGGACGTGACCGTTACGGTGGGGGACGGTCGCAAGCTCAAGGCCAAAATCATCGGGGCTGATTCCGAGACCGACGTCGCGGTGGTCAAGATCGACGGGCAGGACCTGCCGTACGTGGAACTCGCCAATTCGGACGGCCTCGAGGTGGGTGAGTGGGTCATTGCCATCGGCAACCCATTCGGGTTGAGCCATACTGTCACGGCCGGGATCGTCAGCGCCAAAGGGCGAAGCCAGATTGGGGTGGCGGATTACGAAGATTTCATCCAGACGGATGCCGCCATCAACTTCGGCAATTCGGGGGGGCCGCTGCTGAACCTCGACGGCAAAGCAGTGGGTATCAATACGGCCATTATCGGACCCGGCGGCAACGTCGGGATCGGCCTGGCCATCCCGATCAATATGGCCCGGGGCGTTTACGAGCAGTTGAAGGAAAATGGCAAGGTCGTGCGCGGTTTCCTCGGCATCGGAATCCAGGACCTCCAGCCGGGTATGGGCGAGTTCTTCGGGGTCGAAAACGGCAAGGGAGCTGTCATCACGAGTGTCGTGGAAAAGTCGCCGGCGGAGAAAGCCGGAATCAAACCGGACGACATCGTCGTGGAGTTGGAGGGCGAGCCGGTCACGAGTGCCAACGAGCTGATGAATCGGATCGCCGTGCAGAAACCGGGCAGCGAGGTGCGGCTGGTGATCCTTCGGGAAGGCAAGCGCAAGACGTTCACCGTAGAGCTGGACAAACGGCCGCAGGAGCCGGGTTTGGCCGCCGGCGATACCAACGTGACGCAGGAGCAATTGGGTCTGGCGGTGCAGACGTTGACGGAAGAGCTCGCCCAGCGGCTCGGTTATGAGAATCTGTCGGGTGTCGTCATCAGCGAAATCCAATCGGGTTCGTTAGCGGAAGAGTATGGGCTCCAGCCCGGGATGCTGATTACGGAGGTGAATCGGGATCCGGTGCGGAACGTCAGGCAGTTTAAGGAAGCGCTGACCAAAGCGCAGAGTGGGGGCAAGGTTCTGTTGCGGGTCACCTTTGAAGAGGGGGGAGCGAGGCTTATTTTTATTCCTCTCCCCGAAAAGAAGTAGCTTCGCGTCTAATTCCATCGAACGATCAGCCCCGCCTTTCACTTTCGACGGGGCTTTTTCCTGCGCGGGCAACACCCCCGTGTAAGACGAAAAACCATTCGGAATCGGCAAGGAGCTTCAAGATAAGGTTTTCGTTTCGGCCGGGGCGCTGTACAATACTCCCAAGCGGATCGGGCGCCGGCGAGGGCCCGGCCGTTTTGCAGGGGAGCAGAAGGCAAAGCGGTCTGACGCGAATGGGGGTATCGTATGGAGACGAGAAGCGATACGTCAAGCCAAGCACAGGAATCGCCTGCACCGGAGCAGCCGCGGGTCATCCGGGCGGAATTGGACGCGATTCTCAACCACGCCAGCACGGGTGTTGTCATATATCAGGCCGCAGATAACGGCAACGACTTCATCGTCGTCGATTTCAACCCTGGTGCCGAGCGGATCGAGCACATCAACAAGGCCGATGTGATTGGCAAAAGCGTGCTGGAGGTGTTCCCCGGCGTGAAGGAATTCGGGCTTTTCGACGTGTTTCAGCGGGTCTGGCGGACGGGTGAGCCGGAGCACCATCCTGTTTCCATCTATCGGGATCGTCGCATTACCGGCTGGCGCCAGAATTACGTCTGCAAGCTCCCGGACGGGCGCATCGTGGCTGTTTACGACGATGTGACCCTCTCCAAGCAGAGCGAGCTGGCGACCCGAATGGGCGAGCAGCGCTTTCGGGCGATTGCCAACTACACGTATGACTGGGAGGTGTGGGTGGGGCCGACCGGCCGGGTTCTGTGGATGAATCCGGCGGCGACGCGGATCTCCGGCTACTCCTTGGAAGAGCTGGTTCGCATGTCGGACTATCCGGGACCTCTGATTTACGAGGCCGACCGCGAGAAAATGATGCGGGAGTTTCGCTCCGCCGTGGAAGGAAGCACGGGAAACGAGCTCTTCCGGCTCCAGCGAAAGGATGGGCGAATCATCTGGGCGGAGGTGTCCTGGCAGCCTATTTATGATGATCGCGGGAATCCCTTAGGGCACCGCGAGAGCATTCGCGATGTGACCGCCCGCCGGCTGGCCGAGCAGGCCGCCCAGTTGGCCCAGCAGGAAAAAGAGTCCATCCTCGACAACATGGTGGAGCACGTCGTCTATGTGGATGCCGACGGATCGATCCTCTGGGCCAATCGGGCGGCTTGTGAGTCGGTGGGCATGACGCGGGAACAGATCATCGGGCGTCTGTGCGAAGAAGTCCCGATTGACTGGCATGAGTCCTGGGACCGATGCCCGGCCATCGAGGCCATGGAAGTGGGCAGTCGCATTGAAGCCGAGAAGGCATCGTCTGACGGCCGGACCTGGTTCATCCAGGCGGCCCCCGTCCGGGATCAACGCGGCGGGGTCATCGGCGGCGTCGAGATCGCACTGGATATCACCCGGTACAAGCGGGCCGAAGAGGCTCTGCAGGAGCTGCGGCGGGAGCACCAGGAGATGGAAGCCAGGACCGGCGAGAGCGATCCTGCCACGGAAGAGGCCTGACCGCAGAATCGGTCCTCGTGGTTGCCTGCCTCTTGAATTGCGTTGCTTGTCGTTGTGTGCGGGCGTATACTCTCGCTCGCCATGTTCGAGAAGGTACTGTCTGTCTACACCCGCTATTTCGCCCTGTGGGTCATCCTCGGCGGCTTGGCGGCGTATTTCTGGCCGGCGCCGCTCGCCTCGCTGGATCGCCGGTCGGTGAATGGCGTGTTCGCTCTGACGATGTTCGGCATCGGCGCCGTTTTGCAGGCGGAGGATTTCCGGCGCATCATGCAGCGCCCGTCCATCGTTCTGATCGGCACCGTCACGCAATATACCCTGATGCCCCTGGTGGCCTACGCCATCGCCAACGTGTTCCGCCTCGAGCCGCAGATCGCGGTGGGCCTGATTCTGACGGCCGCCGCCCCGGGTGCCATGTCCAGCAGCGTCGTCAGCTACATCGCCAAGGCGGATTTGGCCTATTCGGTGTCCCTCACGACGGTCTCGACCCTGCTCGCGCCGCTGGCGACGCCGGGTCTGACATATCTCCTGGCAAGGTCAATCCTGAAGGTACCGGCCTGGGACATGCTGGTCGAGGTGGTATTGCTGGTGATCGTGCCGCTGTTCATCGGCTTCGGGGTACGGCATTTCTTTGCCAAGAAGGTGGAGAAGATCGCCGCGGTTTTTCCGGCCATCTCGGTGACCTTCATCGTGCTGATCTGCTCCCGCACGATTGCCGCCAACCGGGACAGCCTGCTCGGCATGACCGGGATGCTCTTGGCTATCGGCGTGCTGATGAACGTCCTCGGCCTGGTCGGCGGGTACCTCGTGGCCTGGGTCTTTGGCATGGACGTACCCCAAAGGCGGTCCCTGGCGATTGAGGGAGGCATGCAGAACGCCGGCCTCGGAGCGGTCCTGGCGTCGGAGCATTTCAGCGATAAAGCGGCGATGCCCGCCGCGGTCTTTGTCTTCATCTGCATCATTACGGCCTCTCTCCTGGCCGCCTACTGGCAGCGCACGCGCCCGCGGCCGGTGGCACAAATGGCGGAATAAATACCAGATCTTAGCAAACACTTCTTGCATTCAGGTCACGAAAGAAGTACATTACTTGGTTCCATAGGTTTCCGGCGAGTCTGGGCGAGCAGCCTACGTTGGCTGCTCCGGCGGTGAGCCGAATCGTGGTGAGGAGTCTTTTGAGCATGGCGTGTAGACTGGCAATCGCAGGAGTGACCGGCGCCGTCGGTCAGGAGTTCCTGAGTATCATCGAAGAGCGGAGTTTCCCGTTCGATTCGCTCAAGGTGCTGGCGAGCAGCCGCTCCGCCGGAAAGAAAATTCCCTTCAAGGGCAGGGAATACGTCGTGGAACAGATGACGACGGACAGCTTCCAGGGCATCGATCTCGCGCTCTTCAGCGCCGGCGCTTCCCGCAGCCGGGAGTTCGCGCCGGCGGCGGTCAAGGCCGGGGCCGTGGTCGTGGACAACTCCTCGGCGTACCGCATGGACCCCACTGTCCCGCTGGTGATCCCCGAGATCAACCCGCAGAAGATCAAGGAGCACAAGGGCATTATCGCCAACCCGAACTGCTCGACGATTATCGGCATCGTGCCGGTCTGGCCGCTGCACAAGCTCAATCCGGTCAAGAGAATGGTCGTGAGCACCTACCAGGCGGCCAGCGGGGCGGGGATGTCCGCCATGCTGGAGCTGGAGAACCAGGCCCGCGAGATTCTCGCCGGCCAGCCGCCGACGCGCAACGTGTTCCCGCACCAGATTGCGTTCAATTGCTTCAGTCACAATTCCCTGCTGGGCCCGAACGGGTACAACGAGGAAGAGACGAAGATGGTCAAGGAGACCCGCAAGATTTTCGATTGCCCGGAGATGGCGATCACGGCGACGTGCATCCGCATCCCCGTGATGCGGGCCCATTGCGAGAGCATCAACCTCGAATTCACCCGGCCGATCACGCCGGAACAGGTACGCGAGGTCCTGAGGAAAGCGCCGGGCGTCACCGTTCTGGACGACCGCGAGCATAACCGCTTCCCGATGCCTGTCGATGCCACCGGCAAGGACAATATCTTCGTCGGGCGAATCCGCCAGGATGAGTCGTTGCCGAACAATCGCGGCATCAATCTCTGGGTCTCCGGCGACCAGTTGCGCAAGGGCGCGGCCCTGAACGCCATCCAGATTGCCGAGCTCCTCTGAAAAATGCGGGGACGGGTGGCATCGCCATGAAACCGTGATCTGCCTGTGCGTGGGAGCACGCTCAAAGCAAGTTTGAGCGTGGTACCCGACGACAGGGGTTCCCCCAACTCTGGGTGGCACGGACAAACTTGTTTGTCCGTGTTGCTTCGGACGAAGCGGATCGGTCCGGTGCCATGCCTACGCTTCCTTCGCTTGCGCAGGCATGTTTGGGCTGACGTGTGGAACACGTCCATACACGTGCTCAGGTCTATGTGCAATGGCTCTGCGCAACGTCAAGCTGACAATCGCCTATGACGGCAGCGACTACCACGGCTGGCAAATCCAGCCGGGTGCTACGACCATCCAGGGAGTGCTCATGGAAGCTCTGCGCAGCCTGCTCGGTCCGAGAGCCAGAATCTGCGGAGCCAGTCGGACCGATGCCGGCGTCAGTGCCTTGGGCCAGGTCGGCCTAATCCAGATCGATTCGCCGATTCCCACGGAGAACCTTGCCAAAGCGATTACCGACCGGCTGCCGGAGAACATGGCCATTGTCAGGGCGGAAGACGTCCCGATGGGTTTTGATGTCATCGGCGACGTCAAGAGCAAGCTTTACCGCTACACCATCCACTCCGGCCCGATCCGCCCGGTGCTGCACATGCGGCACTGCTGGCATATTCCGGCGGCACTGGATGTCAACGCTATGAGCCAGGCCGCCTCCATGCTGGTCGGCCGAAAGGATTTCAAATCCTTCGCGGCGGCGGCGGACCACCGGGAGGACAGCGTCCGCACGGTGCTCCGATGCGATGTTACCGATGCGCCGGCGGATGATGGGCAGGGTTCCCAAACGCGAGGCATCGCGTTTGGGGTCCCTCGTTGGGTCCATGTGGATGCCGAGGGCGACGGCTTCCTGTATAACATGGTTCGCAACATTGTTGGGACCCTGGTGGAAGTGGGTGTCGGCCGCTGGAAGCCGGAAAAGATTTCGGAAATCCTGGAGGCCAGGGACCGAAAAGCCGCCGGCCCGATTGCCCCGCCCAACGGCCTGTGCCTGATGTGGATCAAGTACTGACTCCGGTCGACGGATCGGCTTTATCATCTGCTCTTGTTTGTCATTTCGACCGGAGGCCCACGCCGTGGGCCGGAGCGGAGAAATCTGGCCGCGAATGAGAGAATCCGCAGTTTGTGACAACGCTCTCCTCGCTCTGTGATGAGAGCCGGTTTGGCCGACGGATTTGCCTGCAATCGCAAGACATGGAGTATTCGCGGCCAGATTTCTCGACTCCGCTTCGCTCCGCTCGAAATGACAACGGAAAGTGGCTACAATCGTGAGCATTGAACTCGTACCCCGCTTGCGCGAGAATGAGCTGTATGCCTGGGCGGTGCAGACCGCCTGCGGAGGCTTGGAACCACGTATTTGCGGACAGCGTAGATTGGGTTGTTTTGGATTGGATGGCTTTCTGGAAGTATGACGCGTGCTCGTTGAGAGAGACCATATTGGCATCTTCGGCAAGATGAACTGCGGCAAGAGCAGCATTATGAACTTGCTGACTCAGCAGGAGACGTCCATCGTCGATCCGACGCCGGGGACGACGGCCGACACGAAAATCACACTGCAGGAGATCCACGGCTTAGGCCCGGTCAAGCTGTTCGACACCGCCGGTCTGGATGAAGCCAGCGACCTGGGCCTCAAGAAGCGGGCCAAAGTCCTGGCCGATCTGAAAGAATGCGACCTGGTCCTGCTGGTCATCGACCCGGATACCCCAAGCTTTGCCACGGAAAGCGAAATCCTCGAAAAGGCCCGCGAGCTGGATAAGCAGATCCTGGTGCTCTATAACCTCTTCCGGCCGTCGAGTGACCAGCGAATCCCCTATGTGGAGCAAAGCATCCCACTGCTGAGGTTTCATAAGAAGATCAACCTCGTTGCCGTCGATGCCGGCTATCGGCAGCCGCTGCTCCATTTCATCCTGGCGAATTTCGTCTCGAAGAATCACAAGATGGAGCTGCTTCCGTTTCTGGAGCGGGACGAGTTCTACGTGCTGAATATCCCGATGGACGCCGAGACGCCGCCCGGCCGCTACCTGCGGCCGCAAGCTATGGCCGAGGAGTACATCACGCGTTGCTGGGCGTACCCCGTCTCCTATCGGATGGATCTGGGCAAGGCCCGCAACGGCGACCGGGGCGAGCGGGAGCGGTTCGAGGCTTTCCTGGCCAACTTCGGCCGGCGCCCGAAGGCGATTATCACGGACTCCCAGGCGATGGACCTGATGCACACCTGGACGCCGGACGACCTGATGCTCACGACGTTCTCCATTATGATGATCAACTACGGCAGCCGGGGCAGGCTGGCCGCCTTTGCCGAGGGCATTAGGGCGCTGGATGACCTCAAGGCCGGCGACAGAGTTCTGATCACGGAGGCGTGCAATCATTCGCGAATCGCCGAGGACATCGGGACGGTCCAAATCCCGAATTTCATCGAGCGGCATTGGCCGGGCGTGGTCATCGAGCACAATTTCGGCCGCGAGTTTCAGGAAAACGACCAGCTCCAGTGTTACAAGCTGGTCATCCACTGCGGCGGCTGCATGATCAGCCCGCAGAAGCTGCTCGCCCGCATCCGCGACCTCGATTCCCTCGGTGTGCCCTACACGAACTACGGCATCTTCCTCGCGTACATGCAGGGTCCGAAGGCGCTGCGCCGGGTGCTCCTGCCCTGGGGGATTGACCTGCGGGATTGACGATTTACAATTTACTATTTACCATTTGTGCCAGGGCTCTGGATCAGATAGGTCCTATTGGTCTCATTTGTCCCATAAGTCCATAATTTGATGAAAATCGTCCACATCATAACGCGATTGATCCTCGGCGGAGCGCAGGAAAACACGCTGATCACGTGCCAGCTCCTGGCCGAGCGGGGGCATGATGTCACGCTGATTACCGGTCCGGCCATCGGTCCCGAGGGCCAGCTCTTCGATCAAACGAAGGGTCGGAAGTATCAGACTATCGTGGTCGATGAGATGCGGCGGGCCATCGAGCCCGTCAAAGATTACGCCAGCTACGGCAAAATCAAGCGACTGCTGCGCGAGCTCAAGCCGGACGTCGTCCATACGCACAGTGCGAAGGCCGGTATCCTGGGCCGCTTCGCCGCCTGGTCGCTCAAAGGCGAATGGGCCGCCAACCGGCCGGCGGTCGTACATACTCTCCACGGACTCTCCTTTCACCCCTACCAGGGCGCCTGGCTGAACCGGTTCTACGTCGCCGTCGAGAAGACCGCGGCCAAACGCACGGATTACTTCATCAGCGTCGCCGATGCGATGACCGAGCAGAGCAAGGACGAAGGCATCGGTGTGGACAAACCCTACGTCACGGCTTACTCGGCCATCGACGAGGAGCAGTTCCTGACCCTGATTCCGGAGGAAAAACGAAAAGAATTTCGGCGTCAGCACGACATCCCGGAAACCGCCGTGGTCCTGGTCACCATCGCCCGCCTGTTCATGCTCAAGGGCCACGATTACATCATCGAATCCGCCCGGGAGTTGTCGAAGCGATTCGACAACGTCATCTGGTTATTCGTCGGCAATGGTAACCTGGCCGACGAGTATCAGCAGCAGATCCGGAACCTCGGCCTGGCCGACCGGTTCCGCTTCACCGGCCTGCTGCCGCCCGGCCAGATTCCGCTGGCGATTCAGTCGTCCGATATCCTCGTGCACTGCTCGCTGCGTGAGGGTCTGGCCCGCACGCTCCCGCAGGCGATGCTCTGCGGCCGGCCGGCCATTTCCTTCGACGTGGACGGCGCCTGCGAGGTCGTCAACGAGAACACCGGCCGGCTCGTCGAGCCCAAGGACGTCCACCAGCTCATCGACGCCTGTGCCGCGCTGATCGCCGACCAATCCCTCCGCGAGAAGCTCGGGCAAACCGGCCGCGAATCCGTCCAACAGAAATTCGCCCCCGCCACCATGGTCGATACGATCGAGCGCGTTTATCGATCTCTGTGCCCGTGAGACGCCTTCATCCTCCGGTTCATTCGGAGCAGATTCGGTTACACCCCAAAACCGGTGAATTCGATCGGATAGGCAGCGGGTTGTCTGATGGCTTTCACGAATTGGGGCAGGGCGGACAACTCTTTACTTAGTCTTCCCTGGACAACATCCATCGGCTCGGCGGACGTGAAGGGTTTGAGCAGGTCGTCGGCGTCCGGCTGCAGGGGTTTGACGACGTCCTTCGTGTAGGTTTTGTCCCCCAGCCTCACAATGGTTTTGCGGCCGGGGCGGGTGGCTTTCTCGGGCGAGGTCTTGTATAGGGGCCGGTCGCCGTATTGGACGATTTTGTAGACGATGCCGAGGGCCGGGGCATGCTGCGAGACCGTGAAGCGGGTGCCGATGCCGATGCCGTCGATCTCCGCGCCGGCCTCCAATAGGTCGGCAATCCGGAACTCGTCCAGGTCACCGCTGGCGAAGATGCTCATGAATTCGAGACCCTGACTTTTGAAGTGGTCTCGGGCGAACCGGCTCAGCGCCGCGAGATCGCCGCTGTCGAGCCGGATGCCGCGTATCTTGATTCCCTGGCGGGCGAAATCGCTGGCCACGCGGGCGGCGGTCTTGATTCCTTCGATGCTGTCGTAGGTATCGACCAGCAGGATGGCCCGCTCGCGATAGATTTCGGCGTAGTGGCGGAAGGCCAGCTCCTCGGACTCGTGCGCCTCGACAAACGAGTGAGCCATCGTCCCGGAGGGCGGCAAGCCGAGCAACTTCGCGGCATAGACGTTGCTCGTGGCCGCGAAGCCGGCGATCTGCGCTCCGCGGGCGGCCCGAATGGAAGCAATCGGTCCCTGGCACCGTCTCATGCCGAAGTCCACGACGGGGATGCCCTGGGCCGCCAGCACCGTCCGCGCGCCCAGAGACGCCTCGATGATGGAAAAACCCAGGATGTTCAGGAGGTAGGTTTCGAGCAGTTGCGCGTGCAGGATCGGCCCGCTCACTTCCAGGAGCGGCTCGTTCGGGAAGAACACCGTACCTTCCGGCAGGGCCCGCACCTGCACCTGCAGCTTAAAAAGGGAGAGATACTCCAGAAAATCCTCCGCGAAGATCCCGACCGAGCGCAGGTACTCGACGTCCCCCGGTGCGAAGCGAAACGCCCGCAGGTAGCTTTCCACTTCCGGCAGGCCGGCCATCACGAAGAAGCCCCAGTGCTCCGGCAGATGCCTGACGAGCACCTCGAAATAAGCGGTCTGCTCCATCGCCTTCTGGAAGTAGGCCTGTGCCATCGTGAGCTCGTACAGGTCCGTAAAGAGCGCCGGCGTATCTTTGATCAGCCACATCACAACTGCCTTTTGATCTCGTCGAAGGTCGTGATCTCGACTCCTCGTTGTCGCAGCTCCTCGTACACTTGCTCGTCCGGCCGGGTTTGCAGTCCCTTGGTCGCATCCTGGAGCAGCGAGACCTTCAGCCTTTTGTGTTTCGCAAGCTCGGTGGTCACGTAGTACACGCAGCAGTCGAGCGCGACGCCGAAGACTATGGCGTGCCTGGGGTTGACGAGGTCCACGATTTTGTGCGTGTTCGGATTATCGAAGACGTTGAGGCTCTGTTTGCGGATGACGATGTGGAACTGGTCCTTCTTTACCAGCTTCCGCAGCTCGGCCAGATCGACTTCATTGATATCAACGTAGTCAATTGGGACTTTGCCGAGATAGCCCACTCTCTCCGTGCCGGGCTGGCCGGCCATGCAGTGCGGCGGGAAGGTCGTTTTCATGTCCGGATGCTCGGAGATCTCGGGATTATCCATGCTGTGCCAGTCGACATCGGCGAGCATGGAGTAGCCGTTGTCCAAGGCAAATCGGCGGACCTCGCTGATCTTGTCGATGATCGTCTCTGCGCCGGGGACATAAAGCGCCCCCTCCGGCTTCATGAAATCGAACTGGGTATCCACATCCCAAAAGATCGTCTTTTTCTTCATGATGTACCCCCCTGGATTTACAATTTCCCATCTACCATTTACTATGGGTGCGGTTGCTACGGATCAATACTAAATCGCCAAGGGTGAATAGTAAATCATGAAAAGCTATCGAAAGGAACTCTGGTTCAACACCAGGCACAGGAGGGAGTTCATCAATATCACTGGGCAGGTGGAGCAATGCCTCCGGGAGAGCGGCATCAAGGAGGGTTTCGTGCTGTGCAACGCCATGCATATCACGGCCAGTGTGTTCATCAATGATGATGAGCCGGGTCTGCATCAGGACTTCGAGGCCTGGCTGGAGCGACTGGCCCCCGAAAAGCCCTACAGCCAATACCGGCACAATACCGGCGAGAACAATGCGGATGCCCATCTGAAGCGCACCGTCATGGGCCGGGAGGTCGTCGTCGCCGTGACGGGCGGCAAGCTCGATTTCGGCCCGTGGGAGCAGATTTTCTACGGCGAATTCGACGGCCTGCGCAACAAACGTGTCCTCGTGAAAATTATTGGAGAATAGCTGGTCGCCCGTATGGAATTGCTCCTGTTTCTCTTGAATGTCGTTGGCGTCTCGCTGTCCGGGGCCCTGGCCCCCGGGCCGGTGACGGCGGCCGCGATTAGCATGGGCTCGCGCAATCGTTTCGCCGGCGTCCTCATAGCGTTGGGGCACGGGGTGGTCGAATTCCCCCTCATGGTTCTGCTCATTTTCGGTGTGGGCAGGCTGCTCGTCTTGCCCTCCATCAGTGCGGCCATCGGCCTGATCGGCGGCGGCTTTCTCCTCCTGATGGGCGTCCAAATGCTTCGCGGGCTGGGGAGAGTGGAGGCGGAGGCTGTGCCCATGACGCGGAGCGGACCGCTGGCCGCCGGAATTCTCCTGTCGGCGGGAAATCCCTATTTTCTGATCTGGTGGGCTACGGTTGGCTTGACTCTGATCACCATTGCACAGGGGTTCGGCATCTGGGCCTTCGGACTCCTGGCCATCGCTCATTGGTCGTGCGACCTGGTCTGGCTGACGGCCCTGTCCTGGGCCAGTTTCAAAGGCTCGGTCCTCCTCGGCCCCCGGAGCCAGCGTATCGTGCTCGCTGTCTGCGCGGCGGCGATGTTCGGCTTCGGCCTGTATTTCGTCGGGCAACAGGTGAGGAGTCTGATCGCAGGCCCGTGACTTTCCTGGTGTGCAATACGAGAGAAAGGGATATATGGCACCGAGATCATTGCGCCGGTACAGCGCTGCCTGTGGACGCGTTGACAATTCCGAAGGAATGTCTCTGCTGGCGGTCGCCCTTACTGTCGCCATGGGGGTGTTCGGCTGCGCGCACACTCCGAAGGTGGAGGCAGCAGGGCCGGCGGGTCAGATCACGAAGGGGCCGTGTCTTTTGCGCGTCGGCCGGGACCGGGTGGCTTTGATGTGGGAGACCGACACCAAAGGGCCGTGGCGTGTCTCGTACGGGCGGGAAGATTACCCCCGCAGCGCCCAGGAAGAGACGGCCAGCGTCACCAGTGTTCTGCAGGAAGGATGGAAGACCGCCTACATCCAGAAAATCTGGATTACGGATCTCCAGCCCGGCCGCACCTATTCGTATCGAATTGTTGGTCCCGGCACACAGAGCGACGTCTATGAGTTTCACACCGTCCCTGCCAAGACGGATGAAGTCCGCTTCATCGTCTACGGCGACAGCAGAACGCAGCCCGCGATCCATCGGCGACTCGCCGAGCAGATGATGAAACATGACGTGGATTTCATCGTGAACAGCGGTGATCTTGTTTTGAGAGGAGGCGATCATGCTCAATGGGGTCCGCAGTTCTTCGAGCCGTTGAAAGGGTTGATGGAACGGATTCCCATCTACATTGCCAAGGGCAACCATGAGGGAAACGACGGCCTGTATGAGAAGATGCTCGTGCCGCCCGGTGAAGGAGGCAACTTTGGCATCGATTATGGTCCGCTCCATTACTTCTGTGCCGACAACGTCTCAGCTGGCACGGATGCCGGCGGGCTGGTCCTGCGCATGGCTCGCGATGCCAGGGAGAGCAAGGCCTTGTGGAAGTTCGTAGGCTATCATGTTCCCAGTGTGGATTTTGGAGGGCATTGGTCGGCGTGGCGGCAGGCGGACGTGCTGCCGGCCTTTGCGGGGGCGGGGATCGATTTTGTCATGACGGGCCATTCGCACGAGTACGAGCGGTTCCGGCCAGTCGAGCCGCCGGGCGAGGGCAACTACGTGACCTACATGGTGGCCGGGGGTGGCGGGGCACCACTGTACGAGGTGGAGCCCACGACCTACCATGCGTATGCCAGGGCGGTCTATCATTTCTGCCTGTTCCACATCCAGGGCGAAGTCCTGACCATGGATGCCATCGATCCGAACGGTCGGACCTTCGACCATATCGAGATCAAAAAGAACGATGGTCGCCTGAACGGAGAATACACAGCGACGGCGGTGCCCCTGGGCAGCGTTCTACTCCGCCAGGCGCTGCACGGAAGTCTGAACGCCGCCTTGTCCAGCAGGCCGCAAGAGAATCGACCCTGCACGTTGAACATCAATCTGGCGGTCCCTCCGCTGGGGGGTGAGACCAAATTGACTTTCTGGCTGCGTGGTCCGGAGAACTATCAACTGCCGGAGCGTCACACGATTACCGTCGGTGAGAAGGGCGAGCCGGTTCGCGTCGAACTGACGTTCACGCCGAAGCTCGCCGTGCAGCCCGCCCAGAGCACACTCGGCAAAACGGCACCCATTGAGTCCCCATTGTGGGCCTATTGCCTCTATGAATTCGGGGGCTTCGAGGACATAGTAGCCTGGCCCGTAAAGGCTAAAGAAAGATCGCTGCTGGAATGGATAACCGGCACCGGGAATTAGAACGGAGTCGGTCCTGCTCTGTCTCGATCCTCATGCGGCTGTCAGAATCATGAGATTGTGAGTGATGACCCTCAGGAGCAGTTCCCTCGATCTTCGCCGGGCGGTGCAAGCTCGCAACGCCGATCCGAGGTTGCGTT
>Ga0315281_10003479_pt1 | contig 23038 bp, 22 predicted proteins | sample YL17G07_0_MG_FD_204540 | JGI IMG/M metagenome (GOLD analysis project Ga0315281, IMG submission 204540) | Sediment microbial communities from Yellowstone Lake, YNP, Wyoming, USA - YL17G07_0 | ecosystem: Environmental > Aquatic > Freshwater > Lake > Sediment | place: USA: Wyoming | collected... | reverse complement strand
TTTTAATCCTTCACACAATTTCTGTAACTTTTCCCAACAATCTTTGCCATAATTTTTATCTTCCCTATCGATATTACTACATCTTGCACAAAAATTACCAAAATACCAATTGACTAAGTGTTCTATTTTTATGGGTTTTTTAATTTTCATTGCTCAAAAGCCCTCTTTAATGAATATGCCATTTATAGTTATTTGTTTAGATGCCTATCACATACCTACCACATCACGCCAGATGAACCGCAGATACTAATACATGAGACGACATAATATTCTCAGAAGATTTTAGTTCCCGACTTTTCCATAACGGACTAGCATCTGCCTTAATTTTAGAAAAAGAAAAATCCTAAGGGTAAATTTAGGGCAAAATATAGGGCAAAGTTTAATGTTTGAAAAAATTCTATAGATTGTATAATAAATTTAAAAATATCAGTAAAATTTAAAAATATCTAGGATTATTATAAAATATCTATGGAGGGATGAATGTGTGGGAAGATCCGTTTGAGGAAATGAAGAGGTTCAGAAAAGAAATGAACCATTTGATTGACACATTTTTTGGTAATGATTCTTTTAAAGGTAGATTACTAGATACCAGAAATATCAGAAAGGATATGCAAATATTCAGGCAGCCATTGTCCGACATAAGAGAAACTGACAAAGATATAATAAGTTCTATAGAAATTCCGGGAGTAGACAAAAAGGATATTCAATTAAAAATAACTGAAAATAATCTTGAAGTAAAAGTAGAGAAAAAGGCAGAAGCAAAAATTGAAAAAAAAGATTATCTAAAAGCAGAAAGATCATACAAAGGATTTTACAGGTCAATGATTTTGCCTGCACAGATTATACCATCGCAGGCAAGAGCATCCTATAAAGATGGTGTTTTAGAAGTAGTTATGCCAAAAGCGAAAAAAAAAGAAACTCGAAAAAGCAAAGAAATTAGAAGTAAAATAACTCCTTTATTCGGTGACTGGAATGACTAGTGAAAGTTCTCGAAATTTAACGAAGAAGGAACTACAAGAAAAATTTGATAAATTACAAAAAGATCTAGAGGAAAAAACAAAGCTTGCTGAAGAAAGGCTTAATCAAGTAAAATATATGCAAGCCGATTTTGATAATTACAGAAAAAGTTTTGAGAAAGATAAGGAAAAAATAATAGAACTGGCGAATGGAAACTTGATAAAAGAACTTCTAGTGATTGTTGATGATTTTGAAAGAGCTTTGCATCAAATAGAAAATGAAAAGAACAAGGAAGGCCTGATTTTGCTTCACAAAAACTTCTTGACAATATTGGAAAATCATGGACTAAAAAAAATTGAAGCTTTGGGCAAGAAATTTAACCCATACATCCATGAAGCATTATTAAAAGAAAAATCAGATAAAGAAGATGGAATAATTTTAGAAGAAATTCAACCAGGTTATGTTCTAAAATCAAAAGTCATAAGGCATTCAAAAGTTAAGGTAGCTGATAATAAAACTGAAATTGGGGTGGGTGACAAAAATGGTCAAAGAAAAAATAATTGGAATTGATTTGGGTACAAGTAACTCGCAAGCTGCCATTATAATGGGTGGCAAACCGACCATAATTCCGTCAGCAGAAGGGGCAACTGTTGCAGGGAAAATGTTTCCTTCTGTCGTCGCTTTTACTAAAGATGGTCAGTTGCTTGTCGGAGAACCAGCAAGAAGGCAAGCAGTTACTAACCCTGAAGGAACAGTCATGGCTGCAAAACGAAAAATGGGAACTGATTTTAAATATAAGATTTACGGAAAAGATTACACGCCGCAACAAATATCAGCTTTCATCTTACAAAAAATAAAAAAAGATGCTGAAGCATTCTTGGGTGAAAAGGTTAAAAAAGCTGTTATCACTGTTCCAGCTTATTTCAATGACAACCAAAGAACTGCCACTAAAGATGCAGGGAAAATTGCTGGTTTGGAAGTAGTAAGATTGGTGAATGAACCAACTGCCGCTTCCATGGCTTACGGATTGGACAAAGAAGGCGAGCATAAAATTCTTGTTTTTGATCTAGGTGGAGGAACTTTAGATGTTACGATAATGGAATTTGGAGACGGAACATTTACTGTGCTATCAACTTCTGGAGACACCCAACTTGGCGGAACCGATATGGACAATGCTATTGTCAAATGGCTTGTTGATGAATTTGAGAATAAAGAAGGGATTAATTTAGACGAAGATCCAACAGCTATGCAAAGAATTAAGGAAGCTGCTGAAAAAGCAAAGATAGAATTATCTACAGTTTTAGAAACCGAGATTAACCTCCCTTACATAACAGCAACGAATAAAGGTCCTAAACATCTTTCAATGAAATTAATAAGATCCAAGTTAGAACAGCTCATAGATCCTATAATCAAAAGATGTATTCATCCAGTTGAGCAGGCTCTGGAAGATGCAAAATTGACAAAGGATGACATCAAAAAAATAATCCTTGTCGGCGGTCCTACAAGAATGCCTGTTGTCCAGAAATTCATTGAAGAAAAAATAGGAAAGAAAGTTGAGAGAAGTGTAGATCCGATGGAATGCGTTGCTATGGGAGCTGCCATACAAGGAGCTATTCTTGCTGGAGACATCAGAAATATTGTTTTGCTTGATGTCACACCGCTAACTTTAGGCATAGAAACATTGGGGGAAGTTATGACCCCCTTGATTGAAAGAAATACAACTATTCCAACCAAAAAGAGCCAAATATTTTCTACGGCCTCAGATTTCCAGAACGCTGTGACTATCCATGTCTTGCAGGGAGAAAGACTCATGGCAAAGGACAATACGAGCTTAGGGCAGTTCAATTTAGTTGGCATTCCTCCTGCTCCAAGAGGCATACCGCAGATTGAAGTTACATTTGACATAGACGCATCTGGAATTTTGAATGTATCTGCGAAAGATTTGGGCACAGGAAAAGAACAGAAGATGACTATAACTGCTTCAACTAAACTTTCTGATAAAGAAATAGAAAAAATGGTTAAAGAAGCAAAGGAACATGAAGAAGAAGATAAAAGAAGGAAAGAAGAGATCGAAGCAAGAAATAATCTCGATTCCTTAATCTATACCACAGAAAAAACTCTTTCTGAATTGGGTGACAAGTTAAGCAAAGAGCAAAAAGACAAAATAGAATCTGCCTTGAAAGCCGCAAAAGGAGCACTTGAAAAAGATATACAGACAATCAAAAAGGAAACGGAAAATCTTCAAAAAGCTTTGCAAGAAGCTGGGACTGCAATCTATCAAGAAGCTGCTAGAAAATATGCAGAAGAGCAGGAGAAACGAGGGCAGGAAGTTGGCAAAGAAAATGAGAAGAAAGAAGATACAAATGAAAAACAAAAATCAAGAAAGAAGAAAGATAATGATAAAGTAGTGGACGCTGATTTTGAAGTGGAAGATGAGGAAAAATAATTTCCAAAACTAAAAAAGTTACTGTTATAATTGATTGATATGACAAAAAAAGATTATTACAAAATTTTGGGCGTAGATAAGAATGCAAACCAGGAAGAGATAAAAAAGGCTTTTAGACAACTGGCTCGAAAATATCATCCCGATGTCGCAGGAAAGGAAAGCGAAGAGAAATTTAAAGAAATAAATGAAGCTTTTCAGGTTTTAAACGATCCCCAGAAAAGAGCGCAATACGATCAATTTGGCAGTGCTGCATTTAAGCCAGAAGATTTTGCTGGTTTCAGATGGCCGAGTTTTGATGAGCTGTTTAGAGATTTTGGATTCGGTGATATATTTGATGTTTTTTCTGGTTTCAGAGAAAGAACGAAAACAGGTCCAGAAGAGGGAGCTGATTTAAAATATGATTTAGAAATAACTCTGGATGATGCTTTTCATGGAAAAATGGAAAAAATAGATGTTCCGAGTTTTATCGCATGTGAAACCTGTGACGGCACAGGGGCAAAGGATGGACATTTGAAAGATTGCCCAGATTGTGATGGAACAGGAGAGATCAGAAGAATTCAAAGGTCAGCATTCGCACAAATTGTTAATATCACTACTTGCAATAGATGTAATGGTTCAGGACAAATTATAGAAAAACCGTGTGATGATTGTAAAGGTGTTGGAAGAATAAAGAAAACAAAAAAGATAGAGGTCAAAATCCCGAGGGGGATTGATAGTGGTTCTTATTTAAGGATTGCTGGTCAGGGAGAGGTAGGTTATAATGGCGGTCCTCCTGGAGATTTGTATGTTGTTATTCAAGTAAAGAATCATCCAACATTCGATAGATATGAAAATGATTTATTCTGTCAAACAACAATTTCTCTTGGTCAGGCAATTTTTGGTGGTGAAATTGAGGTTCCAACAATAAACGGAAAAGCAAAATTAAAAGTTCCTGCTGGAACTCAAAGCCATACTGTTTTTAGATTAAAAGGTCAAGGAATGCCAGATCTGCATACTTCAAGAAGAGGAGACCAACTAGTAAAAATAGTTGTCAAAATACCAGAAAATTTAAGCGAGAAACAGAAGGAAATATTAAAAGGATTTATAGAGTTGAGCGAGGAAAAAGTTAAAACAACAAAGGGTTTTTTCGAAAAAATGAAAGAATACTAACGATTCTGAAATCTCAAAGATAAGAAAAGGATATTTTTCTGCGAGAAATTGTTTATCGATGTGAAGAAATCCGTTGAATACTTAGAATTTGAGAAACAATTTTTAATTTGAACAGAATAGGCGATTAATTTAAAATTATAAAAATTATTTAAAATAAAAAATATTTTTTAAAAAATATTTTTTAGTAAAGAAAATTTTATATTATTGTTTTGTTCTTTTTTATTATTGGGTAGGAGGGGTAACCCTCGTGGGAGGTTTCCCATAAGTAAATCTTTTCATTGTCCCCAGTAATTTAAATTTCCTGCCCAAGCGGTGTATATATTACCTTAAATATCGGAGGTGGTGAATATGCCTGCAATGAAAAGGATGGATGAAGGTCCTCCCAAATAGAATATTGCCCATGAGGTGCCGCTCTTGGCACCGATTTCTTATTTTTTAAATTGAGATGAATTCAATATACCCACCACATTTCCCAATAGGAAGGCAAGATACTAATACATGAGACGACATAATTTATCACGAAGAAATTAGTATCCGACTTTCTCAGTATTGGTTAGTGTCTGCCTTAATGGTTAAAGAAAAGGCAAATAAACTACAACTATACAAAGTGAATTATTGCTTTATTTTAAGATTCTTAAATTTACTTTATGAATTCAAACTTTTTGTTGATTGCAGTGTTAGTTCTTATATTAATCTCTTCATTTGCTTTCATTTTACAAACTGAATTTCCTAAAACAATGTGTGAAGATAATTTTTCCGCAACAGTCAGCAGAGTTATAGATGGCGATACTATTGTTGTTAACGAATGTGCCGAGCATTTAAGATTGGCTTTAGTAAATACTCCCGAAGTAAATCAGGCTGGATATCAAGAAGCAAAAGATTACACAAGCAGCTTGTGCAATGTCGGTTCGAAAATTAAGATTAATCAAGATTCCGGGCAGCCTCATGACTATTATGGAAGGATTGTTGCTGAAATTTACTGCCAAAATAAAAACCTTAATGCGGAATTAGTTACAAATAATCTTGCAGTTATCGAGACGCAATATTGCAGTAGGAGTGAATTTGCAACCGAAAGCTGGGCGTGGAATAATGGCTGCAAAAATGCTTTGGAGTGATAAGATGGGCATACCGAAAATCGGGCGATCAAAAAACAAACAGCTTATGCACTATTCAGTCGGAGCCGTTATAAAAAAGAACGGAAAGTATCTGCTGATTGAAAGAAGGTTCATTCCTTACGGTTTTGCTGGAATTGCCGGACATGTTGACGTTGGAGAGAGCGAGAAACATGCAATTGTGCGCGAGGTTCGGGAAGAAAGCGGCCTGAAAGTCATAGAATATAGTTTGCTTTTTGACGAGGATATCTACCCTAACAAGTGCGTCGTTGGAATCAAAGTCCACCACTGGTATCTCTTTGAATGCAAAACCACGGGAAAAATTAAAAAGAATGTGATAGAAACGAGAAAAATTGGATGGTATTCCGTGGACGAAATCAAGAAATTGAAACTGGAGCCAGTTTGGAAACATTGGTTCAAAAAAATGAAAGTCATTTAGCTGATTTCTATAAGAGTCTTTTGTCTTTCCATTGAAAATAAATTCGAAACCCTGACTCCGATCAGCCTTATCTTGTTTTTTCCTATGTAAGGAATCAGAAGCTGCTTTGCAAAGAATTTCAAGTTTTCAGAGCTGTTCGTTATTATCGAAAGGGTTTTTGACATCGTGTGCGTTTCGAAATTCTCATATCTTACTTTGACTGTTACTGTCCGGAAGGAAAATCCTTTCGAGTCTTCAATAATCTGCTCAGCGAGGGCTTCGGCAGTTTTTAAAATTCTCTCGTTGTCGTCGACATCTCTTTCAAAAGTAGTCTCCCTTCCGAAACTTTTCCTTTCTGAATAAACAGCAACTTCCGACTCATCGATTCCATTGGCCAGCTGGTGGAAGTAAAATCCCATCACACCGAATCTTTCTTCCAGCGTTTGTATCCTATGGTTGGCAAGATCTCCGATGGTTTTTATATCCATATCCTCCATCTTGGTTTTCGTCTTCCGCCCGATTCCAAGTAGCTTCTCAACTGGAAGTGGAAAAAGAAATTTTTTCACATCCTCCTCCTTTATCACGGTCAAACCATCAGGCTTTTTGTAGTCGCTCGCCATCTTCGCAATAAGCTTGTTGGGTCCGATTCCTATGCTGCATGTGATTCCTTCTGTTTCGAAAATTTTTTCCTTTATTACATTCGCAAGATTCGTAGCTTTTTCAAACCCGTAGCTGCTCACATCTAGATACGCCTCATCTATTCCTCCTTGTTCGAATCTGTCAGCATAATTTTTCAGAATCTGCATAACACTCTGCGAAACTCTTTCAATTTTTTCAAAATCCGGCCTCAAAAAAATTGCTTGCGGACACAGTTTGTAGGCTTCAGAAACTGGCATTCCGGAGCGAATTCCGAACTTTCTGCTTTCATACGAGCCAGTATTTACAATGCCCCTTCCATGACCTTCTTTAGGACTTGCCCCTATAATTACTGGTTTACCTCTTAATTCAGGATTTTCTCTTTGTTCTACGGAAGCAAAAAATGCATTCAAATCTACATGCATAATTATTCTTTGCGGCATTTTTTTACATCTCTTTCAATATATTAAGAATTTTTTGTTTGTGAGGAATACAACTGGTTATTTGATTCGCAAAATTTTTTGCCTCCTTCTTGCCATCAATTTGTATGCCTTTCCAATAAAACTTACCCTTAATTCTTACTTGTTTCAACATTATGCGAAGTATTTCTTGTGCGTCTTTATTCATAACAGCAATTGTCGCCCTTCTTGTAGGTCTATCATTATAAATTGCAGATCCTTCTGAATCAAAGTAACCTGTAAGAAATGATCGAGCAAAGCTTTTATTTTTTAATATCCAATTAAAACTTTCTTTCAACGTTTTGGGCCATATATTTTCTTTCCAATTACCAAAGAATAAGACTAATTTTTTACTATAAAAAGCACTTACATAATATTTTCTCCATTTACCTCGTAGTTTGTATGCATTGAAATTTCTTAAACACGGTTTAATTCCGAACAGTTTCCTTCCTACTTTGCTAAATTTTTGTACAAACTCTGGTGAAGTAGCCGCAAGCTGAACAGTATAAGAATATTCTTTGTTTATCAAAGGACTAACATATCCATCTCCAGCTAGAACTCCTAAAAACCAAGCTAATTCTTTTGAAGGTTTAGGAATTGTAACTTTTTTCTGCATTTCTTGTCCTGCAAAAGTTCTTCGCGTTAAACCTAATCTATTGGCTCTTGCAATTAGTGCTATCTTATTAATTTTTGAAGAATATTTTCTCACTTCTTTAAGCACAAATTTGAGTGGAAAATTGGAATAATATTTTTGTAAAATTTCATCAATTTCTTTTTTAAAATATAATTTTCTTAAACCTAATTTGTTTGCTTTTTTGAAAATGGAAATCCAGGAACGATAACTTCCATTTCTTCTAAATAATTCTAAAATTTTATATTTATCAGTAGTAGAATAAACCTCCTTAATTTTTATCTCATTGTCTTTCCAATTTTGCCTCATTTTATTATAAGCAGTTTGCGAAAGTTTTTGAAGTTATGCAGGGTTACGTGCCGGTGAATGTCTGAAACCTTAAATCCTTGAATTATTTTCATTATTGCATGGAAGTCCTAGAAAAGCTGAACATGAGGCAGTTCGCGCAATTTTTGCAGGAAGCACAAATTAAAACATTTGCCGGCGGCCAGGAAAATCCGCAAGAAGACGGATCAACCATCTCCAGCTATTCCAATGGTCTGTACAGTCTCACAGACACATGGTCCGGTTCCGCCCGCTTTGCAGGCCAACAAGTTGCGAGATATTCAAGAACGAAGACTCCCATTTGGTCTTGCGTTTATTACGGTAGAGATTTGAATCCAGAAGTCATGAAAAACGGCGGTAATGACTTTCTGAAGTACGCGTTGCGACAGACGCCTATAGAATTCCCAGTTCGAGGACCTGTTGAAGTAAAAAACCAAGATTTCATTTATCTGAACAGCTGGTATGGAGACTTGACAAACTTCTCGGGCCTTGATGAAATTTTCTTCGGAATAAAGCTCATATTCCAACTGAACTACATGGGCGGATTAGTGCAAAAATAGTTCTTTCTGTTTCATAGAAAAAAATTCGAAAATAAATAACTACATCCCAAATTATAATGATTGGCTGAAAGAGGCTGGCGTTACAGAAGCTATTCCTGAAATTATGTATGTTCCCAGCTGAGTTACGCAAATAATTTTAAGTTTGCATTCCGAATTACTACTGAGGATTTCATGATAGACACGCATTGCCATCTTTGCTATGAGGGACTAAACGAAATAAAGGAAGCAGTAGTCCAGCAGAGCAGGCAAGCAGGGCTAAAGGCGATAATCAATTGCGCATATCCTGGAGATTTGAAAGAATGCTTCGAGCTTATGAAAAAATTTCCCGGGTTTATTTTCACATCCGTCGGTCTTCATCCGATCGACATAAAGGACATGTCGCAGAAGCAGATAGACGATCATTGGGATTTTATCCGTGAGCATGCAGACGAAATAGTCGCGGTTGGTGAAATAGGACTGGAAAAAAAATGGTTCAAAGAAGAGGCTGACTTGCAAAGATTCAAAGAAGTCTTCATTCAAGGCTTGGATCTTGCGAAAGAACTCAAAAAAACGGTAGTGCTGCATTTGCGAAAGGCCGAACAGGAAGGATTTGACACTGTAGTCGCCGAGAACATGAAGAAAGTCGTTTTTCATTATTATTCCGGAAACATCACCCTTGCAAAACAGATTGTCGAGAGAGAAAACTACTACATTTCAATCCCAACCACGATAAACAACAGCTCAACGCTGAAGGACATTGCAAAAAAATTTCCGCTAGATAGGATTTTGACAGAAACTGACGCCCCTTTTTCCTCGCCGATTCCTAACACCACGAACGTCCCTCAGAATATTAAAATGACAATCGCTAAAATCGCTGAGCTGCGAGGAGTTCCAATCAAAAATGTGGATGAGCAGACAACGGCAAACGCAATGGAAGCATTCAATTTATCTGCTTTTCTATCATAAAAAATCGGCAAATTCTTCAGGTAAACTTTTTTATGCCATAAAATGAATTTAAAATATGGAAAAAAGGTTTTTCTTTGTACTTTTACCTATATGCATTGCTCTCGTGCTTTCTAGCGTCCCCTTTGCATATTCCGCTGCAACCGTCACTTGCACGAACTGCAACAGCGGGACATGCAGCTGCACAACATCTTGTTCGACAGGATATGCGGACTATTTCGGTTCATCAAATCCTTCGTGTAGCGGGCTCCCTTCCGTCGAGAATTCATTTTCAGGCGGAGCGTTTTCCTTTGCGATATCAGGAACAACCTATTTCCAAGTTTTCTGCAATGATGGAAACACATCATCCTGCAAGCAGCAGACATACACTCCTGCAACCACATCTACAACTTCAACGACCACAACGACTCCTATTCCAACTCCAACAATGTCCTGCACCGGCTGCGGCTCCGGCAATTGCGTGTGCTCCATTTCCTGCAACAGCGGAACGCTTGACTATTTTTCATCTTCGGCTTGCAACGCGGTTCCTATTCTGGAAAGAACTTTCACGGGCGGCAGCTCTTCATTTCAGATAACCAGCACTGCGTATGTCAAAGCATACTGCGACACAGGCGTTTCGACTTCTTGTTCAACTCTGACTTACGCCCCTACACAGACTTCAACCACATCAACTTCAACATCATCAACAACTACCACAACGCAGCCAGCAACGACTTTCTCATGCACAGGCTGCAACACTGGGAATTGCGTTTGCACAACATCTTGTTCGACAGGATCCCTTAATTACTTTTCAACCTCTGCCTGCTCATCGGTTCCGACAAAACAAAAGACTTTCACAGGAGGCAGCCTCTCGCTCACTGTCACGCAGCCAACTTATGTTCAGATTTACTGCGACGACGGAAGTTTGGGATCATGCACGACTCTGACCAATAGCCAATCCGCAACAACTACTACAACCTCGACCACTTCAACAACGACAACAACCCTCGCTCCCCAGATTCCTGTAATTTCGTGTTCGAACTGCTTGAGCGGAAACTGCACTTGCTCTGTAACAATATGCGACACGGGCAATCTTGATTATTATAACAACTCCAATTGCAATGCGATTCCTTACAAAGAGTCGACTTTTACATCTGGCGGTTTCAATATTTCATATTATAACTCCAGCTTCTATATTGAGACATTCTGTGACAATGGAAATGTCAGCGCATGCACTTCAATAACAAGCTTCGTTTCGACCAGTACAACGACCACGACAACAAACGCGAACTGCGCGCAGACAGGAAGCTATTGCAATTTCACATCCGATTGCTGCATAGGAAACATTTGCCGCGACGGCGTCTGTGCGAACACCGCTCCAACAACAAGCACAACAACTTCCGTCGGTGGTTATAATCCGGGAAGCAAGACTTTCTGTCCATTCGAATGCTGTTCCGGTGATCAAAATTATTTTGACAAGACATGCCTGAACGGGAATGAGTGCAACAATCACCTGTGCGAGACCACGACTTCGACGACAACAGAATCCGGCCTGATTTCCGCCGGAGGATATCAGATTAGCTTCTCCCTTCTGATTGTCACAGTTTTTGCAATCGGGATAATAATGATGCTACTATATTACTACTTTGGCCATGTGCTCGGGAGCACTGCAGAGAGAAGTTACAAGAAAATTTAATCATGCTCAGTTAATGTAAAATGTCTTTATCCTTTCGGAATTATTTTGTACCTAAGAAAAGCAGCTATTCCGCCAAGTTCTCTGAACTGTCTTCCTTCTGGGGTCGATGTAGAAATATACTCGACTTTCGCTCCCTCTCGCGTAGCTTTTTCGACCATGACATCTCCTAGATCGCTCTGCTCGACGATTTCCATCGTCTTGCCATCCTTTTCGCATTTCTGAACCCTTGTCAAAGTTTCTGGAAGGTCCATATGCTTTTCATGGCCGTCAGAACATTTGAGCTTCACATGGACCCAGTTGAAATCTTCAGAAACAAGCAAAATTTCCACAGCACCCGCATCTATAACTTTGTCGGTCTCGGTATAGCCGTAAACAATATTACCTTCCGATTTCAATCCCTGATAAAATTTTGCCATCAAATCCCTTTCTTTCGAAATCGCAGCCTCTTTCAAAAGATCCTGCGATCTCTGCAGCAGTTCTTCCAGTCCTTCAGGTCCCGTATATCCGATGTCCTTCACTCCAAGAACTTTGTTTTGTAGCTGATAGTTCAGATATTTCTTTTTGTAAAATGTTTCTTTCGTCGGGCCGGGACCGCCGATGATTATTCCGACGAGACCTTTTTCTTTGAGCAATGACTCTCCAGCAACTTCAGCCACTTTCCTGTAAAATTCATTCAATGCATCCTCTCGAATTCCATCGTAACGACTTTGAGAATTATGGACAACAATACCGTCAGCGACAAACGAATTTGTTCCAGGAACAGACAGATCAAAAAAGTCTTCATCAGTATTAACTATTTCTTTCTTCGCTAAGGTTGTAGTGATCAAATTTGATGTTTCCAGTTTTTCTAATATATTAAACGAATTCTTATTTCCTATTTTCGAGATCATTTCATTTTTCAGCTGGGAAAATACAGGCAGTCCAATGTTTCTTTTTCCGGAAAGAAACATGCTGTATTTGAGAAAGTCCTGTTTCAAAAATCCTTCGTTCTCAATCAGTCTTCTTACATGCAAGCCCGATATTGGAACTCTAGTTGAGAGACCAGATTTGTATTTCTTTATGATGGACTGTAGCTTGATAGCCTTTTTTTCGGAAGTAAAGTCAATTCCTTCTTTGAATTTGCGTATGTAAATAGGATTTGTAATTCTCATTTCAAATCTGTTAAATTTATCTGGACCACGAAGACTTGAAACAACACCAAATCTTAGAAGCATCATCTGAATTTTCTTAATTATTTTTTGATTGGAAAGTCTCATTCCCACTCCTGTAGGATCCACATACCCTTCTGCATCATACAGTCCGCTAAGAAAATAACTGAGTTTTTTCTTGGAAAATCTCATTATTCCGTCGTCCACATCTCTTTTCTGTCGTGGCATCAAAAGTTTCGGAAAGCTTGCAGAAATAAAGTTCGCGAAAGATTTACTATATATCCTTAGCTCAAACGAGTTTCTTCGTTTTAGAATTCTGGAGTTTGTTTTGGCCCATCTATCGACTATCTTTTTGTAAAATTTCAAAATTTTGGTATCTTTATCATAAAGAATTATTCTGTTTTTGTCAAGTGTTCCATCTCCAAGTGCATAACCTAACAGCTGTGCATTCTTATTGCCGCCAATTTTTTCATCGTCATCCACATCAAATTTCGAAATTTTCAGTAAATTATCTCCTTCATTCAAATCTTCAACGAACTTTTCTTCAATTCCATTTTTTCCCACGGTGAAGACTTTATGTTCACCTGTTAAGGTGATGGAACTTGAAGGCTCTTTCAAGATTAATTTATACGCCTTTCTTGTCTTCCTTTTAAAAATTTCAAATGAACCAACAAATTTTGGTGCGAAATTTCTAAATGAATAAGATAATATTTTCTCGTCATTTTTCAATTCTTTCACTGGTATGATTTTTCCACTTTCCAGTTGTATGAGAGTGTTTCCTTCTACGCACATCCCCCCTTTAACCGTCTTTGAAGGGACCGTCGATTCCATTTTTTTCACAACGTCCAAGATTTTCCCTCGCAGCAGACCTATTGTTGCCTCCTTTGCGTCAAGAACAATCAATCCATAAATTTCCTTTTCAGCTATCAGGTCCTTCAAAGGATCCAGAACAAAAGTCTGATCGCACCAGTAAATTTTTTGCAGCATTTTTATGGGAGGCTCGAAACTCCATATTCTAATATCTTCCTTCCCTTCTGTGGGCGAAACATTTCCGACAAATACAACGAGCCCATTCGGAGGAGTCTGCTTGAAAAGTCTCAGATATTGGATTATTTTTTCCAGAGCCGTGAGAACATTCTTTCTTGTTGTCTTGCTCTTGATGTTCGACGCTGTTCCCTTTTCTTGAAATATTTGGTTTATGCTGTCGTTTATGTTTCCGCCTGCAGGAACATAGACAGAAACAAGCTCAGTATGTCTTCCTCTTATTCCAGAAAGCTCCTTTATTATCTTTTTAATTTTCAGCGTTTTTTCTTCAGAAATTTCACTAAATAGAGGTCCCTCTGACTAAACCTTTCTTTTCTGCACTCTTATTTTCAGCAGTCATTTCAATCACTTGACAAATAATAGCATAAGTCTAATATAAAGTTATCTTAGTCTTCCAGCTAGCCCATCCAATATGTAATCTACGTGCGGCTTAATGATTGCTGTTATTTTTGTGTTCATCAAGCTTTCCGAACTGTAAGACGCTGAAAGAAGCTCAAAATATATATTGCTGCCAGTTCGCATCGGATCAATCTTATGCTTTTCGATAAAAGACATTAGATCTGCAAAGTCTGAAAAATCTTGAAGTTCATCCGTTTTTCTTCCTACCAGACTTTCCTTTTCAAGAAAATAAAATGTGCCTTTTGATTGGCCTGTTCTTAGATATCTAATTTGAGCAATATTTAGAAGTTTATCGCCATATTTTGCGTAATATTTTTCGAATGAATTTTCTTTTCGCATGAAATGAGAAGCAGACAAAATTATTTAATGTTATGCATTGCAACCAAGTCTTTTTTGAAGGAACTGAGTTCTTTCGGAACTTCGATTTCGATTGGATCTTTGAGTGAAATGCTTTTTTCCTTCTTCAACTCCCATACTTTGGAGTTGAATTCCATTAATTTCCGCGTCAGCTTGCTTGGTTTTGATTTCTTGAACTTTGGAAACATATGATCGGATAGGCTTCTCTTTTCGTAGAGATGAAGCCAGATGAAATCCGTTGAAAATGGTATGATCGGATATGATAGAATCAGGATTTTTTTCATGACCTCGTGCAAGGTATACCACGCGGCCTTCTTTTCTTCGGCTGAAAATCCTTCGCCATAAGCCCTCTTCTTCACCATTTCCAAATAGTGCGCAGCAAAAATATTCCATGTGTATTCTCGAATTTTTGTGGCCGGAATGAAAAAATTATAATCGTCATATCCCTTGATGCAATCTTCGATCAGTCTGTTTGCCTCATCCAGAATCCATTTGTCCGCTGCTTTGAGCCTCGCTTTTTTCTGAACTGGGAATGCTGATATGAATCTCGAAATGTTCCATAATTTTGTGAGGAACTTTGATGCGTTCGCAATTCTCTGCTCGGAGACTCTGCAGTCATATCCCAAAGAAACTTCGGAAGCATTCCAGAAGCGGAAATTGTCGGCCCCGTGTTTTTCCAGAATCGGCGTCGGATCCAGAATATTTCCTTTGCTCTTGCTCATCTTTTCTCCCTTTTCGTCGACCGAGTAGCCGGATATCCATGCCTGGCGCCAAGGAACATTATTTGTGAGCAGAAAACTTCTCAGCAACGTGTAATACAACCATGTCCTGACAATATCCTTGCCCTGCGGACGGATTGTGTTCGGAAAAGTTTTCCTGTAAAAATTCTTATCTTTCCCATATTTCGAGACAAAAAACGGCGATACTGAAGAGTCGAACCATGTGTCAAAAGTTCTCTCGTCGCCTGTGAATTCCGTGGCACCGCACTTCTCACATTTCTTGAACGGCGGTTTGTCCTTCCAAGGCTGATAATATCCTCCTTTTTCCGGAATTTGAGCGTGTCCGCAGCTGTTGCAATACCATACTGGAACTTCGGTTCCGTAATATCTCCTTCGTGAAATCGGCCAGTCTATTGATATAGAATTCATCCAGTTAAGCAAAAGATGTCTGTGCTCTTGCGGATGGAATTTTATACTCTTCTGAATCTGCAGAAGATTCTTCAGAAAAGGAAGCTGTTTCAGGTAAAACTCCTTCATTGATACTATTTCCACAGGCGTGCTGCTCCTTTCGCACAATGGAGTCCTGTGATTAATTTTTTCTTTTTTTATGACGCGTTTGGCTTCCTCCAAATCTTTTATTATTTGCTCGCGGGCATGCTTGATGTAAAGACCCGCATATTTTTTTGCAACCGCCGTCATTTTTCCTTCCCGATCAATCGCAATAATTTCTTTCAATCCGAGTTCCCTGAAGAGGCGGACATCCTCCTGATCTCCGTATGAACATATCATCAGCGCACCGCTCCCAAATTTCGGATCCGCCGCCGGATTTGCCAATATGGGCACAGTTCTATTATACAAGGGAACGATCGCATGCTTGCCCACAAGTGACTTGTATCTTTCGTCATCAGGATTGACGATAACTGACTGGCACGCGCAAATCAGCTCCGGCCTTGTAGTTGCTATTGCAATTTCTTCCCTCGTCTCGTCGATTTTCCAAACGACGTGCACCAGCTCTGTTGGTAAATCTTCATAAACAACATCTGCATCGGCAATCGTGGTTTTGCAATCCACGCAATAATTGTTCGGCCTTGTATCTTCGTAAACCAAGTCTTTGTTCCACATTTCGATAAATGTTGCCTGAGTCAATTTTCTATATTCCTCGGAATCTGTTCGATAATAATTTTCAAAGTCACCGCTCATTCCGAGAGTTTTCATTATTTCTATCATTTCGGCTTCCAAATCGTCAAGGGCTGTCTTGGCTAGCTCGAGAAATTTCTCACGCGATGTGTCAAGCATCCTTATGTTGTATTTCTTCTCCGTGTATCTCTCAACACCGACGCCATTTCTGTCTATACCGATTGGAAAATAAGTTTCAAAACCCTGCATTCTTGCCGTTCTTGCAATCATGTCTATCTGCGAATAATGAGCCGCAGCTCCGATATGCCAGGGTCTTCCGGAAGGATATGGCGGAGGAGTGTCTATTGAAAAGAATTTCTTCTTCGATTTAATATTGAAACGAAAGAGCTTTTGTTTGCTCCATATCGCCAAGACCTTTTTCTCTAACTGAGAATTCCATGTTTTATCCTTTATTTTGCTTTCAAACTGAATTTTTGTCACCCTAGTAATCAGACTTCCTTTTAATAATTATTTTAGCTCACTTATGTTTTTTAAGGATTCTATTGAATGCTTCGAAAAGTGCGACTGCATATACAATATGTACAGCGGCATAAACAACATCAAGAATGGGCGTCACATTGAAAACTTGATGAGCATAGAACAAACCCCCTGCCAATGACAGCACCAAATCCACGCCGTACTTGTGCACAAGGAAATAAATTGCAGCGGATAGCCCTATGACCAAATAACTGTTGATTTTTCTTGCGCGTATTTTTTGAGGCAGCCACAGGAGAAAAGTCGGATTGACCATCATATTTATTAAAATCGGAGTGAAAAGTCCAAGAATCATCAACACCTGGATGTTAGGCTGCATCTGGTTCAGAGCATAGATTGGAATTGCTCCAGAAAAGACGTAGAGGAAAATTATGATGATTGTGTACGGTATTGCAAACAGCAGATAGTATGTCAATGCTTTTCTAAATTTCAAAACAAAGCTCGATGCGAGATATATAGAGGAAACTATCGGGCCGATAATTATATCGAAAACGTAACCATAGCTTGAGCTTGCCAGTGGAAAAATAAGGAGATAGGTTATTTCAACGAACCAAGGAACTACTGCCGCGATCAATGCAATCTTCCAGCTGGGTTTCAGGAGTTCTGAGAATTTCATAAATAATTTTAGTGAAAATGACCTTAAAAGCGAAAACTTATCTGTTTGTTCGATAATATTAGAATGCCTTGCTTCGAAAGCCTTTGCTCAGCATCTGCAAACGCAGGCTATGAAGCAAATGAACGGGGCAAGGTTATATTAATTTTAAACAAATTGAGTAAGTCCTGGTTTCAAGTTCTCAGTATCGATTGTTACAATCGATTGATTCACAGCAAACGCAACATTGAATACCGGAACAGAATCGATCCATGCCATTTTGGCTCCACGCAACGAATGACCATGTATGACGACGTTCGGCTTCCTGTTTTGAAATACTATCTCATACGCCCTGCTCCCCATCGTTGCATAAAATCTGGAGTTCTCACCTTCAAGAGTTTTGTAAGTTGGGCTATAGTGCATTAAAACTATTTTATAATCCGCCTGAATTCTTTGCAGCTGTCTGTCGACAAGGTTCACCCTTTCCCTGAAGATTCCTTCGATGTTTTTTATGTTTTCTCGTTGCCATGGCGTCGGATTGTCCAAACTTCCGGTTGTTCCAACTATACCGATAGTCTTGTCCCCCATTCTCATCATTGTCGCCTCGTCGTCCAGAAATTTTATGTCCGGATATTTTATCTTTGCGGACTGTCTGATTGCGTCGAACTCGTTGTTCCCGAAGCATGCCACAATCGGACACTTTATTTTTCCAAAAAGGACATTGTAGATTTTGTCGTACTCCTCTATTTTCCCCCTATCTATCATATCTCCCGCGATAAGGAACAGATCAGGCTTGACTTTCATAAAATCCACTGCCCTGACGAAACTTTCGAAGTTTCTGGGAGAGTGAACATCCGAAACTGCGGCTATTATCATGCTTATCTAAAATGAATTGTCTTGGCGAAAACATATGCTTTTACAAGGAAAATGCTGTTAAAGTTTATAAAAGTTCCTATCAAAGTTCCTATGCCATTTAAAAAGTTTTCTATCCTATAGATTAGCATGAAAGTTAGCATGCTTTTGGTCACTGTGTTAAGCCTGCTTGCGATGAGCAATGTAGCTTTTGCACAGTACTGTGTACCAGGTTTCCAGAATGCGTATCAGTGCAGCGGAAATTGGCAGCAACAGCTTTACATAAACCCTGACTGCTCTCAATATTGGTCAAACACCCAATACTGTTCGAGTGGATGCGTGAATGGTTTCTGTTCGGGAACAACGACACCAAGTCCTACGGGTTGCAGCATTTCGGCTTCGCTTTCAACTCCACCATCAATTCAGTCTGGTGATTTGGCAACAACCACTTTGACTCTATCAAACTCTGGCGGATCAGGCGGAACTGTAAACGTGAATGCATACATGTGCAGGACTGATGGAAGCAACTGTTTCAATATCCAATGTTCAAGCTCTTCTGTTTTCGTTCCGGCAAACTCTGTCGCATATGACGTTTGTTCTTCGAGAAATTATTACGGCTATTATCCAAATTCATACCCTAATGTGAATCCTTACAACAATCCCAATTACTATCCAAACTACCCTAATTATTATCCAAATTATCCTAACGGAAATATGAACAATCCTTACTGGTACTATCCAGGAAATTTCAGGATACGAGTTGATCTGAACGGATGCAATCTGGCGACAACCATGTATTCCGGTATATTCCAGATTCAGACTAATCAATACTGCACTCCAGGAAATACAAACAATTATCAGTGTTCAGGAAACGTGAGGCAAGTTCAGTATCAGTCTTCTGACTGCACGACTCAATGGAGAGATGCTGAGACTTGCACGAACGGCTGCTCGAACGGAGTTTGCATGACTCCAACAAGCACTTCGACGACAGTATCGACTGTCACAACGACAGTAACTCAGCAACCTCAATACGCGCTCCCTGATTTGGGAACAGTTGTAATAATTATCGGATTTGTAATACTATTGCTCATATTCTTCCTGCTTGTTTCCGAGAGAATGGGCGGAAGAAACCACAAAGTTTACAGCCAGCCAGAATACTGGAGGCTCAGCGAAAGATTTTCCGGTCTCGGAAAATTCTTTTCGAGATTTAATTACAGAAAACCTGAAGTTTGTTGAGTGTTACCACCGATAAGTATATAAAGATTATTAATGATAAAAAAGGTAGTGAATTAAAATGAACGGCGAAGATTGGAAAGACTTGCTTCCTAGAAAGGAGCAGGAATTGCTCGCTGAATTGCTAGATTCTACTCGTGATTTCAGAGCTGCATACATGCAGGCTGACGATGTCAAGGTTGCTCAATTATGGACTGCTCTTGTCGAGTTCAAAAAGGAATGTCATGAGATAAAAGAGATGTTGGAAAAGACTGCGATGCCTTTCAAAGCCATTGTTGAAATGGGTGAGATGGAAAAGAGAAGGGCAATCGAGAGAGTCGTGAGAGATATCCTTAAACCAACCGAACCAGATCAAGAGGACGCAACAAGAAAGCTAGTAGATTCCTTGATGAAGTTCTAAATTTTTCTTTTCTAAATTTTTCATCTGAAATAAATTTCTTCCATTAAATCAGCAAAATAATCCAGACTTTGATAAAATTTGTCTCTTGTTGAGTAGTCAAATTCTCGAGGATCAAAAACAATTACTTTATGGAAACTGCGAGCAACAAGCATCTCAAAGAAATGCTTCCATTCGCCTCTTGTTATCACACCCTCGCCCAATGGTAGGTGAACCCTTTTTCCGTCCCTTAAATTTGAACAGTGCATATGCCCGACCAAAGGCGAAAGCTGTCTGAAGGCTTCCGAGATGTTGACACCTGTTTTGCCGAATTTTTCTGCGTTGAAAGTCACACCGTCAAGATTATGGTTAGCGATATAGTCTCTGATTTTTGGTAATCTGAAGAGATAGTAACTATTTTCGACAAGCAACTGAACGCCGTTAGCATTCTGATAAAGAAATCTATCGTCCAAATTTTGTGAAGCATGAAATGTGACAATTTCCGCATCCAAATATCTGGCCCAGTCCAGAGCGCTTCCCAAATAATAGACAGAACCGTTTCTGATATCGTATGCCGCATGAATCGTCGGAGAAATGTCATGATTGTGAATGTATCTTTTCACTTTATTTCTTACACGAACGTCTTTTGCATACTTTGGAAGTATGTTTATTTCGACATTCTCAATTCCTTTGCATGCTCTTATCTCACGCCAAGTTGGGTGCGCTTTTGCAGAAACCGTGAACCCGTAACTTTGCATTTAATTGTAATACGATTTGCAAAAATTTAAGCAACTAGATTATTCGGCCCGATATTTTTCTGCAATTCTTTAATTAATTTGTCGCGACGATTATGGTAAATGCAATTTTTTTCATGTTCGGCGCCATAAAAATGTATCGCTAAAGAAAAAAATCCAATTGCTGCCGTAAAAACACGATCATTGAACATCCTTACACCTGCATTGTAATAAACTATAGACTGACACGAAGGGATTCCGTAAGCCCTAATCTTTTTGTGATAAGCAGTAGATATTTCCGCAGCCATTTCCTTTTCAGGATTGCCAATTGTTTCAAGACTTTCAAATGTGCTCATAGACATCAATTAACTAATGTCACAGAAAATTTATGAGTCTGATGGACTGGTTGGGATTCGCATAAATTAAATTATTGGACTCGCCGGGAATCGAACCCAGAATCTCTTCCGTGCGAGGGAAGCGTCTTGCCATTCGACCACGAGCCCTTTGGAAAAAGTTTACCAGTATTTTTCCAGTATTCATATCTTGCTTTATGAATAGGATGCGAAGAATCAATAAGTTTCATCCAATTTTTCAAATTTTCTCCACCTCTGATCACAACATTTGAAGTATGAATGTAAGCCGGCAAATCAAATTCCCGAATTATTTTCTTTAGTTGCTTTAAAAATGTTTGATCTGCACTTGTAATTATCAAATAAGGATATCTGTAGTTTTCATCTTTTCTCGCAAAAATCTGTCCATCAGTATCTAAAAGCCCACGAAGTATTGCAGCTTTTGTCTGTTTTGAACTTTCCAAAATATTTTTCGATATTCTTAATTTTCCTTTCTTTTTGCCAACCGGCATTCCAATTTTTTGGAAGAAGTCAAATATCTTCTTACTCCTAATATGAATTCTAATTGTATTGTCATAGGATCTTTCACGAGCTTTAGTTTTTAAAAGAAATTTCGAATGTAAAAGTGGAAGTAAAAAATTGTTATAGTATTCCCGATCATCATTTCGATGACCTGTGAATGCAACTTCATATCGCCATATGTTCTCAGAATTGGAAAAATATTTAGACAAACATCCGTCTCCTAAACATATTCCAAATAATTCCCATACGCTACTATCCATAGATGGTATTAAAACAGTTTCTTTAAATTTTCTTATATATTGCATTCTTGTTTTCATTTTTTGTTCAAATTTTTTTGCTACAGCTTGGCCACCTAGAATTTGCCCCCAGTTGCTACTTTTTACAACGACTTTTTTATTTATTACTTTTTGAAAATGTTGATCACTTATTCCTAGTAACTTTTCAAAAATTCGAACTGGGATTAAAAATTTTCCTGCTTTCCAATTTTTTACTGTTGAATAACTAACATCTAGTTCTGTAGATAGTTTCTTAAGATTAATATTTCTCTTAACAAGAATATGATTAAAAAAGATTTTTGGAAAATCTTTTTTAATTAGAACTCTCTCTTCTACCACACACACTTATTATCCTTATTTATATTTAAATGTAAAAGTTGATCTACCAGCCCCTGAGCATTTATTTTTTCATTTATCTTTATAGTTCTAATTCGTTTTGAGTTCAAAAAGGTGAGAGAAATTATAGTAGGAGTCGTTCACGATTTTGATGGTGTTCTGTTAGATTCCATTTTTTGCACATACAAGGCTTATCGACCGCTGTTTGAATGGAAGAAGATTAACATCACATACGATCAATATAGAAAACTGATCGGTGGAGACTACAATAATTTCCTCAGGCTTATAGGAGTTGGAGAGAGTGAACTGGTGTCGGCAGCGGACATTTGGAACAAAGAATACAGAAAATATGCAAGTGAAATCGGTCTTTATACAGGAGCGCGAGAATACCTCAGGAGACTGAAGGACAGTGGTAGGAAAATTGCAATTGCAACCGGCGGAAACCAACGAAGAGTTAACATAGAGATAGATAGGTTTGGAATAAGACGTTTCATTGATGCGATCGTGACTTTTCAGGATGTGGAAAAACACAAGCCCAGTGGAGATCCTATTCTTGCCGCTCTGAAGAAACTTGATTGCAAAGCGGATGAAAGTGTTTACATTGGAGACGCGAAAGACGACATCCTTGCTGCTAGAAACGCCGGAGTTAAGTCCATTTTCATGACTGGAGGTTTGGCAGAAATCGAAGATCTAGATGTCAAGCCAGACGCAATTGCAGAAAGCTTTAGCGAATTATATGAGAGGATTGATTCTTTTTAATCAAATGAATTCCATTGTGTTTAAATTTGCGGATTTTTATTTATCTAAAAAGAAGTTGTAATAAACGGGCCAGTAGCTTAGCCTGGTTGGAGCACCCGACTGATAATCGGGCGGTCGCCGGTTCAAATCCGGCCTGGCCCAATCAGATTATTATCTCGTAAACATTATGTTAGATAATGAAAACTTTCGAGTTTAATATGAAAATAACGAAATTGTTTCCTCCTTTTGAACGAAACGCAGAAGTTCTTATGGTCATATATTTGCCAAATAAAAAAATACTGTTGCAAACGAAGAGTTTCTATCCGAATGGTGTTTATAGAATATTTTCTGGTGGTTTGAAAAAAAACGAAACGCCAAAAGGGG
>Ga0315281_10003478_pt1 | contig 23039 bp, 22 predicted proteins | sample YL17G07_0_MG_FD_204540 | JGI IMG/M metagenome (GOLD analysis project Ga0315281, IMG submission 204540) | Sediment microbial communities from Yellowstone Lake, YNP, Wyoming, USA - YL17G07_0 | ecosystem: Environmental > Aquatic > Freshwater > Lake > Sediment | place: USA: Wyoming | collected... | reverse complement strand
GCATCTGCTTCGCCCTTGGCAACTCTGGCATAGTGGCGCGCATCTGCTCTATCCATTCCTTACTGATCTCCAGTGGCAGCAGATCAGGATCAGGAAAATAACGGTAGTCGTGCGCATCTTCCTTGCTGCGCATGGAGCGGGTTTCGCCGGTATCGGGATTGAACAGCACCGTGGCCTGCTGGATTTTACCGCCGTTTTCCAGGGTGTCGATCTGCCATTGAACTTCGTAGTCGATTGCCTGCTGCATGAACTTGAACGAGTTGAGGTTCTTGATCTCGCGGCGTGTACCCAACTCGCCTCCCGGTTTGCGTACCGACACGTTCACGTCGCAGCGGAAGGAACCTTCCTGCATATTGCCATCGCAAATGCCTATCCATTGCACCAGCGTGTGCAAGGTTTTGGCATAGGCGATTGCTTCAGCGGCAGAGCACATGTCCGGCTCGGAGACGATTTCCAGCAGTGGGGTACCGGCGCGGTTGAGATCGATGCCGGTCATGCCGTGGAAATCTTCATGTAGTGATTTGCCCGCATCCTCTTCCAGATGCGCGCGTGTCAAACCCACCACTTTCTCGTAGGACGCGGCCTTGCCCACGGCGGGCACCTGGATGGTCAGCGCCCCCTTGCCCACCACCGGCAAATCCATCTGGCTGATCTGGTAGCCTTTGGGCAGATCGGGGTAAAAATAATTCTTGCGCGCAAACACCGACTTCGGCGCGATATGTGCGCCGGTAGCCAAGCCAAATTTGATCGCGCGTTCCACTGCGCCTTTATTCAGCACCGGCAGCACGCCGGGCAAGGCCAGGCTCACCGCATCGGCCTGTGTATTGGGCTCGGCGCCGAATGCGGTGGAGGCACCGCAGAAAATTTTGCTGTTTGTTGAAAGCTGGGCATGCACTTCCAGCCCGATTACGATTTCCCATGTCATGTTCAAATCCCCTGTGGCGCGCGTTGATGCCAGTCGGTCGCCAACTGATACTGATGCGCCACATTCAGCATGCGCGCCTCGTCGAAATAATTGCCGATAATCTGCAAACCGACCGGCATACCATTACCGCCGAAGCCGCACGGGATCGACATCCCAGGCAATCCAGCAAGATTCACCGCGATGGTATAAATATCCGACAGATACATCTGCACCGGGTCGTCGCCCTTCTCGCCCAGGTTAAACGCGGTGGTGGGGCTGGTTGGGCCCATGATCACATCGCAGTGCTTGTAGGCCTCGACGAAATCCTGCGCGATCAGGCGGCGGATTTTTTGCGCTTTCAAATAATAGGCATCGTAATAGCCGTGCGATAGCACATAGGTGCCTATCATGATGCGGCGCTTCACTTCCTCGCCAAAACCCTCGGAGCGTGATTTCTCGTACATCTCGGCTAGGTCGCCATATTCCTTCGCGCGGTGGCCGTAGCGCACGCCGTCAAAGCGCGACAGGTTGCTCGATGCCTCAGCCGGGGCCAGCACATAGTAGGCAGGCACCGACAGTTTCGAATTGGGCAGGCTGATATCGACTACCGTCGCGCCCAGTTTCTTGTATTCAGCAATTGCTGCCTCGACTGCCTTGCCCACATCCGCACTCAAACCCTCGCCAAAAAATTCCTTGGGCAGACCGATACGCAGGCCTTTCAGCGGTTGATCGAGAGAGCGGGCGTAATCTTCTTGGTCTCGCTGCAGACTGGTGGAATCGCGCTCGTCAAAGCCCGCCATCACGTTCAGCATCAGCGCCAGGTCTTCCGCGCTCTTCGCCATCGGTCCCGCCTGGTCCAGGCTGGAAGCAAACGCGATCATGCCGTAGCGCGACACCACGCCATAGGTCGGCTTCAATCCTGAAATGCCGCACAATGCTGCCGGCTGGCGTATCGAACCGCCGGTATCGGTGCCGGTAGCTGCCGCACACAGGCGCGCGGCCACCGCTGCCGCGGTGCCGCCTGAACTGCCGCCGGGCACGGCATTGCGGTTCCACGGGTTTTTCACCTTGCCGAAATACGAGGTCTCGTTGCTGGAGCCCATCGCAAACTCGTCCATATTGGTCTTGCCCAGATTCACTGCACCTGCGTTATTGAACTGACTGATCACATGGGCGTCATAGGGCGAGATAAAGGTTTCCAGCATTTTGGAGCCGCAGGTGGTGCGCCAGCCTTTGGCGCAAAAGATATCCTTCTGCGCAAACGGGATGCCGGTCAGCGTTTCGCCCTTGCCGGCTGCAAGCCTGGCATCGGCAGACTTGGCCTGAGCCAGGCTTGCTTCGGCATTCAGCGTGATATAGGCATTCAGGTCTGGATTAAACTGGTCGATGCGGTCGAGATACAACTGGGTAAGCTCGACGCTGGAAATCTGCTTCGCGGCAAGTTGGCGCGAAAGTTCTTTTAAGCTTTTGTTGATCATTTATGAAATCCGGAAAACCGTTGATTATTCGATGACTTGTGGCACCAGATAGAGGCCGCGTTCCACCTGTGGCGCAATCGACTGGAACAGCTCACGCTGGTTGGTTTCGCTCACCACATCTTCACGCAGGCGCTGTGCCACATCCTGCGCATGGGCCATGGGCTCGATTCCCTCGGTATTGACCGCCTGCATTTCCTCGATCAGCCCGAAAATACTGGTCATCTGGGCATGGGCCGCCTGAATTTCGGCGTCAGACATGGCAAGCCGCGCAAGGCGGGCTACTTTCTTAACATCATCGGTAGTAAGTGACATTTTCAGTGTAAGGCCTGTTTCAAAACGAGTTTAATAGAGTATCATAAACGACTTATTGGCGGGCTTTTACGGCTACTTACTTTCTATTACTTACTCTGGAATTCGGGACACATTTATGTTTGGTTTTTACGACAGCTACTTCGCCAACGACCTGGCAATTGACTTGGGCACTGCAAACACACTTATCTGGGCGCGCGGCAAGGGCATCGTACTCGATGAACCATCTGTCGTTTCCATACGTCAAGAGGGTGGGCCAAACGGCAAAAAAGTCATCCAGCAGGTCGGCCTTGCCGCCAAGCAGATGCTGGGGCGTACACCCGGCAACATCACCGTGATCCGCCCGATGAAAGACGGCGTGATCGCCGACTTTACCGTCACCGAACAGATGCTCAAGCAGTTTATCCGCCGCGTGCACAAATCCAGCATGTTCACGCCCAGCCCGCGCATTGTTATTTGCGTACCCTGCGGCTCCACCCAGGTTGAGCGCCGCGCTATCCGCGAAGCGGCCTACGCCGCCGGTGCGCGCCGCGTTGAGCTGATTGAAGAGCCGATGGCTGCCGCGATCGGTGCCGACCTGCCGATTGAAGATGCTACCGGCTCCATGGTGGTGGATATCGGCGGCGGCACTACCGAAGTGGGCGTGCTGTCTTTGGGCGGCGCGGTGTACTCCGGCTCGGTGCGCGTCGGCGGCGACAAGTTTGACGAAGCCATCATCAACTACATCCGCCGCAACTACGGCATGCTGATCGGCGAAACCACGGCGGAAAACATCAAGAAAGAAATCGGCTCCGCCTTTCCCGGCAGCGAAGTGAAAGACATGGAAGTAAAAGGCCGTAATCTGGCAGAAGGTGTGCCGCGCAGCTTTACAATTTCCAGCAATGAAATCCTGGAAGCGCTCACCGACCCGCTCAACAGCATTGTCAGCGCGGTTAAAACCGCACTGGAACAAACCCCGCCCGAACTCGGAGCCGACATTGTCAGCAAGGGTATGGTGCTTACCGGCGGTGGTGCGCTGCTGCGCGATATCGACCGTCTGCTAATGGAAGAAACCGGCTTGCCGGTGATTATTGCCGACGACCCCCTGACCTGCGTGGTACGCGGCTCCGGCAAGGCGCTGGATCGCATGGATAAATTTAACAACATCTTCGCCAAAGACTAAGAATTCGCCAAGGCTGAACATGCCTGTTCCAGTTTTGCAGTATGGTAATTTTTCATAGATGGATAACACGCATTCATTCAGATTTTTTAATCGCGGCCCCAGTCCTGTAGCTCGCCTGATTTTTTTTGCAATGCTTTCATTGCTGCTTCTGTTCATCGACGCACGCTACAGGCACCTAGAAACCATCCGTAGCATTCTTGCACTGCCTATACAACCGTTGCAACGGCTGGCCACAGGCATATCCACGCAGCCTGGCGTATGGTGGGGCCAGGTAAGCGGCTATCTGGATACCCATGGAAATCTGGTACGAGAAAATACACAACTCAAACAGGAACATGATGTTTACGCTGCACAACTGTTAAAGCTTCAGGTTTTACAGACTGAGAATGAGCAACTGCGTAAATTACTCGATGTGTCACAGCAGGCTCAATACCCCATGCAGATGGCAGAAATTGTGTATGTAGACCGCGACATTTTTAAACGCAAGGTGCTTATAGACAAGGGCTCGCAAAAAAATATTGAGGCTGGCCAGGTGGTCATGGATCAAACAGGAATTATCGGGCAGGTTACCCGTGTTTATCCCTGGATGAGCGAAGTCACGCTGATTACAGACAGGGATCATGCTGTACCAGTCCAGCTATTGCGTACAGGCCTGCGTGCGGTAGTGTTTGGCTCTGGCGACATCAGCAACTTGTCACTGCGCTATATGCCGATAAGCTCGGACATACAAGTTGATGATGTGCTGGTGACCTCGGGCATCGACGGAACTTACCCTCCCGGCATTCCGGTCGCAAAGGTTACCCAGATTGAGCGCGACCCCGCTTACCCATTTGCGCGCATTTTATGCACGCCTCTGGCGGGTGTAGACCAGCAAAAATACCTCATGGTCATTTCAGGTCTGCATAAGTTACCCGAACTGCCCAAGGAAACTGTAAAGGCCCCAGAAACCAAAAGCAAAAAATCCAGGCGGAAAAAAAATGAGTGACCATTATTCAAAAGACCAGGAATTCATGCTACCCGCCACCGGGTCATTTATCGCCCTGAGCATGTTCACAGCGCTCATGCTCAACTGGTTGCCGTGGCAAGGTTTGTGGCTGGCATTACGCCCCGATTTTGCCGGACTGGTGCTCCTCTATTGGTGCACCCATAAACCCCATCGCGTAGGTATCGGCATTGCATGGACTGTCGGCATACTGGCCGACGTTGCCGATTCAAGCCTGTTTGGACAGCATGCCCTGTCCTACTCTGTGCTGGCATTTGGCGGAATTTTATTGCACAGACGTATTCAAATGTTTGACGTACGCGAACAACCGTTGCAGGTTTTTCCATTGATACTGGCCAGCTATGCCGTTTTTGCATCCGTACACTGGCTAATGCGGGGCAATATGTCGTGGGAGTTTTTTCTCGGCTGCCTGACCTCGGCGTTACTGTGGTTGCCTATGTCCATACTATTGCAAACAATGCGTCGCACCCGGAGTGACCCCTAAGAACTATGAGGCAGCACAAAGAGCTAAAAAACCATCAGCGCGAAATTTATTTCTTTCGCTTGCGCCTGATTCTGACTATGGTCTTTGTGCTGGTGCTTTTGCTTGTATTGTTGTCACGGCTCTTTTATCTGCAAGTTGTGCGCCAGTCTTACTTCACAACCCTAGCCGATAATAACCGGATTTCAGTTGTACCCATCGTACCCAATCGCGGCTTGATCCAGGATCGCAACGGCGTTGTCCTTGCGCAAAATTATTCAGGTTACACCCTGGAAATCGCTCCCTCCAAAGTAGCCGATCTTGAAGCGACCATTAACGCGCTTTCTGAAATCGTCACCATTCAACCCAAGGATCGAAAGCGCTTTAAAAAGCTACTGACTGAATCTCATACCTCCGATACTTACCCGATCCGCAGCCGCCTGAACGAAGCCGAGGTTGCGCGCTTTGCCACACAACGTTTCCGTTTCCCCGGGGTTGAGATAAAAGCGCGTCTGTTCCGCGAATATCCCTACCGTGAAAGAACTTCCCATCTTATCGGCTATGTCGGTCGTATCAATGACAAGGATGCCGAAGAGCTGCATACAAAAGATTTGGCCGATAACTATCTTGGTTCCGACTACATCGGAAAAATCGGCATCGAGCAAAGCTATGAGCGTGACTTGCACGGCACTACCGGATTTGAACAGGTTGAAGTCGACGTGGCAGGGCGTGGCGTAAGGGTACTCTCACGCACCACGCCCCAGTCAGGCAAAACGCTGACGCTCACCATGGACATCAAGCTCCAGGAGATTGCGGAAAAAGCTTTTGGGAATTTTCGCGGCGCGCTGGTTGCCATTGATCCGACAAATGGTGAAGTATTGGCTTTCGTCAGCAAACCCGGTTACGACCCCAATCTGTTTGTGGACGGCATCGATACAGAAACCTGGGATGCCCTGAACAATTCGCCTGATGTGCCGCTGAATAACCGCGCCCTGCGCGGACAGTATCCACCAGGTTCCACCATCAAACCCTTTATGGCGCTAGCAGGGCTGGACTCCAGCAAACGCACACCCGCTTACACGATCAGCGACCCGGGCTATTTTAATCTTCCCGGCAGCCGTCACAAGTACCGAGACTGGAAAGCCGGAGGACACGGCAGCGTGGACATGTTCAAATCCATCGTGATCTCGTGCGACACTTACTTTTACGGCCTTGCCACCGATATGGGAATCGACATCATAGATTCATATCTTGGGCAATTTGGCTTTGGCAAAAAAACCGGGCTGGATATGGAAGGTGAGTCTTCCGGCCTGTTACCATCGCCCGACTGGAAGCGCAGAAGATACAACCAGGTCTGGTACCCTGGTGATACTGTTTCGGTGGGTATTGGGCAAGGTTACAGTCTTGTTACGCCGATGCAGCTTGCTTATGCTACGGCGATTTTGGCCAATAATGGCACAGGCTATCGCCCGCATCTGGTTAAAAAAGTGCCTGGCAGCGAAGACAACCAGAGTAACAGACAGGGTGACATAAACGTGCAGATAAAGCCTGAACATATAGCTCTCATCAAACGCGCGATGACTGCGGTCACTTTGCCGGGCGGCACGGCTGCCTATGCGGGTTCAGGTGCCGGCTATCCCTTTGCTGGTAAAACCGGAACCGCGCAGGTAATAGGCATCAAGCAGGGTGAGAAATATGTCGAAAAAGATATCAATGAGCGCCACCGTGACCATGCCTGGTTTATCGCTTTTGCCCCTGCAGATGACCCTCGCATTGCCATGGCAGTTCTGGCAGAAAACGCGGGCCATGGCGGTTCGGTTGCGGCCCCGATAGCGCGCAAGGTTATTGATTATTATCTGCTGGGCAAGGAACCTCTACCTCTACCGGCGGCCAAACCCAAGGCGGAGGTGGCAATTGATTAACCGTTTACAAAGACGTTTTACCGTTCATCTTGATCTGCCCTTGATGATTGCCTTGTGCGTATTGATGCTCACCAGCCTCGTGCTGATATACAGCGCTAGCGGTGGCAGTTTCGAACGGGTAATGGGACAGTTTGTAAATATTGTTGTCGCTTTCGTTGCCCTTTGGCTAGTCGCCAATATGCCATTGCATTACCTGATTCGCAGTGCCGTGCCAATTTATATTCTAGGCATGGTACTTTTGCTAAGCGTTGCGCTATTTGGTGAAATCAACAATGGCGCACGGCGCTGGCTGCACATCGGGGTGGCAACAATACAGCCTTCGGAGCTAATGAAGATTGCAGTGCCGCTTATGATGGCCTGGTATTTTGAACGGCATGAAGCCACGCTTGCTCTAAAAAATTATTTTGTCGCCGCATTAATTCTTGCCGTTCCCTTCGCACTGATCTTGCGCCAGCCCGATCTTGGTACCGCCCTGCTGATTTGCGCCAGTGGCTTTTATGTATTATTTCTTGCGGGTCTAAACTGGCGCATCATCGCCGGTTTGGCAATATCGGCATTGGCCAGCGCACCCTTTGTCTGGAGCGCAATGCATGACTACCAGCGCCAGCGCATCAAAATGTTGCTTGACCCCACACAAGATCCGCTGGGCAAAGGTTATCACACCATCCAGGGCATGATTGCCGTGGGCTCGGGGGGCGTGCTTGGCAAGGGCTACCTGAGCGGCACGCAAACCCACCTCGAGTTTTTGCCTGAGCGCACCACCGATTTTATTTTTGCCGTATATTCGGAAGAGTTCGGACTGCTGGGCAATATTATCCTGCTCGCCATCTATATGTTTATATTATGGCGCGGCTTTATTATCACCGCCAATGCCTCCACCTATTTCACCCGCCTGATGGCTGGCTCCATCACCCTGACATTCTTTACCTACACCTTTGTCAACATGGGCATGGTCAGTGGCATACTCCCGGTTGTAGGAGTGCCGTTGCCGCTGATCAGTTACGGTGGAACCTCGATGCTCACCCTGTATCTTGGCTTCGGTATGTTGATGAGCATTCATTCACACAAGACACTGGTGCAAAGTTAAAGGAACATACAAATGAAACTTTATGTAATTTTGTTGGCATTAACTGTCACTTCACTTGCTGCCTGCCGTGGCAACTTGCCCAGGCCAGGCCCCGGTGACGAAGACTATGATCCGGATGATCGTCGTTCCAGGCCCGCTGCCGTTGAAAAGAGCAGGGAGCGTGAGAGTGTCAGACGCGAAGATACTTCCGCCACGGAGCAACCCAAAACCGGCAGCGGCGCCTATCTGTCTGGTGACGGGCCCGGCGAAGATACGCCCTCAAACCTGAACCAGACACCTGACGCAGTCCCCCGTAACGAACCTTTGCATCGTTATGCAAACCGCCCTTATACGGTAATGGGGAAAAACTACACTCCGCTCACAACGGTTGGCAGCCACAAGGAACGTGGCGTCGCTTCCTGGTATGGCAAGAAATTCCACGGCCAAAAAACTTCCATCGGCGAGACTTATGACATGTATGGCATGTCCGCTGCCTCCACCACACTGCCGATACCGAGCTACGCCAGAGTTACCAACCTGCAAAACAGAAAATCCGTTATCGTCCGCGTCAATGATCGTGGGCCATTTTTACACGAACGTGTTATTGATCTTTCCTATACCGCAGCCAGCAAAATAGGCATCATCGGTGCCGGGCAAGCCATGGTTGAGGTGGAAAGTTTGTCAGCAGATGACAACGCTACCCCATCCATTGCCCCCCTCTATAAGGAGCCGATACAAGTAACCCCCTTGCCCTCCATTACCCCCCCTGCAGCGGAAGGCAATATTTACCTGCAACTGGGTGCATTCAGTTCGCAGGGAGGAGCAGAGAAATTTTTAAACAGTATGCGCAACAAACTGAGTGATACCGGAAAACAGCTTAGCATGGCAAACAAAAATGGGATGATCAAAGTGCGCATCGGGCCATACAATTCGGCGGCTACTGCCCGCTCATCCGCACTTCAACTGGAATCGCGACTGGGATTCAAGCCTGTGGTCAGCTTGAATTAGGCCAGAAAAATTTCGGCGATCTCAAGGCTTGAGTAAAACCAAAAAAATTACAGTTTGGCCAAAGGCCCCCAGATCTGCTGGAAGTTGATACTGACACTGGCATCGATAGGGTAGATCGCTTCAGTAATTTTAAACTCTTCCAGGCAAGTGTCCCGCTTGATGGGATTACTCAGCACTTCATTATTGGGTTTGACCAGTGAATAAGCCACATTGGTGTTGGGCGTGCTTCCGCGGTGTGAAATAATTGCAACATCCCCGTTCTGCAAACGTACAAACGTGCCTGGAGGATGCAAGCCAAGTACTTTGACAAAATACTTGGCAAGGTTTGTGTCAACCTTGCTGCTATTCTCGATAAAAATATCTTTCAATGCGATACTGGGTAACACGGATTTGCGATAACCGCGCGATGAAATACGGGCGCAATAACCATCGGCAAGGGACAAAATTTTTGCATTCTGTGGGCACTCATCCTTTTTTCTGCCTTCGGGATAGCCGGATCCGTCTTCCTGTTCATGATGCAGGAGGACATACAACAACCATTTTTCATCCTCTATTCCGGCGTCATACAGCACTTCAATCGAGTTAACCGGATGCTGGCGGATTTTAAGCCTGGCATCATCGGACAATTCCCCCTTCAAGCCCTGCAATTTTTCCTGCAAGCTCCTCATCGATATATTCATGGTCAAGGCAGCCGCGGTAATATCCTGGATTTCCTGGTCTGATTTTCCCATGGCATCTGCAACCAGAATACTGATAATAGCCGCGTCAACACAGTGCCGGGTACTGTAGCTGCCTGAAGCGTGGTTGATTTGAATGCTCGCCAAGGCAATATCCTCATTCATTTTGACAGCATTACGCACCATCTCGACCAGATCAAGAATTCTCTTGCGGGCATCGGGATATTTGTGAATTTCCTTTAACAGGACATCGAGGCGGTTGACAACCAGATTGATGGTTTGAATGACAGAGGGCGGTTCTTTGTTTATAGCAGTGGCTGCGCTGTAATTGTTTTTGAGTTTTTGCTCGACATACATGCCGCGCTCTACCAACTTTTCAGCCTGAGAAATTTCCTCGATAATGTATCCCGCTCGCAATAGCAGATGACCCGAACTATCCATCACGTCCCAGGGCAATGGTTGACCGATGACAATATCACTCAGGCAGATTTTGCTATAGTCTTCCAATCAACTCACCTCCGTTTTGCAGTGTGGCTTCCCGACTTAAATAAATAGAAGTTTAATTAAGAAATCAATTTAAACATATGATTTTTATTACCAAAAGTTATAGTACACAAAACAACTCGGCATTGCAATTCAATTGAATTACTTCGTAAAATGCGATTTTAAAAACAAATTACAATTTAAATGGCGTACTAATAATCGACCTGCCATCCGAAATTTTCTTTAGTTGTGGTTTCCAGGCATGGCCATAGATCACTTCAAACGTCGCCGGTAACTTGCCGTCCCGCCGCAACCGTTCATAATTCTCCAATACCCTGCCCCACGCCTTTTTCCCCATCATTCCTGTCGCGCGGCCTGCCGTGACGTTATGCGCCCCTATGCTGCGCAGATCCTGCATTACTGTTTTAACGTCTTTATAGGTGAGGGTAATATATTCCATATCCATCACTGGATCACCAAAACCACCAGCCACCAGCATATCGCCGATATCGTGCATGTCGGCAAAGCGGTTGAGGTGGTTGTAGCCATCTACCCCCTGGAAGGAGATGCGCAGCTCCTTCAGCGTATCGGGGCCGAAAGTTGAAAACATTAACAAGCCATCCACTTTCAATACGCGATGAAATTCTGCCAGGGTGGCAGGCAGATCATTGCACCATTGCACGGCGAGGTTGGACCATACCATCTCCATGCTGCCGGACTTGACTGGCAGAGATTCCATATCCGCACACAGGTATTGGCGAGTGTTGCCAGCAAAAAGTTTACTCCACCAACTTGACGTACCACGCGCGGATTGCAACATGCCTATCGCTATATCCAGTGCGGCAATCTGCGCGGACGGATAGCGCTCGCCCAGTTGCCTGGTGCCCCAGCCGGTGCCGCTGCCTACATCCAACACAGTTACAGGTTTCTGCTTGATGTAGTCCAACCGCTCAAGCATGCGCTTGCACACCTCGCGCTGCATCACGGCGGCGGCGTCATATTGCGTGGCGGCTTTGCTGAAAGCTTTACGCAGCGCTTTTTTGTCTATTTCAAATTCGTTCATTCAGGAAGCTCGTCAGGTGCTGCATAAAAATTTGCGGATGCGACAGGAATGGCGCATGGGCTGCGCCTGGTATCTTTACCAGCCGCGCATTTGGCAAGGTCTGTGCCAGATATTCCGATGCTGCCGAAGGGGTCAGCGTGTCGCGCTCGCCTGCTATCACCAGCGTGGATTGCGCGATATGCGTTAACTGCTTGCGCATGTCGGTATCACGCAAAATATCCAGACCACCCTGTAGCGCAGCAATGTCAGGCTCGCCGTTTGCATACAGTCGTGCGCGCAAATCGAGCAGCAATTCGCGCTCATTTTCGCTGCCGCGTAACTGCAAGGCCAGAAAGCGCTTGAGCGTGAGCGCATGGTTTTGCAGCAATGAGGCGGCAAACTCCTGCAAGGTATCCGCCGCCATCGCACAGCTCCAGCCCGCCTGCTGTACAAAACAGGGTGTCGTGGCAACCAGAGCTAATTTATGCACCTGGGCCGGATGCAGTTGCGCCCAACGCAACGCCACCTGCCCGCCCAGTGACCAGCCTACAATGGCAAGCGGTTCATCAAACTGCGCACTGAGTTGCTGTACTAGATTATCCAGCGCATAGGGTGTGCAGGCTCTACTCCCACCGTGCCCCGGCAAATCAACACTATGCACCCGGTGTGATTCAGCCAGTTGCCCGGCAACCTGGCCCCACATGCCGCCATGCATGCCCCAGCCGTGGATCAGCAGCAGTGGTTCGCCTTTACCGATTATGTTAACTTGCAAAGCGCTCCCCCTCCCTAACCCTCCCCCGGTGGGAGAGGGTACAATCGCCGCGCTTCGCGCAATTTTAAATTCTTGGGCAAGCTCATGCAGCGCCTCCAGCAATTCAGCTATATCCGTTTCTGTGTGCGATGCCGACAAGGTAATACGCAACCGTGCTGTACCCTGTGGCACGGTGGGCGGTCGAATTGCCGGCACCCAGATACCGCGAGCGCGCAGACCTTCGCTTAAGGCTAGCGCAGCTTCATTGCCACCAACCAGCAACGGCTGGATGGGCGTTGCAGATGCCATCATCTTCCACGGCAAATCCTGTGTCCCTCTGCGCAACTGCGCAGTCAGTAGTTGCAAGCGTTCACGCCGCCATACTTCATCGCTCATCAGTTGCAGGCTAGCCAGCAAGGCGACAGATAATGCCGGCGGACTGGCTGTAGTGTAAATATAGCTGCGGCCATTTTGCAGCAGGGTATCGATGACGACTTGCTCTGCGGCGACACAGGCACCGGCCACCCCTGAGGCTTTGCCCAGTGTTGCCAGGTAGATGATGCGCGGGGAGGACAGCCTGAAATGCGACATCACTCCCCGCCCCTGCTCACCCAGCACGCCAAAACCATGCGCATCATCAAGCAATAGCCAGGCATCGTATTGCTCGCAGAGCTTGAGCAACTCTGCGACCGGCGCCATATCGCCATCCATGCTGAACACCGCATCGGTGATGACAAGTTTGCGCCCACTCTTGGTTTCGCCAAGCAGTTGTGCCAGTTGCGCCATATCGTTATGCCGATACCGCTTCACCTCGGCCCGCGACAGCAGCATCGCATCATTCAGCGAGGCGTGGTTGAGCTTGTCTGCAAACACCATATCGCCGCGCCCCACCAGCGCCTGCACCACACCCAGATTGGCCATGTAGCCGGTAGAGAACGACAATGCGGCTGGCTTGCCAACGAATTCGGCGAATGCATCTTCAAAGCGCTGATGTGCATCGAAGTGACCGCTCACCAAATGCGACGCGCCCGAACCCACGCCGTATTGCTGTGCGCCCTGCTGTAGCGCTTCAATTAATTTTGGGTGATTGGCCAGGCCTAGATAGTCGTTGCTGCAGAACGAAAGATAGGACTTACCATCCACGGTGATGCGCACACCCTGCGGCGTGGACAGCGTGCGGCGACGGCGCAGCAGACCTTGTGCAGCGCGGCTATCCAGCTCGGTTTGTAATTCGGTTAAAGGCAAAATCTGTGTACCTGAAAAAAGATTTTGTAGGAGCGCAATTTATTGCGCGATTAATTTTAAAATATCGCCCGATAAATCGGGCTCCTACAAGGTATCTCTTAGGTGTGAGAATGTGATTCGGTGAATGGATACATGCCCAACTTGTCAAGCATGGCACGATCGCGTGCCACATCCGGATTACCGGTGGTGAGCAACTGGTCGCCATAAAACATCGAGTTCGCACCGGCAAGGAAGCACATCGCCTGCACTACTTCGCTCATCTGCTGGCGTCCAGCAGAGAGGCGCACGCGGGTGGTGGGCATGGTGATGCGGGCTACGGCAATCATGCGCACAAAATCCAGCGGGTCGATGTCTTCGGTATCCTGCAGCGGTGTGCCTTCCACCTTGACCAGATTGTTGATCGGCACGCTCTCCGGATAGGGATTCATATTGGCCAGTTGCGCGATCAGCCCTGCACGCTGTGTGATGTTTTCGCCCAGCCCGACAATGCCGCCGCTGCATACATGCATGCCAGCCTTGCGCACGCGCTCCAGTGTGTCCAGCCTGTCCTGGTAATCGCGGGTGGAGATAATGTCGCCGTAAAACTCAGGCGCGGTATCCAGGTTGTGGTTGTAGTAATCGAGACCCGCCTCGCTCAATTGAGTGACATGCTCATCCTTCAGCATGCCCAGTGTGGCACAGGTTTCCATGCCGAGGCCGCGTACCGCTTTCACCATCTCAACAACACTTTCCATATCTTCATCGCTGGGCTCGCGCCAGGCCGCACCCATGCAGAAACGCCCGGCACCACTGTCCTTTGCGGCTTGTGCAGCTTTCACCACTTCGGCCACATCCAGCATTTTTTTGTTTTCGACACCGGCGGAATGGAATGCAGACTGCGGACAGTAGCCACAATCTTCAGAACAGCCGCCGGTCTTGATCGATAGCAAGGTCGAAAGCTGCACCGCATTTGGATCAAAATTTTCCCGGTGCACCTGCTGCGCGCGGAACATCAGGTCGTTGAAGGGCAGCTTGAACAACGCCTCAATTTCGGCCACACTCCAGCGCTCATTTTTTGCTTCTGTTGCATTGGCAGCCTTTACGGGCCGGAATAATTTAACTGTTTGAGTTTGCATGTGAATAAAACCTGGGTAAGTTACTGAGTAGTTGAGCATTTTCGATTATGGGAGACGGCTTGTCAATTTTAAATAGTTATTTTTTTGACATCTGCTCAAAATTTAGGCGACACTTGCCTGAACAGCCCTGCATATTATGTGGAACACACAGCCCGGATGGCGTCTGGTGCTGTGACTGTGACAATTCCCTGCCTTTGTTGGCAATCTCTCATTGCCCTGTATGCGCCCTGCCCACGCTGAATAGTGACGTTTGCGGGAACTGCCTTAAAACGCCACCGCACTTCAAGCGCACGGTGGCCGCCTACACATACGCTTTCCCGCTGGACAAGCTCATGCTTGCATTAAAGTACGGTGAGCAACTCAATCTGGCAGAACGCCTGGGCGACAAGCTGGTACAGAATGTAATCACACTGCCGGATTGCCTGGTCGCAATGCCCTTGCACCCGGAGCGTTTAAAGGAACGCGGCTTTAATCAATCCCTGCAATTGGCCCGGCACATAGGCAAGCAGCTCAAACTGCCGGTGCTGATTTCCGCATGTCAGCGCGTGCGCGATACTCCCTCGCAGTCCACCCTGCCCTGGAAGGGACGCAGAAAAAATATGCGCAAGGCTTTTGTCTGCACCAGTGAGGTGGCGGGCAAGCATGTTGCGGTTGTGGATGATGTGATGACGACAGGCGCCACACTCAACGAGTTCGCCCATGCTTTGCTGGAAGCTGGCGCGACAGAGGTGAGCGCATGGGTAGTTGCACGAACCTTGCCGCATACGGGTAAGCGGTAAATTGCGGTAGCCCAAACTCAGTCGGATACCTGTTGTCCGATTTAATAAAACTTAGGCCAAGTACAAGACATAGATTGCTGCTGTGTGGCAGTGCAAAATAAAAGCAGACTACTCAATCCGCCACTTCCAGACACTCACACAATTACCCAAAAACAGACATAAACCCTCCTTCGACTATCCTGTGGTTTTCGTTGCTATTCTCTTATAACGAGAGCTTGGACGCATGTCAATGTGGTCATTTTGATTTTGATAATTTCCTTTTGCGAGATCGATACCAATTATCGTAATATTCATTTCGGCTTCTCCTTCGTTTTTTTTGATTGTTCGAAAAACCAATCTTGGCACATTTGATGACGTGCGGCTTGGCTGCTTTACGATGCGGGGAGTCCATTTATATTCACTCAGGGAGGCAATAATGTCAGACGAATTGAATCAAAGCATTCAGCAACACTACGCGAGAGGCGACCTTGGCAACCTGATCCTTGCCGCGCTTGAAAAAGCCGGCAATGACATAAACCGCCTCGTGCCAGAGGATCTCGCCCCGGTAGATGAATTCCATATCCGCGGCCGCGCCGCTACCCTCGAGCTCGCGAGCGCGGCAGGAATTGATTCAACCAAGCAGGTTCTTGATGTCGGCAGTGGCATCGGCGGCTCTTCACGCTGTCTCGCGCGCGAGTTCCGCTGCCGCGTGACGGGCATAGACCTAACCGACGAATACTGTCGCGCAGCAACGATGCTGTCCGAACGAATCGGACTGTCTGAGCTCGTCAGTTTTCGGCAGGGCGATGCCCTGAATCTGCCTTTTGCCAACGATACATTCGATGTCGTGTGGACCGAGCACGCGGCGATGAATATTCCAAACAAGGCGCGGCTTTACCAAGAGATGTACCGAGTGCTCAAGCCCGGCGGGACGCTGGCGATTTATGACATCCTCGCTGGCCCGTCCGGTACGGTGCTGTTCCCGGTACCATGGGCTCGTCTGCCTGAAACAAGCTTTCTCGTAACACCGGACGAGTTGCGCACACTTCTCGATCAAGCGGGATTCAGAATTGTGGACTGGGCGGATACCACTGATACCGCACGCGACTGGTTTGTTTATTTGGCCGAGAAGATTCGCAAGGACGGGTTACCGCCACTTGGATTCCACCTGCTCTTGGGCCCCGATTTCAAAGATATGGCCCAGAACCAGAGGCGTAATTTGGAGGAAGGGCGGATTGTCCTCGCACAGGTGGTCGCAAAAAAATAACCGCCTGTCCCTGAAAAGACTGCTGTCCACAGATTAAAAAAAACACCTTGTATAGCGTACACGCTGGTTGGATGATATTAATATTACTGATAAGCACATAAAAAATTTGTGAGTTCTTTGGATTGAACTGCTGTGTTTAATTGAAACTACTTTGCAGTCTCTGTTTGCAGTTCTTTTAATTGCTGAGTCACAAAAGCCTGCAGTTCATTATTCAGATTGCGCGCTTCCAGTGCACGGTTAAAAGCATCACGTGCTTCTGCATTGCGCTGGTCCGCCCGCAGGGAAATGCCCAGACCCATTTGCCACACGCCGGATTGGGGGCTTATTTGTAGGGCGTGCTGGAATTGCACGACTGCTTCCTTATGACGATTCTGCCGCTGCAATAATGCAGCGACAAAAGCCTGATAGTCAGCCTGTTTCTGCGCGTAGGGCAGAGATTTCTGCATCGTATCCAGCGCTTTTGCCAGCTCGTTACGCCCCACTTGTATGCGCGCAAGCAGCATGGCCAGGCTGGTCTGTTTGGGATCATGCTGCAAGCCTTCCTGCAACACTCGCTCGGCTTCCGCACTGCGCTTGCCCTCCAGCAGCAGGCGCACCAGAGTCTGGCGCGCCACAATATGGCCGGGATCAAATTGCAGTACTGTCTCGTAGCCAGTCATGGCTGCCGCAACCTGACCCTGTTGCATCAATGCGTAGGCTCTGCGATATTCATTCTCGGCCTGTTGTTGCGGTGTGATTTGCGTGGGTTGCTTGCTTATCCCGCCAGCTCCCTGTACAGGCGGTGCAGCTTCAACAGGTGCCGATACGGCAACTGCTTCAGCCTTTGCCTGTGGTGCAACTGACGGTTTGTTCTGGGGTGCACTGGCCGCAGCCAGGGCTGTAGCTCTTTGTACCGTAAATGGGAATCTTCCGGAAAATCGCCCCTTGTCATTGACGATTTCTGCGCTCCATTCGCCATTAGCTTTTGCCAGGTTTGCGCTCACCACGATTTGTGTAGAGGTATGCAAAACAATTTTAAATTGCCTAAGCTCTTTTCCACCAGGTTTGCGCAAGATGACCTTCGCGTTACTCGCAAAATGCTTGCCGGTAATTGTAATGGCCTGTGCTGAATTCAGGCTTATCGCTGGGTTTGGGCTGATGGCCACAATTACGGGCGCCATAATCTGGGAAGGTTTTAACGGAGATAAGGCCGCTTTGCCAGCGGGAGCCGTCACGTCCTGCCCGCCTATAGCCGCTACCAAAGGCTTTTTCTCCACTGCGGCAGTGGTTGCTGCAAGTGTATGCGATGCCTGCTGTATCTGGGATTGAACCGGCTCGGTTGCGACAACATCGGGCGGTGCAGCAGGCTGCTTTTGGGTGCTCCATATCAACCCTGCAGCAACACCACCGGCCAGTATTATCGCTGCGCCAATCAACAGCCACACGGGATTCATCTCACGCTTGTATGGCACCACGCGTACCGTGGCTTCGCCAATATTGGTGCTGGCACCGCGTTTCTCCAAGTCATTCAGTACTTGATTGATTAGACTCATCTCAATAGAACCAAGCTGCAAGAATTAAAATGATCAACAATGCCGGCACAGCCATCCACACCCAAACCATCCAGTCGCGTCTGGCCTCTGGCGTATCCTTAACAGCTCGCCGCACATGGCTGCTCAGCACACGTTGCCGCCCTTCGCCATAAGCCAGCATCAGTGATTTATGCGCAATGATATTCACCAGCCTGGGTGTGCCCGTGGTTACCCTGTGTATTTTGGCGACTGCGCTGTGGCTAAACAATGAATCACCTGTGTAACCGGCCACCCGCATACGATGACGCAAATAGCGGTCTATCTCATCCCGGCGCAAACCCTTGAGCTGATATTGAAAGCTGATACGCTGGCGCAACTGCCGCACCGAATTTTGTTTCAATCGTTCATCAAGCTCGGGCTGACCGAACAGTACCACTTGCAACAGCTTGCGCTTTTCCGTTTCCAGATTTGTAATCAGGCGTAACACTTCCAGGCTTTCCAGCGGCATGGCCTGGGCTTCATCCAGGCAGACCAAAACCCGTTTGCCGTCGCGCGCAAAATCCAGCAAGGCCAGGGTAAGTGATTTAAGCATGAGGTGCTGATCGACATTGGGATCCATATCGATACGAAACTCCCCCGCCAGTGCCAGCAACAGGCTGCGCGGCTCAAGGTAGGGATTGGGAATATAGGCGGTTGCAAACTTGGCTTTCAGCCGTGCTGGTGTTAGCGCAGCAGTTTCATCCTGGGTTCCGATTGAAGTTGTTTCCGCACTGGCAGCATCGTTGAGTGTGGCCAGAAACTTGCGGCACAGCAATGTTTTGCCATTGCCCACTTCACCCACGATCTTGATAAAACCTTCACCGCTCCGCGCCGCCACCAGCAGGGTATTGAGTGCCTCCTGATAGCCGGTGCAGGCAAAGAAAAAACTGGTATCCGGGGTTAGCGAGAAAGGGTGCTCACGCAAGCCAAAGTGGGCTAGATACATACCGTGTGACGCGCCGTTCCAGACTGCAATTTATTATTGATATTTTCGAAAACCATAACACTTCTAAACCCCTCCCAGCCTCCCCTTAACAGGGGAGGAGCGATATTCTCACTCCTCTTGCTATGCGGGAGCCGGAGGGGGTTAGAGCCCAGTGAGCAATTTTCGTTAAAATTTTCGATGCCATGATTTACGTTAAGCTCAATAGTAAATATGCCACGCAATGCGCCTGATATCGCCCTACTTTTCTTTTGCATTGGTTTTTCTCATTTCATTCATGCGATCACGGCTGCTCAAAATATCGGTAGACCAATCCTTGTCGCTGTTTACAATGGTCGGCTTGATCAGGATAACCAGCTCACGTTTTTCTGTCGTCTTGCTGGTCTGTCCAAATATGCTTTTTGCCAGACCTGGCAAACCGGAATCTGCCTCTATGGTGGACTGGCGCATCAATCCGCCTATGGCCACAATCTGGCCGTCAAAGGCGCGTACGATGCTGTCGGTTTCTGAAACGGAGCTTGAAGCCAATGGCAGCACAAGCGTACCGGAAGCCGCGCCCAGATTGAGAATTTTATTGACCGTCGTCACCTGACCCACCGATGGATGCACGTGCAGGATAATTTGATTGTTCTCGTCTATGCGTGGTGTTACATCCAGCGAAATTCCCGAAAAGAATGGTTGCAGCGTTACCGATGGCGTGGTCGTTGCTGTTGTGCCCGTCGCTGTTGTTGTGGTCGTCACGCCAGTCACAAAGAATTCATCCGTACCCACCTTCAGTACGGCTTTCTGGTTGTTCAGCGTTGCAATACGCGGGCTGGACAGGACATGAACGCTGCCCTGCGACTCCAGGAAATTCAGCAGGGCGGCAAAGTTGCTGCTCTGCACCGCAATACCAAACATACTGCCCTGATTCGTCGCGGCTGCGGTCAAGCTTGAACCCGGGGTGCCTGAAATGTTAGTGCCGGTCAGCGCTGTTGCAGCACCACCCAGCGCGGGATTAAGCGTGGTACCCGTACCCACCTGACCTGCCGAAGTAAAATTGCCGGACTGGCTGGTGAATGAGGCCCAGTTAACCCCTGTTTGCAAACTGTCGGTTAGTGTCACTTCGATTATTTTCGACTCCAGTATCACTTGGCGTTCAATCGATATTTGCGACGCCTTGAGATAAGCGGCAACATTTCTTAATTCCTCGGGCATCGCGCGCACCACTATCACGCCAGACATGGGACTTATCACCACGCTGCGCCCCCTGTCGTTGCCCACGATAGCAGTCAATGCCTTGCTCAACTCATCCCAGAAATCCGTATTCGAAGTCATGCTCACGCGGCTGCTATCCAGCGTTTTTATGCTGCCGGGTGCGGGGGTCGTGCCTGGCGTCGCGCCACTGCCGGATGAGTCCGCTATAGAGCTGGATGAAACACGCAACGACGAAGTACCCGAACGCTGCCCAGTTAAATAGTTCACCTGGTAAATGCGCGTTTGCATTGAGATACCCTGAACATAAATGCGCGCGCCATCTACCTTGTACTCATAACCATAGACTTCACGAATGGCTTCCAGCGCCTCGAATACTGTCACGTCCTTAAGGTTGAGCGTGATATAGCCGGACACGTCAGCGGGTACCAATATGCTGTAGCGTGTACCTGAAACAATGGCGGTGAACACCTGGTTTGCAGGCGTATTGTTGACTGACAAATCAAACCTGGTTTCTAGCGGCTTGCTTTCGACGACGGGAAGTGACGCGTCTATCGGTGGCAGCAAAGCATCGTTAACGGCGCTGGACTTGCCCGCCAAATTTTTTTGTTCACGATTCTGCACCACTGCATCCATCTCATTTTTAATGGCATCCGAAGTTGCATTTCGCCCCTTGGGGGTGGAACAGGCAGCCAGCGTCAGCAGTGCGATCATCCATAGTATTTGTTTCATTTTTTCTCCTTCATTCCGGCCTGTTTGGCCGGATTTTTTGCCTGTCTTTTTTGTTGTATGTGACACTTGTTTACGCGCGTATCTTGCGCTATGGACTCAGCCTGCCTGATACCAACAGCAGGAAACAGGGTTAAAGTTCTGCGCCCGTTTTCTCCCAGCAATACAACACCGCTTTCAGTGACACCTACCAATCGCTCCTTGCCATACATAGCGCCCATCTCAATTGTTTTTCCATCAATAATTGCCGCACAATGTGCCGGCGAAAGAATCACCGATTGCAGCCCCCTGACCCTGGGATAGGCGGGTATCTGGCCGGGCGCAAGGGCTGCGCCATCGGCCCCGATGCCGGGCGGTGGACGTGTTGGGTCAGGCAGAGACTCGGCCTGCAATTGGCTCGAAGCAAGCAACAATGCAAATAAATATTTCCTCATATCTGCAACCATGTTCTGTCCAGGCTCAGGGTATATACCGTGAGCGTGAGCTCGGTTGAGGGATATTGCTCCACTTTCATTTGCGCCTGAGCCCAATACATTTGTTGCGGCAGTTTTTCAAGCGCACTCAGATATTGCAGCAAGTCCAGATAATTTCCGCGCAGTGTCAGTTGCACGCCATGCTTGAACACCTGCTTGTCCATGCCGGAATCCATAGCGACAGCCTGAGGCACTTTAGTCTTGTCTGTATTTTTATCCGCCCCCTGTTCAAGCAGTGGTGTTGCCGGCAAGGTATTCAAGGAGACCAGTTGCAAACGGCCATTCTTGCTCAATATTTGCCTAAGATGTTCAGCCATTTTCTCGGGCTGGACTAACTTTTCACGGTTGCTTTTCAGGAAGGCGTTACCCTCGTCAAGCTGTTGCTTGAGCTGATTGATACGGGTACGTTGTGGTGAAGTTGAATTGGGAGAATTTTCCTGCTGAATTGCGGAAATTTGCATTTTGACTTCATTGACTCTCTGTTGCTGTTGCGACAACTGGTTACGCAACACTTTCTGCTGCGCAAAAATCGGCTCCAGCAACAGCGTGTTAATCAGCCACAGACCTGCAACCACAACCGCAACAAAAATATAGATGCGTTCGCGCCTCGACATTGCTGCCACTTTCGCATTTAATTTGTCCCAAAGTGGCTTCATTTTTTCTCAGCCTCTTCCGCACTGACAGACTGCAGGTTAAATTCCAGATATTGAGTAGCAGGCTGCTTACCCGCATCTGTCCCCGCAATCGACTTGGGTAGTTGCATCTGCAACGAAGTAAATGTTTTGCCGCGCATGGCCTTTTCATTATTCAAACGCTTGATGTAACCAGGCACCAGTTCTGGGGCAAGTGCGGCACCGCTAATGCTCATTTGCACTGCATCGCCTTCTATCTTGAATCCGGTAAGCCACAAGCCATTGACTACCTGCCTGGCAAAAGCCTGCATATACTCCGAATAGCCGCGTGTATTACCCAGCACGCCACTCTTCATCGTATTGATTATTTCTCTCTGTACCGCCAAATCCGTCTCTACTTTCCTCAATTCCTGTTCGAGTGTCATGCCGCTGCGCTGGCGCAGATATTCTGCCGTTATCTCGGCCAGCCTGGTTTGCTCAGTAAACAGTGTTTTGTTTGACTCTTCAATTTGCTGTTTTATCTCGCTTGTCTGGAAAAACGAATACCCGTAAAACAACATTGCACAGATTGCAATAAAACCCAGACCCTGCACCATATTCAGCAGGGAGATATCAGCACCATCCTTGCCAGAACCGCTCACATAAAGATTAATCTGCTGCATTATGTCGCCTGCCCTTCCTGCCTCAACGCCGCACCAAGTGCATAAAATGCCGCAACCTGTGCATCGTCACTACCCAGCTCCGGCACTTCATCCATATCCATCACCTCGCTCAGCACCAACTGTTCAACGGGAATATCAAGGTTACTGGCCAAGCGTTCCACTAGACCTGCTGCCTTAGGAGCAGAAACCAGAAGGCGGCGTACCGA